>Ga0065711_1011738_pt1 | contig 13868 bp, 6 predicted proteins | sample Hoacrofraction12_FD_59098 | JGI IMG/M metagenome (GOLD analysis project Ga0065711, IMG submission 59098) | Hoatzin crop microbial communities from Cojedes, Venezuela - Epithelial fraction 12 v2 (version 2) | ecosystem: Host-associated > Birds > Digestive system > Esophagus > Crop | place... | reverse complement strand
GGGCCCAGTCTTGTTCAACTTCTTCATCAATGACCTGGATGAAGAGTTAGAATGTACCCTCAGCAAGTTTGCTGATGACACAAAACTGGGAGGTGTGGTAGATACACCGGAAGGCTGTGCTGCCATTCAGCGTGACCTGGACAGGCTGGAAAGCTGGGCAGAGAGGAACCTGATGAGGTTCAACAAAGGCAAACACAGGGTCCTGCACCTGGGGAGGAACAACTCCATGCATCAGTACAGGCTTGGTGTGGACAAGCTGGAGAGCAGCTCTGCAGAGAGGGACCTGGGTGTCCTGGTGGAAGACAGGTTGACCATGAGCCAGCAGTGTGCCCTGGCTGCCAAGAAGGCCAATGGCATTCTGGGGTGCATCAAGAGGATTGTGGCCAGCAGGACGAGGGAGGTTCTCCTTCCCCTCTACACTGCCCTAGTGAGGCGTCATCTGGAGTACTGTGTCCAGTTCTGGGCTCCCCACTTCAAGAAAGATGAAGAGCTACTGGAGAGAGTCCAGCAGGGGGCCACGAGGATGGTGAGGGGACTGGAGCATCTCTCGTATGAGGAGAGGCTGAGGGAGCTGGGCTTGTTCAGCCTGAAGAAGAGAAGGCTAAGAGGGGACCTAATATATACTTACAAATATCTGAAGGATGGGTGTCAGGAGGATGGGGCCAGACTCTTTTCAGTGGTGCCCAGTGACAGGGCAAGGGGTAATAGGCACAAACTGAAGCAGAGGAATGAGGAAGAATTTCTTCCCTCTGAGGGTGACGGAGCACTGGAACAGGCTGCCCAGGGAGGTTGTGGAGTCTCCTTCTCTGGAGATATTCAAGACCTGCTTGGACAAGGTCCTGTGCAGCCTGCTCTGGGTGACCCTGCTTCGGCAGGGGGTTGGACTGGGTGACCTACAGAGGTCCCTTCCAACCCCTACCATTCTGTGATTCTGTGATTTAAATAAAAGCAGAGCTAACATATGCCGATGCTACTCTGAAAATTTAACTGCAAGTCCATTACCAGCTTTAAGTCCTGTGTCCACAAGGTTTGGTCTGCCAAATGTAATCACACACACATGCGCAAATCACACACATGCGCATGCGTGCATAATGAATTTTCAAGTGGACTGTAATTGAAAGCCTATTAAAGGAACTAATTTCAGATTTCACACATGCATTCTCCTTGGGAGCAAGACAACACAGAAGAAATACTAGCTTAAAAATAAGAACATCAAAGACACAACTATAAAGGCCCATGTTTATAGTTCTTACTATAGCAGCCAAGGTTGTTGGCTCTTATGTTCTGTAAGTGTGGGGTCACAAAAGTCATACCTGCAGAGAGGGGTGACAGAACAGGTGACCCAATATTGACCAACGAGGTATTCCATGCCACATAACTCATACTCAGTTTAAAGTTGGGGGATCATGAGGGTCTCCCTCTCTTCGTCCATCACCAACTTCTGAAGAGGACCCTGCTTGCTGTCCTGCCTGTGATCCTGATCCAGATTCCAATCTGTGCATTCCTGAATCCAGTTCCTGTCTACTCCTGACTCCAGTCCCGGACTTCCTGGCGTCTGCCTAAGAAACTCAGTATCGGTTTTGTATATTTCGCATTATTTTTCTTATTAGTAGTACTAGTAGCAAAGCAGTTTTAATATCCAATTTGTAAGTTTCTCTCTCTTCTCTTCCTTTTTCCCTTCCCCTGGTGCAGAGGGCGCAGGTTAATAGTTAATAATCCACCACTCTGTCTATTGCCACCCTGCTCTGTACAGTGACGCTCACGGAGATGCTGAGTGCTGTGTATTTCCAGTAACTGGCCCCAGAAACTAACACCAGCCCACAGCAATCAAGCAGATACAATGTTAAGAATAATCCTTTTTTATAAAGAGAATTATAGAACAGACATTTCAATGTACCATGATCTGTAAACGCAAGACATTTCCTCCCATTATGTGCCTCTTGGCTACATCCAACTGTAGTTATTCAGTTGCCTGTATCTGTGCAAAGGTAGTCTCTCTCCTAGCAAAGTGGATTCAAAATATTATCTAATCAGGCAGCAGATGTTCAAGCTAGTTTAAGTGAATGACAAAGTGCAAAGCACTAAAAAAACAAAATTTGTTACACTCGTGTTACCCGCTAAGGGGTTCCAAATTACTCACAGTAGTAATGAAACCTCAGAGGGGCCTCAGAGACTTGAGACCCAATTGACCAGAAAAAAACTAAGTCACCTAATAAACACATCAGTAAAATAAAAAAATTAATAAACTATGTCTAATCTCTTGCACTGACAATTATGAGAATTCTGTTCATGAGGTTCTAAAGAAAGCCAGATGTGATGTTAATGAGAGATTTGCCCAACTAAAAGTTTTATAAGTGCCGTGGAAATGGGATCAATGGATCAGAAGTATTATTGGCTCAGTTCAGTGTTATTTAAATTCCTTATTTTTAATTTCACTTATAATCTGTACTACAGATAAGAATGTAAAAGGTGTATCAAGCTTGGAGAGTGACTTCAAACTTCCAGAGATAATCCTCGAACAGATTTTAAACTGGAAATTTACTGCATTCATTTGTCTCTAGTTTTCTCTACCTTTTTTCATATTTCACACCAGTGTGCATTTCTCTTCCTAGGAGACATTTTTTCATAAATATAATCTTACAAAATGGAAAAAATTACTTTGTCCACCAAGCCCATCCCTTTTGTTCTTCTTATCTTAGCCCTCCTGTTTTCATAGTACAGTCCTTTATCATTTCTTTGTTTGAAATTTATCTACCACTTGGCTTAAATTTCTACATTCACCATAACAGGCTGGTGTTCTGTAATAAATGAGGTTTGTTCATTGCATAAAATAGTTTAAACTCTCTGTTCTTCCAAGAATCACGTATTCTGTATTACAACTTACTGTGACCTCGTCTTTGTGAAGCACTTACCTGATGTGGTTCTATTTCTTTTGTCACATAAGGAACGTTTGTTTGAAAGACGAAGAGACAACTGGTTCTCCTTATAAAGAATTAAACAACAACAGGGCCATCACGATTCAAAAATGACAATACCTATGTACTTGAACACAGGACTCAAAAATCACCTAGTCAAGGCCCCGGGAAGAACAGGCAACTACGTAAAACATTTTAAATGTGGAAAGGTCAATGAACATCTAATGCACACAGAATAAATTACAAAATTCTCCTTAGATTTCCAGAATCTTTTTCAAACTGAGATTAGATCCACGCACTACCTCAAGGGAGCTCTCTCATATAATCTTTGCTCAGCAGCGTGTGCCAGAGAAAATGACATGGCAGGAAGAAGTTGTGTTGAAATAATACTTTTTCTTGCTTATAAGTGGGACTAATGATTTTTTAATATGTACATTGCTTTGAATTTCATACAGACTTGGAAAATGTAGATCCAATTTAGCACTAGGTTTCCTCACTTTCACCTTCCTACCTCCTCGTCCTGCACTCTGCGCAGCATGGCCAGTTATTGCAGTCACTGACAGTGGGACAGGGACAAAATTAGTTCTATCATTCATAGATTCAAAAGTTAGAGTCATAGCATCCAAAAGGAAAAGTATATTTAATATCCAATAATAACATTCAACAAGCCTGTCAGAGAAAACTTGTGATACCACTTAGATCAAGGCCTCGGGGTATACGTGTGATTTGTGAGATTCTGAACCAAATCAAGTATTTTAGAAATTTTTTACTTACCTAACACATGATTCATTAAGGATATGACATGTTACTCATTGGTTCCTACTACAATCAGTTAATGACTTTGTCTTTTTTAAAAAAAAGCCCACAGAATTCTTAATAAGATCATACTACATTAAATGTTGTATATCTGTAGTATTTTCCTCTCCACTTGTTATGCGTAACTGTATTCCTACTACTTAATTATTCTCAAACTTGTTGAATATGAAAAGCATTTCAAAGAACAGATAAATTATTCTGTATTACTGTCCTGAAAATTTCTCTTTAACTCATGTTAATGCGAATTAACACAAAATTTAATTGGACCTCTAGTCAGTCAATACAATATCTTTGCAATGAGGTATATTTCCTTTAAAGGCATTATTTTTCTCATAGAGTGGGAACCATTCTGAAATCATAATCTTTAAGAACTCATGAAATGTATGAAAAACACATGGCAATATTTTTTATTCAACTTTGGCCACACTACGTGTATTTACAGAGATTAATATTCACAGCCAAGTAGAACCTGAGCAGAGAATTGAAAGATGTAATGGAAATATAATACAATGGAAAACCTCTTACCCGTAATAATATCAAAATTATCATACAATATAATGAAAATTAGCAACTTGCATGTTTTTGAAGACCTTGCCTATACAACTGTTTCAGAAATGTCCTCTAAGTATCAGAGGCGGCACCCTTCATGATAATGGTTCCCATAGCTAATGTCATGTGTGTGGCCTGTTACTCACATCACGTGGGTGCAGGACTGGGACTGAGCTGCCTGCATAGTTTAAACACGTAGCTGAATATTTTATTTCAAAATGCAGATTAACTCCATTGTTCCTTTCAAGTCCACACAATTTATGGTCCTGCAATTGTTAATAATCAAAACCTAAATTTAGTCCAAGCTGAAACTGTGACTTTAAAAGCTCATAACGATAAGGTTGGTTTAGTTGCACATCTCATCTATACAGGCACGGACAACTACACTCCAGACACCCAACCGTAGCTTTTAAAACTCACTTATTTTATGGATGTTGCAAGTCAGACAGCCTTTGGAATTTTATACTTGGTTAATCTTTTACGTGTTTGTCTTTCTGTAATAGAAGATATCTTTTTGCCACTAATGAAAACAACCACTGAAAACAACAGAGGCATGAACACCATGCTGTCTTAATTTATGCCACTTTCTTTAAAACACTGCTTAAATTATTGCCCTTAAATTATTTCCTCCTTCTCCCACTTTGTGATGGTTGTTTAGCTCAAAATCAAACACAGTAAAATGAAGAGGAAACAGAATTTCACACATGAATTTCATCAAATACTTCAGAAGGTAAAAAATTCCCTATCAGCTGTCAATTCTGGGGTGGGATTTTTTTGTCTCAGAGCTTTGAGGGACAGAAGACTCAGCCGTTCTTTCAGAAGCCAGAAAGTCAGCAACAGTGCCTATCAGAATGGCACTTTCAGGGTGGGGTGGGGGGGAAGCACACCTCTCAGCCATCAAGTTAAAAGCACACCTAGTACTAGTTTATACCGAGAGAAAGAATTATTTATTCTATTGTTTGTATCTATATACCAACACCGAAAGAAATCTAATATTAAACCAGTATTAAGCCTGAGAGTATCCAAAAGGCCAAGAATCCCATTTTTCTTCTAATATGAAAAATTATGACTCTGGATTGTACCTGAACTCTAAATCTCAGTGGGACCTGACGAGGGAGCCTTTTATTTGTCAGATATAATGAATTATTAATTTGTCTGAGAGAATGCTGAGCCAGCAAAGCAAATACACACAATGGGTCCATGCTTCCACCCACGCTGTAATATGATGGTGACATCTACAGACGTAAAATTTCTAAAGCAAGCTATCCTCACCTCTATTTCATACACCCCTTCATAAATGAAACATTTCAGTAAGTAAAACTGTTCTTCCCAGCCTTCCGTATGTAACAACAAATTCATGCAGTTCAACAGTAACACTAAACTATGCATAAATGGATATCTGTAACCTTTAAGAAAAACCTCAAACATCAGATTTATCAGTGTAATTTATCTCTTGGTACTTGTTAATTGGAGTAAATAATTTTTCATACAATATCCTCTCCATACTGTAAAGAAATTTTTCTCTTAATATTCTAGAACGCTGATAGATCCTTTAGCTAGTATAACTCTGAACATGTGCATTTATTCCAATAATGCTGCACAACTATATCACAATGTAAATTTTCACACACTCCAAAATGGCAGTTTAATCCTCTGGTGCTCAGAGCTACAAACACTCAGTGGGACTGCTACTTGTTTTCAAGATTGTGTCCTTAAAAATATAAGAAATTTCACTACAAAAATTGCATTATTTCTTTACTCTTGCCCATGAAAGCTTTTCTTATGGCAGTTATGATTGTAGCAGTGCACACAGATAATGAAAACCAGTTTCATTTCATGGTTTAAAATTTTTGTCTAATATTGTCTGGAAAGATCTGGTCACTGCCCCCTCCTACTCTCTGAACTGGAGTAAAGCTGGACTAAAATTCTCACAAGCTATTCTGGACCCACATTCTAGTATTCACACAACAGATTCACCAGTTACAATTTTTCTAAAGCATAAACCTGTGTACTTGCTTCCATTTATCTGCCCTTACTTATTTGGTGACATTATGCAAATAGAAATCAAGAAAAACACAGAGTACTTAAAAATTAGTTATCTTACTCTTGAAACTTTTTGTTCCGCCTCACAAGGTAGTTACTTGTGAGCAGGGAGGTTTGATTGACTTAGCGTATTCAGGTTTGCTTTTACAACTTATCCAATCTCTACACTGAAAAACTGGGTACTGATGTGAGACAAAAACTACATTCCTATAATGTGATTAATGTTATGTGCTGCCACGTCAAGGAGCCTAAGAAAAATGTGTATACACCCATTTAAATACCACGAGTATACCTAGCAATGTATGTTTCAAGTAAACTCCTGAAAGCATGAGGATAAAGCCAGAAAGTTAGTTTTACACAGTAATCTGAACACAGTAACTGAGGTCAAAGAGGTCTCGAGTTTAGCGTGGAGTAGATAGAAGAAAAAATCCCTTTATCTCATCCAATAGAAAAATCCATTAGAAAAACCTGAAGTCTGCAAGAACTCCTTCCTCTCACACTCATACATCTGTGGGTATCGTTCCCGAGGAATGCTTTTCTCTAGGGCTACCACAGCTACAAAAGAAGCATCTGTACCTGCTCCAGCTGGAGCTTGCCCCCCAGAAAACAGCACAGCAGACCAAAGGGAGAACACCCAGTGGGGAGAGCAGGGTGGGCTGAGGAACACCAGTGCCAATGGCTCACATGCCCCTGCCCTGCCAAGCAAAATGATTGTTGCTTTTCAACTCAGAAGAGAATTGATGAGACATACAGTTTTAGTTTAAAACCAGATTTGAGTAATTAAATCTGGATGCCCACACGGGCAAGCATTACCCCAACTACGTCTAACATCTAATATGACACAGCACAATATACTGCACCCAGGTACAGAGTACGATTTACAGTTACATTCCCACCGAGGTCAATTCAAATTTATCTGTACAAGTCTAGATCATTCACCACAAGCTTAAAGGTTGTAAAGTGAGACAAGACTGGAACTGATTTTAAAAAACTTATTCTCCATGGGAAAACTCAAATAAGTACGGGAATTAAAGGGAAAAAGCAGAAGTGAGAGGAAACCAATCAAGATTACTGAAAGGAAAATACCAGACAATCTCTCCAAAATGCAGCCTCGCAACGCAGGTACACAAAAGACAAGAAGGAGAACTGTGAAGAAACTGTGAAAAAAATCCATCCTTAATAGCCCGTTTAGGTGTTCATGTAAAAAACGCCAATGTGTCCCATTCATATGGCGCTAAATAGGGAAGAACATCTGAAGTGCAATTTACCTGTAAAAGATTAGAGTAAGGAAGATAGAGATCAGAACTGATGGACTGTTGACCAGAAACAGAGCATCTGCTGCTACTGTTCTTCATGTTCATTTGCAGTCTGCATTTTTAATGCTTATCAATTTTTTAACTTACCTTTTTTTTTTTCTTCTTGCTGTTGTAAGCTTCATAAAAGATGGAAGAGCTAAACAGGATTAATTTTTTTTTTAATTACGTTCAGCTGAGAATTCACAGCAGTGTCGGTTTCTCAGAGCCCTGGAACAGGCTGCCCAGAGCGGTTGTGGAGTCTCCTTCTCTGGAGGTATTCAAGACCCGCCTGGACAAGGTCCTGTGCAGCCTGCTGTGGGTGACTCTGCTTTGGCAGGGGGGTTGGACTAGATGACCCACAGAGGTCCCTTCCAACCCCGAACATTCTGTGATTCTGTGACATCTACCTTCCCGGTGTTTTCGCTTGATTTTTTCCCCTCCTTCTCAAGGGAAGTCTAGGAAACACCCATCGCGTTGACCCCTTAAAGTAGAAAGCTTTTTTAACAACTTAACCTTCATCATGCACCTATCTGATGTTCTCCACGTGATATTTGAGTTCTTTTTCTGATTTCATTCTTTTGCTAGGCTTCAGGAATCTTCTTGAAGGGAAGCGTTTCCTACCATGCATGAAGTGCTTAGTGATTGCATCAAGTACTCTGGCCTATTTCCAGATGAAAAAGCCTCAAGCTTCAATAGTTTTAAAGTGTTGTTCTCTGTTAGACTGAGGGAGGAATCGGCATATAGGCCAAAATAATTCATTCAGAAAAACTTCATTCGCTTCCTACCGGTATTTGGCCTAACTTCAAACAAAGTGCAAGGCCATGGCCATCACGTTTGAGAACTGACTAGACATTTTGAGAAATTCAGTGAGCAATCTGAGTATCTAAGGGGATCTGTCCTTCAAAGAACGCTGAACAGATAGCCTTGTCAAATCTGGCCCTAACAGGGGCTTTCAAGCTGGACACACAAAAAGTGGAAGCATCTGGTAACCACACCACTTTCAAAAAGCCAAAGATCCATGTTGATTTAATAATTCTCAGGTTTTTGAGGAGTTGGAGGAGGAGCACAAGTTGACACTGTTTCCATGACAGATATACTTTAAATTAAGTTTAGCTGATTTGCAGTGCTTTTATGTACTTTATAAATGCATATTTCTTTAGCATGCAAAAACTAATTTTCTAATATTTAAGAACAGCTATTGTGAAATACATCTTCACAAACAGGATAAATGAAATACTTCATATCACATACATTTTTCTACTTGTGCCTTCACTGCATACAATCACAAAACTGCATCAGATAAATGAGACTTTATTCTTTTCCATTCTAAATAATTCTGCACATTGACAAAGAAGGAAAACAAGAAAAAAATACGTCATGTATTCTACATTTGCCACCAATTTCACTCTCAGCAGGGACAATTTCTACTGGCATTCAGAAAGCATTAACTACACTAGAGAACTACAGAAAGGAAAGATCTGAAATGAACTGTATTCTAGTTCATTCCTATAGTTTGTCAGCTTTTTTTTTCTTTAAGCATCCACTCAGGAATGCAATTATGAGTCTGAACCATTACACCCAAGACTGAAGAGAACATCTACGTAAATAAGATGTGCACTTTATTGAATTATTTGCATAAAAGTTATCCCATATTTTCTCAAGTCTCACTGAGTCCTTGTAGCATGAGCCGACACTTAAAAGACAATAAAATCAAATTGGTTGCATAGAAAATACGTGATCTCACAACTGTTTACTATTTGTGTTACAACAGTATCCATCAGAAAATAACAAGGTCCCACTGTGCTGGGCACTGTATGCATAGTATGAAGAGTCTCTACTTGAAACCAGAGCAATCCACATCAAGAGAGTGAGTGAGTGATTGTGACACTGATTGAACATGTGAAGGACAAAAAATCAGAACCTCAGGATGGTGTTCTTCATGTAAACCAGGTCGGCATGCAGGAATATAGTTTTAAATCTCTAATTTGAGGTGGGAAGGGGAACGTGTCTAGCTTCAGAAACTGCCTGAACTTCCTGTTTGTTAATTTATTTTTGACATTACCATAGAAACAACCTTTCAGTGTATGTCTACAGGGAGAAGAGAGGGGGACAGAGGGAGGGCTGAAAGAGGACAAGTGCATACTTTCTTTCATAGAGACACCTGAACAAACCATCTACAATTTCTGAGGCAAGCTGCCATTCCTGTGCCAAAATAAGACTTCTCTACATTTTTTTAGCAAAAAAGTTTGTAAATATCAGCTTACCTGTATGAATACAGATTAGCACAATACTTTTTAAAGCCTATTTGAAATAAAGTATTGAAATGCTGTACACATCAAAGAGCGAATACATGTCCACAAAGAGGTTAAAGATACCTGTTGGTTTACTTTGAAGTCTCCAGTGCCAAGTTGTTGACAGTTATACAGCTAGGATAAGAGACAGAATTGCTGTCTCTCAGTCCAACGGCCACACTGACAGCCTTGTAAGGCAAAGTTTTGGGGCCATATCTATATGTGTAATAGATATATTAGTCCTCTGATGTCATCTCTGTTCGCAGGTTTGGTCTTGTGCTTGCAGATATAGATTTTGTCACTTTGGGAATTTGTTCCCTGAGTACTTCTGCTACGGAGACTCATTGTGCTCTGTACTCTTTTCAGATGGATATCTGCTCACAGTTAACAATACATGCAATAAGTCTTACCAGTTTGGTATCCAAACTGAAAAATAATAAAAATCAGTTAAGATAAATCCAAAATGAAAACTTCTTAAATTTTTTTCTCCTCCTCAAAATCAGTTATTTTTGAGCCTGAAAGTTAAATTCTTGTAAAATATGTAAAGATCCAGTTTCAAATTATCCTCCACTCTCCAGAACACTTCAGTGTAGCTCCTTTAGCCTATCCTACAGTAAACAACTTTCTCAAAATTTATCAAATCTGTAGAGATATCTATTTTTATTCTTCTGAATAAAGAATCTGGGTATCTTACCACCCGGGTGAATGATATAGCCATAATATTGTGGTCCTTCTCACATGTTTTCACTATAAGTAATCTTTTGTTTCAGGGGAAATAACATCAACAGGAGAGACAAGACCAACCTCTAGTTTTCAAGTGCCCTCAACACAAAAAGCCGAAGCCCTACCAGACCCTTCCTCCAACAGCTTACCATCTCGCTAAGAACACTGTCCATAATGCGGGCTATAGTCCTAGGCCAGTGGGAATAGACCAGCTAGCAGCAACCAGTCTATGTTCCCTGGCAGAAGTTAAACCATACCTTGACAGTACAACACTGGACAACAGATAATGCATGTGAAATAAAGCCTTGGTCCTGCTAGCTAGCGAAGGATAAATTCCTGGCTACAGAAAACTGCTGACAAAGATACAAGCCACTCTGTAACATGTAATAGTTCATTCCATTTCCAGTAAAGAGTTACTTGAAGTGGATGATTATGTCCTCTACTATACTGACTTCAGCTTTACTTTTCTAGCAGCTAGCTGCACTAACAAACCCTGACAGGACTTTTTTGTACTGGTTTGGATAGCCTTCTTAATCAGGGTCAGACTGACAAATACAGCATGGTGAAGGGTAGTACCTGAGTGCTGGAAATACCTCAAAGTAGTAAAATGAATGTCTATTTTAGACTTTATTAATATTTTATTGTACACTTCAATGAATGTCTATGTTATATCTTGGCTACAATTTTACTTTACTGATTTTTATAACAGGTTTTTCAATTATCTAATATTGAGTTGCTTTTCTTGTTCCTTTGTAGCATATGCTTGAAGGACACGACAACTGACCTCTCAGAAAATACTGAATAGACATGAGAAAAATTTTATACTAGTTCCCCAAAAACCTTAACTAAAAACTTCAGAGGAAATTTGTCATTTTCACTGTGTTACCATTCAAGTGAGCATTTTTTATATGTAACAATTTCTGCTTCTGAGTTTGACTGATCTGAAGATTTATACAGAACTCACCAGCTCAAAGAAAATACAGTAGAAGACATCTAATTTCCCCCTGCTTTCCTGTCAGAAATACATTTAAATGAACAATTGCTCAGGCTTTCAGTATAACCTACAAAATCAGTGCAGATCATTCACTCCTGAACACATTATAAAGAAGGTTAATAAATTTAACTCCTGCTTTACTGTGAAACTAATGAGTTGAAACTTGAGGAAAAAAATCAGGATTAGAAATAGTTCTGTCAGTTTTCTTTTACTGGCTGGAGTTGCATAGATATTCATATTTCACAACAGGCCAAATCTGACAGTAGCCTTCGGTCTATATAACCTGGGATGGTGAAAGATACTGTTATTTTTTTTCATGTGTAATCAGAACATTTCTCTAAGTCCATAGGATATTATTCTTTCAGTAAGCGTTTCACTTTTTTTCACTTATACATGCCTTTGTTGTGATAAGACACCATGTCTCACCTAATTTTACTTGGAAAATCAGTTAAATGGCAAGAATTCACTCATGCATTCAGGTCACTGCCATTGAACAGTCACACAAATAGCAAGACATTTACTGAAAAGCTAGCCTCCTTTCTCTTTGAAGCCACATTCAATCAGTCAGACATCTCATTGATTAGTCTACAAAGAATCCTTAATTATCAAGTAACAAGAGATTTCAGGTGTTGAGTTAGTCACCAGATGGAGCCCACATAGTCTCAAAATGCAGGAGAAGCATATGGCCATTAGCCACGAAAAATGAGTACAAATTTTGTAAAGCAGTTACAGAATACATCCTGTAAATCAAGGCAATAGACTTTCACAGGATTTAAATTACAGTCTACATATGTTTTTAAGCTGCAAAAAAACAAAGTCTGTGGTTTCATCCGTATGATTCTCTACCAATAAACCACCTGCTGACATCATTTTTTTTTTTGCAATATAAAGTTTTCTAGGAGACACAGAGGAATATTAAAAATGCCACTTCACCGATGTTAGAACAGGTTATTTCACTCCATATTAAACACAGTTTTCTTCAGAAAACGACCAATTTTTAATTTATTGGTAGGAGTTTTTTAAAAAGGAAACTGTTTAGATGCTTAGATGAGATCTCAGTTCCAGTGTTTCCATAAGATAGATAAAACATTTTACACAGACGCTCAGCAAGGTGAGCGCAGGTAGTCGATACCATCTTACACTGCAGAGCAAGTGAGGTTGACAGGAAGCGATTTTCTGCCCGTACACTGCAAGTCTGATAAAAACCTGGGTTTATATTTCAGGAAACGTTGAGCCAAAGCCAGTGAGGCTTATTGGCAGTGTAATCTTGTTACCCCAGGAATGAGAGGCTTAAACTTAGAGGAGAATAAAAGCCAAGAGACACGAGATTGGGCTTGTGGCTGCCACAGCTGCCAGAGAGGGGCGAGGAGGACTGGGAGCGACAGCAGCCAGCATGCAGGGCTAAAAGTTCCCTACGAACTGATCACTGATCTACCCGCTTTACCCTGCTCCCAGAGGCAGCAGCAGCTGGATTTTCCGGGGCCTGGCGTGGAAAACAGGCATTTTGCTCTGCCACCACCGCCGAGCCGCCTCTTGCCCGGCCCCTTGCACGCGTCGGGTCAAGACATCTCCCGGCCCTGGCTCAGCCAAGCCCCAGCTGCTCCACTCCAGCACTCTTGGACACCTCTAGCAAGGAAGCATGAAGGCAAAGGTTAAATAGTACCAGCTATTGCCTGATTTTACGTTTCCTGCTGTAAGAACTAGAGCTAAGACTGAACACCACAATCCCTCTCTTGACTGTAAAAGCAACAGTAAAATGTATAACTTCTGCACGGCGGTTTGAACCGCAGTTCAGTTCCTGACAGTTCAATTCCTTGGGGACAGACGTGGCTAAGCACATCCTAGACAAGAACTAGCTCATGTTTCAGCACATCGCATCTTTTCTTTTCCTAAAGACAGAGAAACTGGACACCAAAATCAGAAGGGGGAGGAAAAAAAACCCCAAAATCTTATGGCTAGGTTCTGCCTTTTGTTTCTCATATACAGTCCTCTGAGAATCGAAGACATTATACAGAAGGGGCAGAGTGGAATTAATTCACAGAATCACAGAGTCACAGAATGGTCAGGGTTGGAAGGGACCTCTGTGGGTCACCCAGTCCAACCCCCCTGCTGAAGCAGGGTCACCCACAGCAGGCTGCACAGGACCATGTCCAGGTGGGTCTTGAATATCACCAGAGAAGAAGACTCCACAACCTCCCTGGGCAGCCTGTGCCAGGGCTCCGTCACCCTCAGAGGGAAGAAA
>Ga0065711_1044807_pt1 | contig 13869 bp, 17 predicted proteins | sample Hoacrofraction12_FD_59098 | JGI IMG/M metagenome (GOLD analysis project Ga0065711, IMG submission 59098) | Hoatzin crop microbial communities from Cojedes, Venezuela - Epithelial fraction 12 v2 (version 2) | ecosystem: Host-associated > Birds > Digestive system > Esophagus > Crop | place... | reverse complement strand
GACGTCACAGGGTATGGAACACCGGGCTCTGTTCGGCCAGGTGGGGTCAGCCCCCACCCCCCGGCTGTGCCCCTTCCTGGAGTCCGGTGAAAATTAACCCTGTTCTGGCCAAACCCAGGACACATATGACAGGTGGGGGCAAGTAGTGTGTTTTTTGGATTAGCAGTGTTAGGTCTGCCCTGGAAGAGATCCTCTGCCTTGCTTTCAGACCCAGACCTGGCTGGGCTCTGTACTCATGTTGTGCGCGTGGAGGCAGAGCCCAGGCATTCTACTTCTGGTTTGCACATGTGGAGATTTGGTCGTGCGTGTCATGGGGAGTTGCAGAGGTGAAGGCACGTGTCCAGAGGCATAGTGATTTAATTTCCTTCCCCTCTCTTTGGGGTAAAGCCTTCTTTTTTTTTTTTTTTTTCTCCTGAATCTTTAGAGGTTGCAGACATTTGCGATAATTCCTCGTTTGGTTGGGAAGGAAAGAGAAGAGAAAGGAAAGCAAGAAAGTGGAGAGAAAACACAAGACTGATGATGTCTGTGACCTTGGTGCCACAAAGAGTCTTGTCTCTAGACATGTCTGAGAGTAAACTACCAGAAAGTATGGCAACAAAGTACTATTTATTCCTGCCATCTATTACAGTTATTTTTGAGAAGCAGGGGAAGTCAGACTACAGAAAGGAAGTGGTCTTTTTACAGTCCTTCTTGATGTTTGTGACACCACGGGCATAATCAAGATAAACTATGAAGTGTGTTCAAGCAGTCTGCCTTTCGCTACTGTCCTGCACTCATCCGTGGGCAAAACAAGACATACCCATCAAAGCACATTTTTCTTGATACAACCGTGTCCCTGGAGGGATCTTCTGTCGATATGGCCCAGTAGCAGATTGTGCTTCTTCACTGTCCCGATCAACATAGAGTTTAGGGATTTATTCTTAACTCTCATCTTGTTAAGTGCTTACCAAAGAGACTTAAGGTCTTCTCTGTTGGTGGCTGGCCTGTGACTAGCTTTCGGGTAGTATTTTTCAAACCATTTTCCCCTCCCTGGAACTGGTAGAACTTCAGAGATTTAAAAGCAACAGAATTTACTCCTCTTGGAAGAAACCTTTGCGAAGTGCCTTTCCCTTTAAGTTTCTTGGTCACTTGTCATTCTGCAGCGTCCAGAAGTATCTTAGCCCTGTGGCCAATGCCTTTCCAGGGGATGTGGTCATCGGGATCATATTAATTGCTGAGATAATAGGGAGCCCCAAGGGATGAGTGTGCTGTCATTTGTTGCAAGCTCTTTGCTGTGCTTGTCATAAGCTCTCAGATAAATTCATCGCTTCTGAGTAGGATGCTCTGTAATTTCTCAAGGTTTAAAAAGAAATCGGGCAACTGTGGGTTCGAGAAGGTGCAAGCTGGGTGGATAATCTCCAGAGGTGGTGGTGGGGTGTGCAGGCACATGGCAGTTCATGCCGGCTGTCAGCCTCCGGTGTACAGTCAGGGTTGGTGCTCCTGCTGCTCTTCGTATCTCACTGGCTTCCTCAGCGGTGGCTCTCCAGAGAGCAGAGGTTGAGGCAGGGAGAAGCACATCCTTTTCACAGCCTTAATTTCCTTCTCAGTTTGCTCTTGACTCCACACCCTTCTGCTCTGGGTGGATTCATCCCCCTGGGGATGCTGGACATGGAGCTGGGAACAAACTGTTCTTGTGGTCAGGCGCACTTGTCCTGGGCCATGCACATCTCCAGGGGCCTTTTCTTCATCTGTGCAGATACTGAACCTGCATCAGGAGCACCAACCTGTTTTTTTTTAAGGTACTTCAGTGATGTTATTTGGGAACAAATAGAGGTCAGATATCTAAACTTCCCATGTTTTTGAAAGGGATAATTTTTTTAGTACTAAATTCTGATGCTTTTGGTAGTTGTAGCTTAATTTCTGGAAAGAGGCTGCTTGCATCAGTACCTTCCTGCTGGGTTCAAGGCTTGCATCCTGGTGCTGTTACCAAGGGGTTTTTTGCCCCACTGGATATCGTGTATTCACGAGGTGTGTGAGTCTTGGCCGTGTGGTGTAAAGCATACCTGTTTTATTTGATTAATAAGGCTGATTTCACAAGAGGCTGTTGAGATAAGAAGGCTTTACTGTATGCTGTTCGGTCATCTTAAAGGCTTTTAGTCTGAACCTGGCACAGAGTTCCTGCAGGTAGGATTTGGTTAGCTTCTGCCTACTGTGCTGTCCGAATTGGAAATGCATGATTTGTTATTATGGCAGAGGGAGGAGTGTTGTGCTGATGCTGTGCTCTTGTGCCTTTCTTTTTTTCCTGAAAGCTCATGTGCTGCTGTTGTAAGAGGCAAGGAGGTATTTGTTGTGGTTGACCAGAGAACATTCAGTTCAAAAATAGTATTGCAGGAAAAGACAGAGGTTCACTTTCCGAAGCAGCGATGGAAGCAGGCAGCCTTCCAAAATGCATATGAAAATGCCTCCAGCTCCTATTTCGGTATGAGAAAAACAAGCACAAAATTGACTGGTAAAATCTAATCCGTGGCTATTGTTTGTTTGTTTTCCATTTTCTAATAAGTGAAAGACAATGCCAGTTTGTTTTGATTTTTGACTGGAGTCCTCAGGTTCCTTTGCACTGAGTCCTGGTTGGGTTTTGGGAAAACATCCAGAGCTTCAGGGGTGTAGGGGGTTACCTGTTGGTTCTTGTGGTTTGACAAGGTCAAGAATGGTGGAAACAATTTCTTCTGCTTTTCTGTCTGTGAATCAGCATAAAATAAAGCTGAGGAAGAAGATCTGGGTAGCTCTCCATGGAAGCTCTGGACGGTGCCAGCACGCGATGGCAGAGTCATTCCCTGCGAGAAGGACATGACTGCAGCAATTACACGGCACTCTGGTAGCCAGAATGGATTGTTATCTTGAGAACTGAAGGCCAGATAGTGAGCTTGGCAGAATTTCTTTATCAAGTCCTGTTTTAGGTAGTTACTTGTTTAATTCCAAAGGTCAGTGGACGTTTGTATTGCCTTCAGTGGTGGGGCAGCAAATTGTGGGTGGGGGAGTCCTAGCACTGTGGCTTGTAGCACTCGAGTGGCCTTGCTTTGCCTCTGCTTAAGTCTTTGTGTTTGGTGTCTAAAAATGTTGGGCAAACAGGACTGTGAGGAAGAAAGCTGGTGGCCTGTGTGCAGAAAAATGACCCGTTCGTGGACATTAAATAATATTAATTCACTTTTATATGACAAGTATTTATAAGCTAGTTTTAAGTGGGAGAACGCGGAAAGATTAAAATCAGGAAGAATGGTTTATCCAGCCAGCTGAGATGCTGCAGGTACCTCCTGGGTGAATCGCAGCTGCCTCTGAGGAGCGCTCAAAATCATTTTGGACGTGCTGCTACAGCTCATCCTTGCCGTGATGCGTCAGTGGTTGAGCTGGCTCTGAGAGCAGGGAGGAGTGGATTACCAGCTGGGGGAGGGGGTGGGTAGAACTCGAATCATCGTGTTATATTTCGGTTAGTGTTTTGGTCTGTTATTTGATCCAAACCCTAGCAGCAACCTCCAGTCACATGGAGAGCCCAGGAAGCTTTTTTCTAAGGTACTGTGTTACACTGCAAGCCGTGTTTGTGTTTTCATGACTTAGCTGAAAGGTGGCTCCATAAAGATTTCGATTTGGCCTTGAGGGCAAGATTCTTTAAGCTACTTGAAAAATACTGTCTGCATGTTAATTTAGTTACTTCTGCTGCGTGTTGGGTTTGGCCTTTGGCTCTTGTGATATCCAGAAGATATTGAGCATCTCACTTGTAAGGATGCTTTTGGAGGTGGGAAACCAGATTTGTCCTGTACAAAACCCCCTGGCTTTAGAGAACTGCTTAACCTCCAAGCTGCATTTTTTTAGAGTGATCGCAGAGTGGAAAAGCCGTTCCGTTTTAATGGTGGAGAGTTACTCTGTCCCACTGACTGTGTAAGGGGGGGCTTGAAAGGAGCCACCGCATTTTGAACGTGGCTCTTCTTTGAGAGCTGCTTCGAGTCCTGGAGTTATGCCCGCGTAACTGAGTTTTCCCAGGGCGCTGCGTGAATGCTAAGCTCTGTTGTAATGAATTCCGAGTGGGCAGCAGCATAAGCCTGCTCTCATTTTCCCTGGAAGACGCTGCTGCATTGTCTTGTCTGTACCCTGAAAGCCTCAGTGTTGTTCGTCAAAGGCTTGATTCTGCAAGTGCCACGTATGCAAAGAAGCCCGTGAATAGGAAGGACTTGCCGTGCTGGTTCTCAGCTCCTCACATAATGCCCAGAGCCGGGACAACCGGCAACAGGCTGAAGCAAAGCAGTTTTTGTTAAACTCTTGGTATTCCGTGGGCATCCGCTCTCCCACACGTGAGATGTTTAAAATTATCTGGTTATGTTCTGATAATGCCTGGGAGTCGTGCTCTGCCAGACAGGTGCTTGGATGGGCTCGTGTTTCTGTGCCGTAAAAGGAGGGAATGGGCAAAGGCTGGTGGAAGGGAAGCCATTTACTCCTGGCCAGATGTGTGTCGGTGGCAGGATTGGAAGCTGGCTGCATCTCCCAACTCTCAGACCAGTGTTTTGGCCATGAACCACCTTGTTTGTGGAGTGTGCATACGTGCTTTTACTCTTTCTCCTGTTCCCACTGCATGTGAGGGGAGGCAATGATGTAGCTTAGTGTACAAAAAGTGGGGTATGGAGATTAGGGCTTAGTATTGCGTGCTGGCATTAGCAGCTGGTGAAGGTGTTTATGCAGTGCAGTTAGCAGATCAAAAATCCATGCTGATAGCATTAGACGTGATGGTAGGCATGGGGTGTGGGTAATCATGAACTACAACGCGCTTAACCAAGGCGGGCAAAGGGTGGTAGGCTCGAAAGAGGTCAGCTTGCTCCCGCGGGGTGGGTTTGGGAGGGAGGAGTTGCTGCCGAGGGGCCTGAAGTACCGCAGGGCTGAACCTTCTCCCTCTGGTGTCTGAAAGGAAAGGATCTTTTGACAAGGAATAAGAAATAAATCTCCTGCATCGGCGGCTGGTGACTCTGTAAGTACTTGTGGGTCGCAGGCAGCCCTTCCTTCCCACTGCTGGCACAGAGGGCTGGGTTTGCAGGGATTCCTCGTGTGTTATTTCCAGGGGTGTGCCGGTGTGAGCAGGCAGGAAGGAGTCTCGGGCCCCGGCATATCTTATCTTGGCTACTTCTAGGAAATGATGTAAGATGCTTCCTTGTATAAACCTTTTTTTTCTAAACACATCCTGAATTTTGCTGACGGGTGGCTTCCTGGATGTTTACCTTCTGAGATCAGCTCCTCCGGAGCTGTGGGAGCTGACCCCGCTCTGTGCTACGCCTCATTTATTTTGGGGAGAATGTGCTTTTTTTTGCTGATCTCAGCCTCTCGGAGTGTGCCAAGTGCCTTGGAGGGAAAGGTCAGAAGGCTTTCACGGAAGCGGTTGAGTGAGACCGGCGCAGGGCTGATGCTGCGGGCAGCACGCGGCGGTAGCCGAGCCGTTCACCTCTTCCCCTTCCCGGTGATCTGAATCGCAGTTCGGGAGCGGCGTGACGCGTGCCTGAGCCGCAGCAGATGCCCGCTCGCCTTCATGCGCCCGGCTGCGAAACCGCGACGGTCTGGGAGGTGATTCATGGGCTCTGCCTCCACTGGAAACAGCCGCTCGCGCAGGGCGCGTGATTTGTCCCTGTGTTGTGGTTCAGCAGCCTTGGTAACAGGTGAAACAACTGAAGCAAGTACACCCCAAGAAATTTATCTGAAGAGGTACAGCAGGCCTGAAAATATATGTGCTTGGTGGAATTATAATGGAATAGAATAGTGGAATGGAATATGGACACTTATGTTCTATTTTCTCAGTACAGGGCAATGCAGAAAATGAACACTCTCAGTTCTCTCTGGCAGTGTGCAGACCTGATTCCCGACAACCTTTCTTCTGCAATGAAGCTGTAAAGTTAAATAAACACAGCCCGAGAGAGCTGGGGTGCTTTTGAGGCGCTTACCACCCTCTGGATAAATTTGATCTTGTGCCCTCAGGTTGTGGCAGCTGCACTCTCAGCTGAAGAACAAACATAACAGCTCTGCCTCGCTTTATTCATGAGCTAAGTGCCAGCCTCTGAAATGAGCCTGTCTGCCCTCTGATGAAAGCAGGGGACTGTTTTGTCCCACTTTTGGGTGTCTGAAATGTGGGTTGCGGAGATGCAGGACATGTTAGCGTGACAGTTTTAGGCCTGAAGGGACAGTGTTGGCTATTGATGCCTGTTGGAGTGTGAAAGTCAGGACTTCTAGGTCAGCCATTACCGATTGATGAGCCTGATGCAAGCATTGTTTAAAGCTTTTGCCATGTACAGAGAAAAGATTGGTTTCAGCTTATTCTTTCAGTTTTTCTGCTTATTCTTTTCTGGGTGTTAATAACAGAATTTGAGTGTTGACTTTTGGGGAGAAAAAAAGATGCCTACCCATAAAAGAGTTGTGGAATTGCTTGGGGAGAGCTCAGAAATGGGACATGGTGTGTTGCATCTCCTGGCTGTGGTTGGGAAGTGTGCCTGTCTGACCAGTTCTCTTGGTCCTGCTGGGCATGGCAGGACCACGACCACCACTTCATCCTCTTCATCAGCTTCCGAGACCTGTGTGTGATGTCTCATGTCCCCCTGGACTGTGTGTTGCTCCGTTACTGAGCAGCAGTATAAAAAGTATGTATTGGGTTGCGTTTCTTCCCCTGGCTAACAGCCGAGCAGCAATTCAGATGGCACCCAGTGGTCCAAGCAACTGAAGAAAGGAGGTCCTCATCCTGAGAGCGTGGTCCCTCTGCCTTGGCCTGGGAAGCTGGTCCTCGGAACCCCTTCAGGCTGAAAGCGCTGTTGTGTGACGTGACCGTGTAATTTTATGAGAGAGGCTGATCTTCCTCGTGTCCCTCTGAGAGGACAGAGGGAGCAAAACTGTGTGGATAACTTGTTACCTGCGTGTTTTCCATAAAAGCGGCAGTTAGCTAGGATTGGACATAGGAAGAGTAAATTTTAATCTCTGCAGCACAGCATGGTAACAGTTGACCTCAGTGCTTGTCCTTGTTCACTACACACCATTCCAGCTGTAACAGGAGTTGTAGTGTGCATCGCTGTGTTGGCGACAGGAGGCAAAATCTTCAAGACCATTTTACGAAAGAAAGTGGCAACTTTGATAGCTGTAAATTTAAATATCGTTACCAACTGTGGTCTTAAGTGGGCTTGTGGCATTAACTACTGTTTCAGTGGCGGGTACAAAATACAGCCAAAATTTCTTGTCTCCTGTCAGGCGGCTGCCACGAGCATTTCCAGAAGCTGGATAAAATTACGTTGCTTGTTGCGGCAGGTCTCTGTGCTGAATGATGCTTGTTAGGGATCGTTAACATCCCGCTTGCGGGTGCCAGGTCTGGATGCCGCTGTCAGAAGGGCCGTGGTGACGACACCCAGTACTTAGCAGCAGTTTTGGGGACGATCTGCCTGTCTGCTTATCCTGAGTGTATTCTTATGTTTGTATTGTACAGGTTGTATTGATCATGGATGGTGAAGAAATCCAAACTTTCTCGAGTCCAAAGGAGGAAACTGCGTATTGGAAAGAGCTTTCTTTGAAGTACAAACAAAGGTACTCTTGGAGATTTGCAGGCTCGATTTGGTTCTTAATGACCAGAACATTGTTTAATCTGTTTCTTTGCCAGGCTACACCAAGATGGGCATTGGATATATTAGAAAGAATCTCTGTATTTCCAGCTTTAAATCCAGCTTTAAAATTTCCAGCCTTGTGGGAGCTGGGTGTTTCTTGCACAGCGTTACCATGCCATGAACTCCAGGCTGTGTTTCAAGCATGTTTGAGCAAGAGCAGAGCCCTTTTGCAATCATGTGCATCTTTGTATAATAAAGTGCTGCCTTAAGTAGTATCTTGACGTTTTATCAGAAGAAGGTGCCTTTGGGCTTGCCTTGTATCAGTACTGTTCCCTTGGGCTTCTTGTACTTGAATAACTGGTATGAAAAATGGCTGATTTGGTGTGTGCTGCCATTTATTGAAGTGTGTTGTACCTCGTAGTCAAGCCTGTACCAGCGGTTTGCATCTTGTAGGGGGCACAGGGCTTTTTTGGTTACCAAAACAGACAAGAGAGGCTGAGTAATGCTGTGCTGCTTGGCGGGGTGGGGTTTGTTTGGGGGTTTTCTGGAGTGGGGGGCATTGGAGGCTCCCAGTTGATTTTCTTGGGAAAGCTTTCCTTGCATTCAGTACTACTCGTGCAGTTGAGATGAAGCCAGTTAAAGCGCTCTCAAGACTGAAGAGCCCAAGGTGCATGCTGCTTTTTTTGTTTGGTTTTGGTGTTTTTTTGGGGGAAGGGGGTGGGCATATGGAGGGGACATGGAGAAACCTGAGCTGGTTTGGGGTATCGGAAAACTCTGTCTCTTGGACACCAGTGAATATGTTGTTTCATAAAACCTTGTTAGTGTTCTCTTCTGCTTGCTAAGAGCTGAGCTGTTACATGTGGTAAAGATGCAAATTTAATAAGGAAAGTATGTGGAATGGCTACTTCTAGTATTTAATAACTTGCAGTAGCAGAAGGTAGGTATGTGCTGGCTTCCTGCCGCAGTGCGCAATAACCGCGAGATTTGACCCTTCACGCTTTTCAAGAACCTTAAAATTCTAGGTAGTGCAGAGATTCAGAAACTGTTGTCATCTCTTATAGTTTTTTGGCCAAAACCATGTTGAGTGTTTAATTCATTGGCTCTGTCCTCCTAGCAGTGAAATTTAACGGAGCACAAAGTGGTTGTCAGACTGCCATGAATTCTGTAAATAGCTTTGATACAAGTTTGTATTCACACATGCATTTAATGTAGCTGTTTGTTTGATGTGAGGGAATTAGTTTACTTTTATAGCTAAGCTTACTTACGTAATTTATTTCCCCATTTTTCTTTTTCCCCTTAGAGGTCTGTGGATGACACTTAAGTACTTCAAAAGTCTTGTTTTTTCAGCTTACTGTTTTAAAAGAGCAGTGGATTTTGTTTTAACTTGGGAGATTTTCAACTGATTGAATTCTTTCTTTATAGCTTCCAGGAAGCGCGTGAAGAGCTGACTGAATTTCAGGAGGGAAGCAGAGAATTAGAAGCTGAGTTGGAGGCCCAGCTAGTGCAAGCTGAGCAGAGGAACAGAGATTTGCAAGCAGATAACCAAAGACTGAAGTATGAGGTGGAAACATTAAAGGTAGGTCTTTTCTGTAATAGGATTGCCTCTTCCTACAGATATGTCTTGGATCTGATTTTGGATTGTCTGGGCCGTTCTTGGTGACTGAATATCCAAATGAAGTAAAGGAGTTGTCTGTTTAAGATCCAGACTTGAGTATGGCATGTACTCCAAATAAGGTCAGGAACTTACCAGGGAAATTGCTGGCAGAGTTTTTCTTGTTCCCATCATGAAACTCTTGTCATGGAGTTTGTGCTTGCTTGTTTGAATTCACTAGGCTGTGCCAAGTAGTAGCTTTATTAGTTACACAGGCAACATCAGCATAGCAACAGGGTGGACAACGCAAGTATGCTTTGTCAGACCACTGTGTTATCATCTTTCTCTGCATACCATTTTTTTGCCTGCAATGTCTCCTTGATTTTACAGGGCCTTAAAGAAAGCTTTGAGGATGGGTGGTTTATGCACATCTTTATTTCTTAACAGACGTATCTGTGGAGACAGGAATTGCATAAGGGTCTGCATGTGCAGAAGGTGACTTTTAGTAGATACCTCTGTGTTAACAAGTTCTTGCCTCTTTTGGAATCTTGGAAAAGCATCAGTTTTGGTAGTTTTGGGTTATTTTAGTGAAGGCAAAGGTTAGAAACTTACCCACTGGAAATGAAGTTTGTGAATTACTTGTTCGTGTACCCAGTCCCAGCTATATCTGTAAGGTCAGTACATGTTTTATAAGGTCGGTAGTTTTTCCACAAGCACCTCTGTACTCTCGGAGCTGGTGAGAGCGTGTTCGGGAGTGATTTCTTCCAGTCTTTTGAAGATGAAATTGTGGACTTGCAGGTTTTGTAGCAGATTTCAGTGGCTCTTATTTTTGCTAATGGAGGTCTCAGGCAAGTTCTGGAAACAGCGTGGCTATTGTCAAGGGAGAGGCACTGAAGGGGAGCCTGTGCAGTTAGGTTTCTCTCTAGCTTCCTACGTGTTTGAGGCTTCACAGCAGCTGTCAGTGCAGGCTGTTGGGAGCAGATGCAGGGGTGCATCTCTGAGCAGCCAGCTGTGTCGTGGCAAGATGTCTGTGCACAATGCAGCATTTGTGATTTTTATACTGTGTCCAGTTCTGATGTTCAGAGCGTGTTCCTTCTACCGCTCCAGTTTTTGCTCTGTATTACCAGCAATCCCACATCAGCAGACTACAGCGAGTATGGTATTTTACTTGTCCCATTTTACCACTGATCGCTTGGAGAGTGTATACGACTGATATTTCTCTTGCTACTTCTTTCTTTCAGGAGAAACTGGAGCACCAGTATGCGCAAAGTTACAAGCAAGTGTCGTTGTTAGAGGATGACCTGAGCCAGACACGGGCCATTAAAGATCAGCTGCATAAGTATGTGAGGGAGCTGGAGCAGACCAACGATGACTTGGAACGTGCAAAGAGGTGAAGTCTGCAAACCCCTTGTTTGCATAAAGTTTTCAGTAGATCTTTTCTTTCCTACTCAGATTGATAATTTTCTTATTCTTCAAAAAGGGAAAATAATACACACTCAAAAAACCCCAGACAAACCCCAAGACACTTGATCCTTTGAACAGTACAGCTTACCCTTGGAGTTCACTTCCATCAGCCGGTAGCATTACGTTACAGCAAGAAAGGCACCGAAGTGCTGCGTGTTCCTGTGAGAAACAAGCAGTGCAGGTCGGCTCGGAGCAAGCCAGGCCAGTGCACTGCATTTGTTACTACCAGCTAGGTGACTCGTGATCCTTGCAGCCGAAAGCCCCTTTGAAGTAAGAACCTAATGCTTTACATAGACCCTTTTAAATAAAACAGGCTAAAGGAGTCTCCTCTTCCCCTGCAGAACAGCGTAATGACTGTAGGGAGCAAATGTGTCCTGTCTAAGTGCATAAAATGTACAGGCTGCTGTTAGAAACACCCAGTTTTGGAGTAGGTTGTGCTTCTGTTTTGCTGAATGGGAATTCTGCCATTGACTCAGTGGGACCAGGAATGAGCCTCTGGCTATCTGGCAAAAAGATCTGAGAGCTGAGGCCCTGTTTCCACAAGGCTCTTAGCCCTGTGACTAACTTTTGACACGCATGAGTTATCCCACTGAAATCATGGAACGAATTGGGTCTTAGGTAATATCCCAGTGCCCTGCTTTCTGCACTCGCTGGGCTGTTGCCTGCCAGAGCTCTGGAGAGTAGAGCAGCACCTGAGCTAATGCACTGGTCATACATATAGCTTGGGAAAAATGGAGGTGGGTGTGCTGGACTGGCTCTTTCCCAGCTCTTTGGTACGTCTCTGGGAGCCAGATGCTATCATGTTCTTTTCATCTTATTCCCTTGCTTCTGTGGAGTTTATTAGTCCTTTCTAAGAAGCATTTCCATAGCTTTCAAATGACTAACTTGAATGTAGACCCTGCTAACATTTTTCTCTATTATGTTTTTGAATACATTTTTATGTTAGCTGAGCTGAAGAACCTAATATTCTGGATTTTGTTCCTAGGGCAACAGTGGTTTCATTGGAAGACTTTGAACAAAGGCTGAACCAGGCTATTGAGAGAAACGCATTTTTAGAAAGTGAACTGGATGACAAGGAGTCGTTGCTGGTTTCTGTACAGAGATTAAAGGATGAAGCGAGAGGTATGGCTTGCTTGATTAGTTCTGTGTCTTGGTACATTGTTCGCTTGCTAACAGAGACGTGTAGCAACCACAGCTCATGTTTATAGAAAACCTCGTGTAAGGAGACTTGAACTGGACGCATAATGTAAGCGTTAGGTATTACTTACTAACAGTATGTTCTCTATTCTTTATATGTGCAATGTAGCTAAGAGGAAAAATTTCCTCATGTAGGGCTTCATTAGTATCAGATTCATTCAGGATTTTTAACCCAGGTGAGTACAAAAATACTCTGTTCTGCAGGTGCAGTAAAGTTGAGGAAGTGTGCTTCAAAAGTTCCTACTCGCTGTGGTTTTGTGCCTTTTGTAGGAAGGGAAGGCACAGGAAAGGACAGGGAAATACAGGATAAATGGTTAAATAACTTAAACCCCTGTCTCCTGTGTTCCTTCTAAACCTCTTGGAAATTGCCAGGTGTATTTAAGATTTTCCAGTAAAGACTGTGGTTAGACCTGTGGAATCAGAGATGCTTGGGATAGTGTTCTGGGATATGATTAGGAGTTGGGAATTCCCCAGTGAATTTCAGGTTGAGACTGCTGTGGAAGCATTTTTTTAATGGTTGGTGGAAACTGATTTCTCTCATAGTGGGGACGATCTGCTCATAAGCCTATGCCTGCCATTAACATCGTTTAGAGATTAGTGGTTTTCACCTTTGTTTCCCAAGTGAAGCTTTCTAAAATAGTTCTTCAGTTGCAGCCTAGACCCGAGTGTGAGACGACACACTCGACAGCAGCCTGGGACTTCTTTGTTGTTGTTCTGCTTTGTGAACCTCTTTGAATCAAGTTTGTGCCCCACAAATTGAAAGTCTCTCTTGGAAGCACAGGAGTTTTTTTTTATAATAAACGGGAAAAGGGAGATTAAGTATTTTCTGAGGAAATACATGTATTGTAATTTGGGATTGGGGCAATAATACGGGAAAAACAGCAAAACCTGGGGACCATTGTCAAGAACGCTGGAATAATCGGTAAAAAAGACATCTTGTTTCTCGGATGACTCATTTGGAAATTTTTAGCATTAGGATACGAAAACTACTTGTTATTCCCCCTCACAGCAAGCAGGAGCACTAGCCCCTGAAAGGGCTGATGACGGTGTCAAGCTCAAATACAGCATTTCTGATTGAACAGCCACAATTCCTCTTCCAGAAGCCCAGATAGATTTTCACTTCAGCTGTGCTGTTTTACTTAAAATCAGTTCTAAATATTTATGATAACTTAAAAGCTGTAATGGACACCTAATTTTCTCTTGCACGTTATACCAGATTGAGACGAGGAATAAGAGGTGTGTAAAAGATTAAGTTGCTCTACCCAAAAAGGAACAACCCCCTTGTAATGCATTGTTTACTTGCATCTAGTCCCCTCTAAGAATGTTATAGATTCATTGCTGAACTGTGCTGGGTGCCCTTTGTAACAAACATATGTGGAAATGGGGGTGGGGGGGGGAAAGGCAGGGGTAAGCAGCAGTCTGGAGAGGAGGTGAGAACAAAACATGGGTTTCCTATCTCCAGTCTCTTTCCCCGTCATTTGGACTACCCAGCCTCTCCAGTCTGCTCTTTTACTTGTCAAGACGTTGAGAAACTGGATACAACCCTTTGACTGTCCTTGGCGAGTGCGGGGTGCTGTGGGTTAACAGGAAGAATGATGTGGGGAGTTGGAAACGCAAGAATGGGTCATTCCTCCCTTTTCCCCACCGCTGTTTGAGCAGGAGCGGAGTGTAGTTCCGCAGGCATTTGTGACCAGCTGCAGTTTGCGTAACGCACTTCCCATGGGACTCGCACCACAGATGGGGAAGATACTGCGGAAAAGTCACCTGCCGTGCTTACACGTGACGGGCAGTGATGGTCTGGGGCTGTGACTGCCCTGAGGTGGGGGTCCTTGCTGCTGCAGAAAGCCAGCAGCAGGCAGTTAATACAGAGTTGTTGCAAAGTGTTTCCTCCTCATCCCTCCCAAATGAATAGAGAGAGTGTTTATTAGGGAACTCAGTCACCAAGACGTGTGGGTTTTTTATTCTTTCAACCCTCAGACTTACGGCAAGAGCTAGCAGTACGGGAGAGGCAACAAGAAGTCACCCGAAAGT
>Ga0065711_1012002_pt1 | contig 13869 bp, 18 predicted proteins | sample Hoacrofraction12_FD_59098 | JGI IMG/M metagenome (GOLD analysis project Ga0065711, IMG submission 59098) | Hoatzin crop microbial communities from Cojedes, Venezuela - Epithelial fraction 12 v2 (version 2) | ecosystem: Host-associated > Birds > Digestive system > Esophagus > Crop | place... | reverse complement strand
GAAGCTGTGGCTGCCCCCTCCCTGGCAGGGTTCAAGGCCAGGTTGGACGGGGCTGGGAGCAGCCTGGGCTGGTGGAAGGGGTCCCTGCCCACGGCAGGGGTGTTGGACTAGATGAGCTTTGAAGGTCCTTTCCAACCCAAACCATGCTAATGCTTTTATGATTTCGTAAGTTCTGTCTCCCAGAGCCCAGTAGAAAAAGGGTCTTAGGAAACTCACATTTCTCCTTCCAAGTCAAGCAGTTATCTGAGGAGCAAATTCTGAAGACTCACCATTAATTATTTTTTTATCTTAAAAAGCCCTAAGATGCTTTTGAGTTGGGGCAGGCGGTGACTTGGTGTCAGACTAGACTTCAAAACCCTCACCATTACTGGAAGGCCACCTTAAGAGCACGGAGAGCCAGGGTGAAGCCTGCACAGATGCAGATTCCTCTCTAACCACAGCCTGCACAGACACTTCTGTGCCTAATCACTGCCCTGCTTTGAAGGTGGTTGTTAGCATCTATTAAGCACCTCCATGAAAGCAGGCAGCTGAAACAATAGCTCTTTCCGAAGCTCAAAGCACACAGGCATGTGTCCCTTTGAAGTGAAGGTCTACATGTGTCCACCAAGGAGGTGGTAGAGAGGAATTTGCTGGAGCGGTTTGGAGCAGGCAGAAGTACGAGGGATATATGGCTCCATGGAGGAGCTGAAGGACATGGGGACAGTTTGTGAGGCCCAACATGGTGTCCAGGCTGTGCTAATGCCTGGTGAGCATAACCCGTCTCGTGCATCTTCAGGCTGGAGGCGGAAGGGCACAGAGCGGTCCAGGCAGAGCGTAGGCAGCTCATTCACACAAAGCATGCTCTGGCTTCCCAGACTTCCAGGATCCCAAATAAACCCCACAGCCTGAAGGTGACAGAGCAGAGAAACGGGCCTCCAAACATAAAATGAAATTAAATAAACCAAGTTGCAAGATGGTTGCTGTAGAATAAACCAATGGAGAGCTCCTTAGGACAAACTTCCCTTCTTCTGTGCTACCTGCCAGGAGCCAGCTAAGCTCTGTTCTTTCCCCAGTCATTCCTACACAGCCAGCACATCAATTCCTTATTTTCAGACCTCCAGACTGAAGATGAGCTTAGGATAACAGTGATAGTTACGAGATGTCTAGAACTGGCTGTATACAGATACATTTTAAAGGGATCCTGTAAAGCCTTCTACTATCTTGAAGGTGGGGAGAATGACAGAGAAGTCAGAGAGACTGAGACAGGCTTCCTAGAGATGCACAGTAAAGTGATGACATGAAAATTGCAGGAAAAGTAAATCCAACTGGATATAAGAAAGAAAAAACGCACCCTGAGGGTGATGAGGGTGATCGAACACAGGAACAAGAGCTCAGCAAAGTGCAATCCCCATCTTCATGCTCAAAACCCTAACCCTGAGCAACCTGATCTGACTTGTAAGTTGGCTTTCCTTTGGGCAAGTCTTGGACTGGAGACCTCAGAGGTACCTTCCAGCCTCAGTTATTTAATGGTTCTGTGTAACGAGGTGAAACCACTGCTCAGTGGTTTCAAGGCAGGTGCACTGAAGGCTTGACCCACCCTCATCAATAGCCTGTCTCTAGTTGTTGTATTGCATAGATGGCCTGAATCTGACCATTCTACAGCCTGTCTGATCATCAAACCACTCTCTTTGCAGCCTTCTTGAAGCCACCTACAGCTAGGGCAGCACTTTTTGTTAATTTGCTAAATGGTCCCGCCCCAACATCTCTAGATAAGGCTGTAATTTCCCACTTGGCTGCAGAGGACCTTCCCATCAGGGTCTCTTCTCTGTGTTGTGCTGCCCTGCCGTCCGTCAGAGGTCATTTCAGAGGACAGCACCACAACCTCCCGTGCGTGGGGAAGGATGGAGACGGCAGATAGTCCCCCGACCCCGACAGATGAATGATGCTGTCGAAAACCCAGCTCTGCGGCAGCGATGGGTTTCCTGGGATTAAGGAAGAGTTTCACCCTTGGGCTTTAAGGGAAGGCTATCAGGGCTGCTCAGACATGGAAGAGCTTCCACTTGGAGCAGGAAGATACGCAGCTATCTGCTGCTCTTCAGCATCGACTTTCTGCCAGCGCACAGCCTCACACAGTGGATTTGAGATAAACTCAGGCTTTGGTTTCCTTGGTTGAACTGCTAAAGCCCGGGAGAGCTGAGAACACCACTCTGCAGGCAGAGAGATCTGGGGATGTAAAATTTATGAGCACATGTTGCTGCACACTCGTCTGACTGATACTTCTCAAGCCGGTATGTGTTTTCCCCGTCTCTCTCCCTGAAGAGCAACATCATCTATTAATTAACCTAAATGGCTGAACACATGCTTTCCTCTTAGTGAACGATAAACAAAACCAGATGACCCATGAATGAAAAATAAGGCAGTGACACGCTCTGAGCAACACTGTTCCATGATAAAGAGATACCGTCACGGCAGGATGGATTGTCCTGTGATAAAAAATCAGGCCCAGGAGTGATGGACTTGGCTTGCAGACCTAGCTCTCGAGCAATCCTGATATGGGCTTACATAAATCACTGACAGAAACCATCAGGGCTGAGAATGGACCAGAATCCACAATGGCTGGGCAGCGAACGAGCATCTTTCCCACCAGGTGACCATTAGCTTTGCGTGATGACTTTGGTGGCCTCCCTAGACTGGACAGGCTGCTTCAGCGAAGCTGTCATAATTGTCTCCTTTCCTGGTAATAACAGGAGGATTTGGTGATAAAGACTGAATGCCTCCCTCCTCATAAACTGCAGAGCCATGTTAGAAAGGCCAGGTGTGGGATGAACCGCTCCGACAGAGACTTATTCTGCTGGCGAGTCCTTCAGGGACTCACCTATCTATAATATAAACTCATCTATATTGAGAATATTCCCTCCTGAACCTCAGCAAGGGGTGACTGGTTTTCGTCACGGAGAAAGCACTGAGGCACAGCAGACCACGGCACTCCGTGCAGACCCTGGGAGCTCAGATGAGCCATAAATTCATAACTCTCTACCTCGAGCTGGTCTGGCATGGAGAACTTGCAGAGGAATGGGAAAGATTTGCCTTCGGATCGTGATGAATCCACCATTTTACTCCCATTACTTTGTTAATTGCTGTACCTGAAGATAGTGGAGGAAAACGGAGCACCAGCATAAGGATTTATACTCCAGCACTGCTTGTAGATCTGCCAGTCCTTTCCCCTCTGCTCTCCACAGTTACTTGAGCTATGAATATTTTGCTCAGGGTTCACGATGATGGATCCTTTGATGGATAGTCAGCAGGAGAGGGACCGGGACAAAGCGACTGCTGCTCCTAAACTTCGAGCCATCTGGGACCAGGTGGTCTGGACCAGGAGGAACCATCTTTGACCCAGGCTGGGAGGTTGTGGCTGACCACAGTGACCCAAAACATGCAGCTTGCCTTACCAGCCCCCGTGCAACAACCCCACAGAAGGACTGTCCTCTCCAGCGTGGCACAGCCAGCCTGTCCTCTGTGGTGGTAGCCTCGGATGCTGCTGCAAAGCCAGTTAATATTATTATTAATATTACTAATAACTAGTAAGAGAGATCCATCTGCCCTCACAGAGAGAAATATCTTCTTCCCAGGGTAAGTATCCTCCTCTGGGGTAAATTACAACCATTTGCTTTCACGCTGACGGTCCCCTCTGGCCACCTCGCTAGCAGGGGGAGGGGGGGTCTTTACCAACCCCCTGAAAATCTCAGCCCCTGACTCCTTCATTAGTCTTTGTAGCCATGTCCTAAATCCAGGCTCGTCAGCTAGAGCCCCGACGTTCTGTGCAGCTCAGCTTGGAGGCAGGATAAATATCCCATCATTTCTATCACATTTCAGAGCCCTCAGGGCTGCGGCTGGGCTATTAGGAGACAACACTCAGAGATAGGAAGCAAGAGGGAAAATTGCTGCCTCTGGGAGATACAGCGAGTAATGAGGGAAAACAGCGATATGGCTGAGGTGTCTGCAACACAGGGTCCTGCTGGCATTGCCAGTCTAAACGTAGGCACAGATAACAGCCCTGTGCATGCTGGAGATAAATCCCCATCTGTGGGCTATGTGGATGTGAGACTGGTTATGGGACACGGGTGTAAGGGCAGAAGCCAAGAACTGTGCCGTTTAGCCGTGGCCAGGACATTGGGCTAAACCCAATGTGCAAGAACATTTCCATCGAGAGGCCATAAGAGGACCCCCATCAGGACAATCCCTGGTATCATCTACCACCACCTGCTTGTAAACCAAAAGCCTGTTTTTTTTGGTGCTTAGAAAGGTCTATTGATATTGGTCCCCAGACACCAGGAAGGATGGTCACCTTCATGCAGCTCAGCAAGCTGTAGGTGCCATCATCACTACATGGATCTCCATCATGGGTCACCACACAGAATCCCCTTTGGGCATTTCAGGCCTCAGCCATCACTGGTGGCCCCCACCAGGGACATCGTGCCACTGCCCCTTGCAAGACCTCCAGGACAATTATGGGACACCCCACGGTAGCCATTTCTGCTCTGTGGAGAAGACTCTCTGCCTGTGCTGTCACTGGGAGAAATATCCCAGAAACCCACGACATTCCCACCAGCTTTCTTTGGCCAAATGCATGTGAAATACACTCAACTCTGATGCTCAAGGATACCAAGGGAGGTGTGGGTGCTGGAGATGGGGAGGGGCTTGGAGTCACCAGCACCTGCAGACACTGAGGGTTGGGAGAAACACATGAAGAAGATCGCCAAGACAAGGAATTAAAACACCATATGCACAGGTCTTGTATTAATCCTGCAGTCAAGCTTTGGAAATTCCCGACTCCAGGGTAGGAGAGGGTTAAGAGAAAGCTCTGAGCCAGGCCTGCACTCTCTGACTTACATGGGATGCTCCGAAGGACGAGCTGAAATCTCCCCAAAAGGCCTCCTACCCTTTTGATCAGTCTCAAAAGAGAATGTCTCCCATCATTAAAGTCAATTCTTCCAGCATGGCAAGGAGAGGCATTTTCATGGCTGATTAGCTTTGTAAAGCTCAGGCCAATTCAGCCGTGGATATATTGTGCTCCTGCCTTGCAACAGCCAGCCCCTTTGCTGGAGCAGGCAACCAGTGGTGCTCAGTGCGATGCACGGAGCAGGAGCCACTGCACGAAAACCAGATCCAGCTGGGGACTGAAGGACGTAACAAAGCTTCAAAGCCAGATTTGAAGCCCTGGATTTTCTTGCTTGTTGTCCTGGCCGTGGGTGCATGTTAGATGTCTATGTCCAATTAAACTGATGCCAGAGCTGGGTGAACGCTATGAGAGCGCGGCAGAGAAGTGAGGTACCAAGAAAATGTGCTCTGGAAAGCAAACTCTGATTTCAATAAGCTTTTCCTTTTTGTTCCCTTCTTTCCTTTTTCTTCTGGCTATGCCAGAAGGGAACCAAATCCTGTAGGACAAATTTCCACCTGGCCTCCCCAGAGCACCTCCCGTTCAGAAGCAGCTGAACTGCGCTTTGGGGGAGACAAGGGCTCTGCCAGGCGTTGGCAGGATGCGAAGGCGGTGGGAGCTGATGCCTTCTGAAGGGCATTTTCTGCTGCAAAAGGCTTTGCTCCCAGCTACTGCATGAAAATCCCCTCCTCGTGTCGACTCAAAGAGAAACGGCTTGAACTTGTCTGTGGCTGGGGTCAGCTGGGGAAGGTTAAGTGCGAGGCACGGAGGGACAGTCTCCTGTGTGCAAAATGGGGTTTTCTGGCTACCTGAGATGCTGTACCCTTGCTTCAGCAAGCTGGAAACGAGAGGCGGTCGCTGGGGCTGTAGACAAGCTGGAGTGGACTTCAGTGTGCTCCCACCGGCATCAAGGAGCTGGGCTGCATCAAGAGTAACCAGCAGGAGATGGCAAGGCACAGGGCTTTATCCTGTCTCTGCTAGACCTCTTTCATCTTGGAGTCAGAAGTAGATGTACAAGAAGAGCCATGCGACTGTGGCACATGGTGTGCTGTGCCAAGGGCAGGGGAGCTGCAGCATTCCTGGAAAAGCTACTTGTGTGACTGATCCAGGCACTTGGTACAGAAACAGAGCAATGCTGGTAGGATGGACAAGTCCTCTGGGTAACTACAGAAGATATGAGGGACACAGAAGATGCCAGGGAGACGTTTGTGAATGCTGGGTGCTGGCAGAGCCACTGGGACGCTCTCCGTGTATCCGCTCACATGTAGCTTGGTTTCACTCAGCAGTGAAGAAGCTGGAAAGCAGAGAACTTCATTGGCCAATTTCTGGCCATCTGCATGTTCTTGGTCCTGATTCTGTCACCCTGTCGCGGGGACAAGTCAAAGTGATGGTGACCTGAACTGTGTCTGGGCTGAACAATCCCAGCTCAGTGGCCTGTGTGCAATGGTTTAAGGCAGCAAACACACAAGTCAGGGCATCCCAGGCTGAGGAACTCAACTCACTTATTAGAAACAAGTCCTCTGCTGCAGTGTTGATTTGCAGACCTACTGAGGAAGACCACAAGCACTGTAAAGAGCTTTTCCAGTCCACACTTTGAGCCTTCACAACAAATAGTTGTCAATCCTGTGCCTGGTCGTCTCCTGTGATGTTGCTTTGGTGGCTTCTCCAACCGTCTGATATCAGAGCTTCATTGTCCTGATCATGCTGTAAGAAGTACTCCTCCACTGACTAACTCGAAGCTCCTTTTGGTTTAAATCTGAGTTTGTCCTGTTGACTGGGGCATGGAGGACAGTTTCTCTCTGGGGACAAGCGGTGGCCAACAATCCATAAAATCCCTTGGCTTATCACTCCAGGGACCTTGTCCACCACTGTCTCCTAAGTGGAATTTGGGCTCATGTAACAGAACTAAGTCCCAGATGACAGAGATTAAAGTAAGTTCATTATGTCAGTGTCTACAAAGAGAGTTAATTTCCCTGCGAGCACCTGATTCCTGAGTCACCCTCACCCCACCTCCTGCCTTGCCCCTTTATCAGCCATCAGCACTTTCTAGGTAGACGGGTGACTTTTACGGCATTTTCTCACCCTAGGCACATCCTCTAAAAACAGTCAGGGGAGCATTTAATCGCTGTCTCCAAAGTGATGCTCATCCAAACACAAGACCAGCTCCCCTCCCCAAGCCTTTTTAATCCTTGTGCTTCTAATGTGAGTTACCAGGCCCAGGAAAACAACATCAGCAGTCCCAGTTCTTGGATGAGGTGCTCCCCAGCAGCTTCTGAAACTGTTCTAACCACCAACCAGGAGTTCACCATGCTCTGTGGGCTTGTGTAGAAGAAGAAGAAGAAGGTATTTTCACCTCAGATGAAAAAGAANATAGAAATGGGAACAAGATATTAATGTCCCNCACAGAACAGCTCTTGCAGAATAGCGGCTTNCCAGGGCAGAGGAGTCCCAAAAATGATNTCAGACATGCATCGGTCGCAGCATGGTACACGTGGGCAAATAAAGGAGTTCGGGGTGTTCAAACTATGGCAAAAGCTGTGGAAAACAGGTTTTCATCTTGATATTTACTGTAAAATATTTCCCCTTCACCTCCATTCTGACATTTTTTTAATACAATGTAAAAATTTTTATATTCAACAATGCCATTCGCTCTTTATTTAAGTAATAACAATCGAGCTTGCAGGCATTTCCTGGAGATAACCTGCTGGCAAGGAGCCTTCGTGCTTAAACTGCTCATTCATCCCCCAGTGAATATCCTGGTTTGACACCATTATCGAGCCTGCTATATGATCACTGTTGAGACTATAATGCGATCACTTAATGGTAGGCTGTTATTTTTCAGCACTTAATTATAGCTGGGTGCTTGTTGTGTGTCGCTAAAATTACTCCACTGTAAAAATCCCTGTTCTTAAACCCCCATTCCCACTCGTAACTCCCCGTGTTGCCAGCTGAGTTATTTCCCCCTCGTGCTCCTCACTCCTTATCTTGAGATCTGCTTGCAGGTGAATCATCTACTTTTTGCTATTTTTGCCCCAAAGGTAATCGACTCATTTCTGAGCAGAGAGTGAAAAAGATAATAAAACCAAAAATAATTCATGGGCCTCATTATGAAAAAGAGCCACTTTCACATGGCCACGAGGTTTCTGTGCATGCCAAAGGGATGAAAGCTGGCCCGAGGGGTAGGGTTATTTATGGCACCTCTCCACCAGCATGGGACTTCTCCACAAAGCTGGGATCCTCCTCCCAGCAAACCCCTCAAACACATTGCCCTTGTGACTCCATCCTTCCACCGCCTCGCAGTCCGAGCCTGCACCAAACAACAGCTCCTTCTTCTCCACTTCAACTCCTTTCTCCGTGTAGCTGCATCCTTTAGCAACCCCCAGAGCCTGACATAATTTTGTCTGCTGTTTCCTTCACTCTCTCCCCAGTCTGGCCTGCAGAACTCCCCTCCGATGCCTGGAAGGCCACCTCTTGCCGAAGTCTGCAAAACACAGGCTGAAAACCACAGCTTTTCAGTTTCATGCTCATCACCCTGCTCATCTCCTTCGCCTGGCTCCTCCGTCAGCCGAGTCCTGCTCGCCACTCAGTTATGGGCTTTCTGCAGAAGGGGTGCTTTGCTTTTCTTAACACCCCACCCACCAAACATCTAATCCTCACCCGAAGTCCTGCCGACACATACGTTGTTTAATTGACACAGGAAAGGAATTGAGATTTATAATCAAAGAAGAAGCAGTGTGAAAGTTTTGAAATACCTGTATGAAAATAGGGAAAAGCCACTAGAAATTCAGCACTTATCGTGTCCTCGGCGCAGGGAACGCTGGAGCACCGGAGCATTTTGGCCATCAGGTGTATGCATAAATCATATTTGATAACGGAAAAACTGAATACTCTGTTTACCAGTACATTCCCACTAGAAAGATGTTGATCTTTTTTAAAAACTAATGCAATGTACATATTCTCATTATGAGATGTGATTCAATACTATTTTAAAGAAAACCCGTGAGCATTAGTCAGCGAAAGTTACACAGGACCAGCTGAAGATGTGTCAGGCTGGCAGACCCTGGCAGGGCACCGTTCTGTGCGGGGGCTTCAGGCCAGTACCAGGACTGGTCGTAAGCACATGGAGCATGTAGAAGATTATAATATTCATGTATGTATGTCTGGAACATGCTGAAGTGCAACAGTAGCCTCCAGGCCTGAGAGACCACCACCTTCACATGCTTGCGTGGCAGCTCTAGGGTCTCCCAGACCTTTTTCAAGCTGAAAGAAGGTAGATTTAGATTAGACATTAGGAAGAAATTCTTCCCCGTGAGGGTGGTGAGGCCCTGGCCCAGGTTGCCCAGAGAAGCTGTGGCTGCCCCCTCCCTGGCAGGGTTCAAGGCCAGGTTGGACGGGGCTCGGAGCAGCCTGGGCTGGTGGAAGGGGTCCCTGCCCATGGCACGGGGTTGGACTGGGTGGTCTGTAAGGTCCCTTCTGATCAAAACCATTCTATGATTCTATGATTCTTCTCAGGAGCAGCAGGTGAGCCCCCTTCCCTCGCTCCACATAGGCCCATGCAAGCTATCACGAGCTACTTCTGGCTTCTGTATCATCAAGATGGGCTCACCTCCAGCTCACAGAGTGGGAAATGTTTGCTTTCAGCAACCACTAACTGAGCAGACTGAGGCATCCCTGGTTTATAACACTGCAACAGCCTTCCCGTGGGACAGAGGATAGGCTAGAGACCTTCCAAGGCCCCTTACAGCCATACAATTTTAAGATTGCATCTTGGAATTGCTTAGGAGCATATGTAGATCTAAAGCAGTGATCAGGCTTTATAGATGGAAACCCGTACCAGAGACAGCATGCTCCAGAAAGTGTTCCTCAGAGTCCCCTGTTGCACAGGCAGAAGTTCCCACTGCTGCAGTGGTGGGACATTGCATGGCTAAAGTACCCAAGCAACTTAATCTGAGCCCAAACCCACTGGAGTCTGCAGCAACCACTTGGAGGACTGCAGAGAGCATGGTCCTGCAGTGAAGAGGACTCGTTACCAGCAGCCCGAGGCATTGCAGCGCTGAGACCCGAATCAGGAGCTCTGGAGCTCGGGCTGTGCCACGGGGCAGAAGTAACGGGCTGTCCTCACGTGGGACTGAGCGTTCCCGTATGAAAGCTAAACTCTGCCATGCTTCGGTCTGCAGATGGCTGTGAGTGGGATCCAGGTATGTGTCATGTTTAGACAGCTGTTACTGTCCCAGCAGAGAGGCCATGCCACAGGGCTGCAATGCAGACATCTGTGTACAGCAGCTCAAGAAAATCCCATGCTGAAACGTCTACTGTTCTCTGTTGACTCCAGAGAACACCTCTGGGACCAGCTCAGACGGAGACATCTGCACTGTCAATGTCTCAGCCCAGCTGAGACGATTCCCACCCTTTGAGACACAGGCAGCGCTGTTGAAAAAATATCAAACAACCCGGAGCCGACGCAGCCCTTCTGGGCTGGCACAAGGACGGCGTTCCTGACTTCGCAAAGGCCATCACCGCCTACTCGTCGCTGGAACACAGTTCAGCCAAGGAATGCATTTTCTTGGCTCTCCCTGACTGTTCAGGGCTTAACCACAACAACTTCTTAACGCTGATCTCTGCACGCCGTTAGCAAACGTGCTCGTCATATCGATTGCCTGAGTCTCGAAGCTGGTCCTTTGAGATGGGTATTATTCTATGTGCTTAAATAGCATATTTATCTCCCAGTACCAAACATAAGCTGACTCACAGATCCCCAGATAATGCCTCTATCCAACGTTGTTTCTAAAACACACAATACTGCTATAAAGACACCTCTTGGGAGCGTCTTGCCGCTGAAGAGCCCGCTCTGTTTTCCATCTGCATTCTCAAACACAGCCACGGCAGCAGCTACCTTTGCATGCGCGGAGCAGATCCTTTTAGCAAACACTTGCTGCACAAGAGAGCTCCACTCTTTCCAAACCAATATTTCGTGTTTTGGCAGGTGTCTCTTCACCTCCCAATAGTCTGGAATCTGCACTTCCACACTGGGGGGAACACGGTGCCCGTGAGCCGTGCCCGAGCCTGCTGCCTTTGCTGGCAGAGCATCCCTGCAGCATCCCCGTGCCGGGATGTGCAACAAGGAATGTGCTGAGTGGGGGTCGTTTTATTCCCATTCCTCTGCCCCCCACCTTTCCTCCTCTGCTGCCTTTGCTCAGACTGGGCACTCACACAATAATGATGCCGAGGAGAGCTCAAAGCAGTGGAAGAAAAGCCGAAAAGCCTTTTTATATTTCTTTTGCAAATCACAATGCGTTTTATATGCTAGTAATAATAATTTAAAGTGAAAAAAAACAAAACCAAACCCAACCCCCCAGACCTTTTTGGATTATAATGGGCCACTGCTTCCTCCCAAGAAGCCCACGGGATTACATAGCAATATTCTTCTTGAGCCAAACGTTACGCTTCCTTGAACAGCTGCACAGGGCTCAAATTGCAGTGGCAACCAGCCCGAATCGTGCCAGAGAGCTGAGCTTTCACAGCAGCACCTGGGAGCCCAGAGATGTGAGACCCTCTGGGGCTGCAGACGGGGTGCGAGCACGATTCGCAGGGGCGACAGGATGGAGCCAAGTAGCCGTGGATGCAGGAAGCCAGCCTCCATGACCTAACGGTCCCTCCTTGCCTCTGACTCCATGAGCTGCAGCCCGTAAATCCGATGCAAAACAGAGCCCTGCGCTCCCATCTGTTCCCTTTCCCCTTTTGCTTTCCTCCTCCCTTCCCACGCGACCCCTCTACCCTGGCGCCCTGGGCTTCACAACGCTGAGCGAAGGCTGCAGCAGGTCTGCTCCCAGCAGTCTATTTCTCCCCTGCATGCCTCCCAAAAACCATGCCCTGGTGATACTCCTCTTGCCAGGGTTATATCGATTGAAACAAGTGAGGAGGAAGCATTCTTCCAAGTTTCTTTCACTCCTAAAATTGGTTTAATCCTTTGTTGAGCCCTGTAATATGTAGGTATCTGCGGCTGTACTGGAGTTTAGTAGCATGAAACTATTAATCTTGCTTTAGTGGTCAGAGGTGTTGTTTATTTTCAAGCCCCAAATATTGCTCCGAGGTGATTTGAGCTGCTTGGAGGAAGATGGCAGGGTTGGACCAAGAGATTTCTTCCAACCTGAATTTTTCTGTGATTCCATATCTCTGCTTGCTCAGTCCCTGAGACAACACATCCCTGTGTTCTGTGTGTGCCCTGCACGTAATCGTGCATCCTCCCCTTTTAGGCATTTCCTACTCTCTAAAGCTGCTCATGCAACCTCTAGCAAACTACCTGCTCCAATGCTGTCATTATCCTGGGCTTTATTATCCCAATTATGCTTTGCACAACTATTTTGCACCAGGGTGCAAGAGACGTTTGGAGAACTGGTTTCAGTTTAAAATCAGTAAGTCCTTACTGGTTTGGCCTGTCACGATAGGAGGAAGCAAAACCTGTTGATGTAATCTAGATACCAAGTTCCTTCTGCGCTGTTTCAGCAGGGCAGGGGCAAGCCCATGGGGAAGTTTCACTCTCATTAAGCTGCAGGCACAAGTTTAACTACATGTCCAGCCACTCCCACGGAAGTCAGCCGGGCCATTCACCCTCTTAATTACAAGCCCATGTGTAAAAGTTTGGATAAAGTGTAGTTTAATACACTTTGTATAAATGCTAGGCTCCAGATCCCAGAGGACCTATGTTTGCTGAAACCAAATTAGCCTGAGGTGGCCGAACAACAGGGTTTACATCTGTTCTGCATACACAGTCCCCAGCCAATTATTAAGTTGATTTAAACCAGCATAATTTCACCCAGGAAAGCCAGCAGCGTAGCGCATGTCACACTTAGCACCGAATGCTGCAGCCCCAGTTCTCTTTTTTGTTTACACTGTGAAAAAGGAGCAGCTCTCCAGTATCTGACGGTGTCAGACTGGTGTGAAACAGGAGCTACCTTCAGGCAGGCTCTTCTGAAGCCCGGAGCCTCGCCGGTGCCGGTGTGCTGTGCAGTTTGGAAGACCTCTCAAGGATGAGACCTATGAAACCCAAGACAACATAATTTAACACATCATTTAACTCCATTCCTCGGCCACGAACACACGGATTCAGTGCACTTCTGCTACAACAGCCTCCAGTGTAAATCTGGCTGAGAGTAAGCAAGGTGCAAGAAACTACAAATGCTAGACTCATGTGTTTCTCAAAAAAGTCAAGATGAGGGTATTTGTGCTTTCACAGACTTCATTTTTTTAATAGTCTCTCTTTTCTCCAGCACAAAGTCCAGCTCCTAACAGCTACCACCGGCCCTGCATGCGAGCTGACAGAGAGGTTGTGGACCAGCACTGCAGCGCAGCAGAGAAAGGTCACAGGACCGAGCGCGGCGGAGCCGGAGACGTGGAGCCCCGCGGCTGTTTTTGTCGGGAATACCGAGGAGTCAGCTGTGGAAAGGACTTTGCACCGGCTGGCTTTTCAGCAGGGTGTTTTTGTGTACAGTCACATCAGGTCTTCAGCAGGAGTGGCTCTCCTGAGAACTACTAACGAACATGCCGTCTCGTTAGCCTCAGCCAAGGAGCAGGTGCCTAAATAACCACAGCCAGCCCAGCTCTGTCCCCTGGGGAGCTCTGGCAGGGAGAAGTGAGTATGCAAGAGGTGTATGCTCCAGCTGTGATTTTTGACACAAACCAGCCAAAACACCAGAACAGATGGGTCACCAAAACAGCCCTGAAACCCAAGGCCAGTGTCTCCTGCCACTGCTATTTTCCTGGTGATAGCCAGGGAAGGTGGTTAAGGCCTCAAGCAGCTGAGAAAACAGCGATTAGCATCGAGAGAGAGCCCAGCGGAGGGCTATGAGGATGAGGAGGGGACTGGAGCATCTCTCCTACGAGGAGAGGCTGAGGGAGCTGGGCTTGTTCAGCCTGGAGAAGAGAAGGCTGAGAGGGGACCTTCGAAATGCCTCTAA
>Ga0065711_1044806_pt1 | contig 13870 bp, 13 predicted proteins | sample Hoacrofraction12_FD_59098 | JGI IMG/M metagenome (GOLD analysis project Ga0065711, IMG submission 59098) | Hoatzin crop microbial communities from Cojedes, Venezuela - Epithelial fraction 12 v2 (version 2) | ecosystem: Host-associated > Birds > Digestive system > Esophagus > Crop | place... | reverse complement strand
CGGCCCGCCGCAGCTCCGCGCAGGCCGCAGGCTCCCGCCGCTGCACCGGGCGAGGAGCGTCCGGAGCCCTCCCCGGGAGCCCTCCCCGGCAGCGGGGAGGCGGCGGGGCCTGCCTCCGGCCGGGGAAGGGGAAACAGCCGTCATATGGTTTACAAGAAATTTTATGCGGGAAAGCATATACACCTCCCCCCCCCGCATTTCTTCTAAGAGAGACATTAAAATAATCTGCTTTCTCCTGAGCCTTGTGCTGCAGAGTGCATGGCTTACACCTTTGCTGTCATACTGCTTTACTGAGTGTTGGGGGTTTTATTCCTTTTTCTTCAAAATAAAAGATGTCTAACGTAAATAAAAAATACTTTGTGTTATTTATTGGCAATTGACTACTGCCAGAAAGATGGTGCTTTCACAGCAACGTTTCCAAAGGCAGTCTTTCGGTCATAACGAATTAGATTGCCATCAATGTAGTATTAACTCGTTCAAATTAAATTGGCCTGGCAATACTGCATGGATTTTGGATCTTTAATTCGTCTGTTGCCAGCGTAAGAAAATTCCATACTCTGTGCTCGGTACTCTCTGCATTGTAACATGCACTCGCACAAATATACACGAACTGCACCATGTTGGGTTTAATTCTGAGATTATAAAATCTTCATTAAATCTATCTTATAAGGTGTTTATAGGTATTTTTTCAGCTTCCAGTGAATAACCCAAGGTTATGCACTTTTTTTACACAAGGCAATCTCACAACAGGAAACTAATCTTGACAAATGACCAGACTTTGCTATCTGTGATCTAAAACACTGCTCATTAGACTGTTCATTTTATAAACGAATGGTAATAAACCTGTTGAGAAGCGTAGGATAGCAGGAATACTTTACAGATCACCCCTTTACAGGTTTCAGTCAGCACCATAAATTTGAAGGGGAGCATGCAGATACTCTGTGGTGAGACAAAATCCCTGTCCCATGCCAACCACATTTAAAGAAATATTTCTTTCACTTTCTATGCATTTTACAAATAATTTGCATAACTCTGACTTTTTACCCCCTTGGCTGATTTTCTCCAGCTCTCTTCAAGTTAACGTCAAACCTCAAAATCCTTGGACTTGTTAAAGTATGTGGAGAGTGGAAATCAAATGCCTTTATTAGAAGCCCCAGGAAATCTCTGACTCCTAAGCACAACGAAAACATTCCAAAGAAAATGGTTCAAAGAGGACAAAGGAGCAAAGCAGAACAAGAAAACCTTGTTTTGAATCAACGATTGCAAGAGTTTTATAAATAAATTCTGTTGCCTGGACAATTTTGAAAGACAACTCAATAGGTTTAGGAGTTTTTAAGTGTGTTTGCCTCTATGCCTGAAACACTTGGGGATTCAGCTGAGCTAAAGCTTGGAACAATGGCCTGTCTGTCCATCTGAGGATCTGTAATAAACGCTGTGAAGCAACTGTACAGTACGAGATAGGCAAAAAGTCTTCATCGGCTAAAACTGGGGGAACTTAACAAATTAATTTTCCATATATATAAGGGGCAATGAAAACGCTAAGACGTGGTCCTGTCTTTAAACAGTAGAAGAAAATGTTCACCAGCAGAAGAGGCCATAAAGATTTTATTTGTTAGGATATCCCTGTGAAGTCAGGCTGAATCAGTAATCCTTAGAAACAACCACAGTTACATGATCCATTGTGCCTTCCTGCATGGGCACAACCATCTGGTGTTTAATACGTACTGCTGATTTATTATCTCTCGCGTAGTTATCTTGCAGTAAGTTTGACCCTGCTATGCTCCTGAGAATCCCGGTTCTGTTGTTTACTCTTCCGATGTCCTGACAACCCACCCTTTACCTTTCTGTTGCTCACCCAGGTTCTTCCATTTCCTCCTGTCTGTGAGCAAATAATTTTAATTGTTTTATTATAACTAATTTAATCTGTGCTGAGAGATCTCCATGTGCAGTGCAAAATTTGCTGTTCATATTAAGCGTGGTTCAAGAGGTTTGTTACACAGAACAGAGGTATAAAAATAGACTAATTCGGTCAGGTTGTTTATTTACTGGACCTCTGCCGTGAAGCAGTAAATAGAAAGTTATTAAGCCACGTTTGATATATGCAAGGGGACAGATGCTGCTGTCTACCTATCAGAGACGTTAAATCATTTTCCCTTCTGTGTTATTCTGACATTACGTTACATTTGCAAGAAACCACAGCAGATACCTGGCTTTTCTTTATTTAATAAGTATGCAAAGATGGTGGTCACAAGCTTTTGTAGATATTGCGGGTATATAATCTCTAGCTCTGACGCTTTTCTTTCGGATAATAGCCTGTATATGACATCCCTATCGTGCCTCTATAGCCAGCTGGGAGTTCGCTTGGCACTCGTATCATAAGAAATATGTTAGAGCTGAAGTAAAATATATTATGCTTTTCACACAACTGAGTTTTATTAAGAAAAGAAATTAAATTACTAATGAATGACATCTGTTACTTGTTCTTTGGGAGAAATTTTGATACTTCCGTCTTCTTTAGATGAAACAGAATGGGGAAAACACTATGCATGAGGTTTTTTGCCAGCATAGGACTTGAACATTTGCTCATGGGTGCTTATAAAAAACTGTTGCTTGGTTGCACTGGATTCTGAACATTCAAAACATCTCAAATGCACTAAAGCAAAACAGAAATATTATAATTTTATGATTTAAAAAAAATAAATTTTAAATATTTTCCCTGCAGAAAAAACAATTACATAGCTTATTAAAGCCAATTCCGTAGCTGAAACTTCAGTAAAAGAATGCTAATTCCCTTTCATCAAGTACTAATAAAACATGTGCAAAAATTAAAAGTTTCTAGGAAAAAAAAAGTAATATTTAGAGAGAAACTAAAACAAAGAAACCTTTTTCTTCTTCAGGGAGAACTGAAGAAAATATTTATTGACCCTCTATCCACAGGTGCTGTAGCAAGGACACCAACTACTGGTGAAAGCTTGCGCTTGTGCTTCACAATGTGGATTTAGATTCAAGACTGAAATGTAGCCTGTCTTGGTACTGAGTTACTTTTTCTTCCCGTGAACGTTTTACCTGCATTTTCATGAGAAGTCCTGTACTGCTGTGCAAAGGCAACCTAATGGATAAAATAGTGATAGCAAACACATGCTATCCCATGCTAAGTGAAATCTTGCTCTGAAGTTGGTGGGAGTTTGACCATGGACACTGTCAGAGCCACAAGCTCACGTAACCACACTGTCCACCAACGCTGGATCCACCAAACAAGCTCACGTCACCGCGCTGTCCGCCAAACACGGGCCCCAGGCAGTGTCACAGGATGGCCATACCTAGATGATGGCTTACGTCACAACTGTATCCACAAAAATATTACCCTTTGTTTGATTTCCTTCCCACTGGAACAAGAGGGGAAAGTCCCACTTGCCTCGATAGGAGCAGGATTTGGTTCACTTTTAGACTCTGCTTCCCATCAGCGGCAGGGACGGCAGTGCTGCGTGTACCCCTGTGCCATGTGGCAGTCCCGGCCAGACCAGCATTACTGGCCTGTACTGCGACAGAAACGACAACTGACAGAAAGTCTCCCGCTCTGTGTTAATTTTTCTGTTTACATAGTTTCAACAAAGGGAAAAAGTCACCTGTGGACAGCGAGCTGACGTCCCCTGCTGAGCAGAGCTCAGGGCCCTGCAGCTGCTCCACCGGCGAGCACCTGTCCAGAGGGACCTTCGTGCAGACCGACTGTTCCCAGCTCCCTCCCAGCACGCCAAGACAGGTCTTGGCTGCCGCCCATTCTGACGGGGTGGGCGTTTGGCAGGTAATGGACTGGGACAGCTGGCCCCTCACATGGTGACAGGCGACTGCTCGTCACAGTCTCAGAGGTTCTCAGGCCACTGGGCACAGGACTGCCCAGCCACCCGATACCCAACCCTGCAGCCGAGGCATCTCAAAATCCCTTCTGCGGGCGGGCCCTGCGTTTGCTGACCGCGCCAAAGCTCTCTGCACTGGCGGTTCCGGGGTGAGAACCACGATGCTGAAACAAATGGAAAAGACCTAGCGAATGGATTCACTGAAGTGCATAAAGACACACAGAATTCAAAGCTGCCAGCCTAATGCAGCTTGCTCAAGTGGGGCCGCAATGACCTAAAAAGTTATATCTTCCTTAACTGTAAAGTAAAACATAAAATGTAAAGTGCAGAGGAGTTTCTCGCTTCAAGCAGAATGTGACAGAATGGATTCTCCTCTTTGCTTAATTTTCATCCCCTAATTGACCACTTTGTTCAACTGTCTTCCATCACTGCCACGCAGTTCTATTTTATAGCATTATTCCTTACAACACTTTGATGGAAAAATTTATGAAGAATCGAATTATTGCTGTTAGAAGGGAATTAAAACAATTTTTCATTTACAAAGTCACTGATATTGCTCTACTGTGCTCCACCTTTGGGAATCCAATTGCTCTTCTCAGCTACTCCCATTCCTCTTTATAGCATGGCAATTGCACTGTACAGATTATGGCTGCAATTTTCTCCTAATCTGTTCCGTAGAATAGAAACTGTTATAAAAGTTAAGGGCGCCAATTGACTTGATAAAGCCAGGGCTGCAATTAAGAAGCCTCATGGATTAACAAAATGATTTTGTTAGAATTATATTTTTAGGCAGTGCAAACATTTGGGAAATAACATTATTTTTGCCTATGAGTTTAAAAAAGGCTAAATGGGCTTCTGCTGTTGTGCTTTTTGTATTGCTTCAGATTATACTGAAGTGCTATAAAAGCATAGTAGGTGTTGGGGATTTTGTACTTCTGCTGCAGCTCTGCTTAGCTAGGTCATTACCGAAAACCAATGTTTTTTTTTGGTTTACTTCCTTTGGATTTTTATTCAGTTATTTACACACATTAAACTAAATCCATCTTTATTTCCTACCTGTACAACCTCGCTGATTTCCAGAGGGCTAAGCAGCTCGCGCTCTGCATGGAGAGGGCGTCTTACTTCACAGCCCAGCTCTGTGTGCGGACTGCCTGTCTCCAGCGTGCTGAATATTCACTCATCTGATGAGATGCCTTATCCTTCTTGTTCACTAAGTGGCATACTGAATTTACAGTTGCCTTTGAATTTACATCGCAAACAACACAGGGAAATTCTTCTAATACAATTTTTATATGAAAATTCACCCTACAGGCCCTATAAGCAGGGAAATTGTACTGTTGGTGATTCACTGCCCCGGCCTTCACTTTTACAGAAAAAAATAATCATGTGTCAAAGCAATTCAGATGTAATTTCTAAGTTATTTCTTGGCTGGCAAAAATGACTTAGGGAAAGAATTTACACAGGGCCTTTCCTCTCAACTAAGATCATTAAGAGGAAGAAACGTTATTTGCCAGTATAAAACAAAATAACTTCCTGTGCCTGCTGCACGGGTGCTGTACAAGAGCGTGTGCCCAAACCCATCAGCACAGCCAATTTAGCAACTGATTTGCAAGGGAAAGATACCTTAGTCCTGTGGTGTTAATGTCTTTACAGTGGGGGGTCTATTGCCAGCTTCTCCAAACTCATCAACACAATCTATTATTAATACCCAGAAAGACTTTATAGTATCTTTATAGCACAAGGCAATGAAAGCTCTGTGGTGTAATCTGTTATCTATATTGCAAAAACATGTGAAATAAAACAAAACATAGACACTTCATAAACAAAATGTTTCATCTGTTACATCTCTCTGCCTCTCCTATACATAAAGCAGTAGGGTGCAGGAAAGGCATTCAGAGAGATTTGCTGTTAGATGTGGGACTGCCTTTTTAAATTTATTTATAACGTGACAAACTTTAAACTGAATGAAAATTTCACTGAGATGAACATGTTTGGATCTTTGCAAAATTAGGCTGCATCTGCTTCATAGAGCAAAGGGTTTTAGAAGCAAAATACAGCATCTAAAAATCCTAAAGGTAAGCTCTTTACGATACAGTGATGAGCTGGTCAACACAACGCGAGGACACAACTGTGTTGGGGCGAGGAGGGAGCAGCAGTCTCTGCTCCCGCCATCCCCCAGCAGAGGCAGGACCAGGTACTTATTTCAGGGGCATTGCCATGGTAAGAGCTGAAGAATTTGTCTCCAGTAAGCAGCAGCAAAACCAAGTACCCGCTGGCATTTTCCCGGAGGCAGTTATTGCTTTGGAAAGCATTCAAGAGCAGAATTTGAGCAGAGTTGGATCTTTTATTCTGTTATTGATCTACATGTCAATATTTTATATGAGAAGCCCAGAATTACCCTACACTCAGTCCCTAGGAACAACACAGTTAGAAATATCATTTAACAGCAAAGAAGTAACCACACAGTTTAAAACCCAAGAAGGTTTTGTTTTGAATAAACAGACTGTGGCAAAGGTAGAACTGAGAAGGGGATACAGAGAAGGTTTTGTATACTTGGTGCATATATGTTTGCAATACAGTAAGAACCAAAAAAGCCCTCAACACAGGCCTGTGTCTTATTTCCCAGATGCCCTTTTATTTTCTTTACCTGCTGAAAATAAATTGTTCTTTTGTAGTGTTTCTCCTTGCAGTCCGACTGTCAGCTATTATTTTTCTATTTCCTCTTTTTGTCACTTTGCATTATTTTTGGTGCTGTAATTCCCATTTGTTCCCACTCCTATCTTCCTGTCTCCCATTGTTCCATTTTTTAATCCCCAGTTTTACTCTTCTTCAGCTCTTTTTTGGCCCATTCTCAGTGGGGTTTGAGAGAATACCCAGGCGTGACTCCCTGCTATAGCAACCACACCTCCCCAGGAAAGCCACAACAATCTCTTAGGGAGGAGGAAAGTCTTTCACAAGCTGGCAGCAAAAGTAAATCCTTCTTCAAGAAACAAGAAGGATTAGCAGAGAGCAGTGGGCTGCAGACTTAACCCTACCCCTCATTTCTTTAGAGCACCAGTCACTCAGAACCCTGCTGTGATGTACAATTAAACAGAACCCAAAAAAATCCTGAATGACACAAGAGCCGGATTGTGTAAAGGTTTAATTCCACTTTAATACCTTTCCAAGTTCAGAACTCAAAGATAGCAATTTAACCCAAGAATCCCCATCAGAGCATGAAAAGTTGCTGCTTGTCTTACAAAAGTCCCCGCTATATTCTGCTCTAAATCATGCTCTATTAGCCTGACCTTTAATGGATCAATTTTTTTTTCCTCAATCACCTCACATAGTATCTCTTTACTGTCCTTCTTTCACAAACTGTGTTCTTCTGGTAAAACAGAAGAGTCTTATCAGAGGCACGGAGCTTTGGGAGAAACTCTGTAAAAATGACCACTGAAAAAGGAAAAGGAACAATTAAAAAAAAAAAAAAATCCACCCCCCAAAACTCAGACAACTAAAGGTGTGTCCTGCAACATCTACGAATGATAATTTATTCTTATAGTGTGGAGTCACTCTTATTAACATCACATCAATTACTTCTTACTAATATGATGATGGAAAATAAATAGCTCTCTTAATACAGGCTTTTTTTGAAGACTCCAAGCATCTGATTCATCTTTTTTACATTAATGAACAGACAACTGATTCATCTTTTTTAAGTTAATGAACAGACTAGCCTAGTTTTTCTAGTATGGACGATTACTGTAATTGTTCTATACACCGAATTTTTAGATTAACACAGAACTACCAAAATCTCCTAGCTTCTGTAAGGCCAAATATGGTTGACAGAGTCCTAAAGACTTAGCTATCACCATCTGTGTTTGTATTCAGGCTTTGGTAAACTAGAGTCTCTAAACCCATACAAAAATATTTATCAATAAGCAAAGCCCTATAGCATGCCCAGACCCTCCTTTTGCCTGGAACCTTAGCACAGGTTTTAAGTTATTCCAGCAGTTAAACACATATCACACAGGACACTTCCACATGTGTGAAAATGAAATCCCATTAGACATCAACAACATTATTAGGCATGCAAAGAGGATTATTCCCTTAAGCTCACAAGACTGAAAGGTTTGTCTAAACATTTTATTAACTTTTTCAGAACTTTTTTTAATTAAATGAAAACTTGTAAGTAGGTCAAAGCTGGAAAATACTACTTAACTTTTGGTTATTTGTATGTATATATATTATACACACATGCACACACACATGCATACAGAAAAAAAAGAAATGCCTGTTAGAGAGAAAGTGTGCAAAACCCCCACCGCATCACAACAGTATGGCATTCCTTTCTTTTGGCAAGAAAACTTGTATGGCTTGGAATTGTTCTATAAAAGCGCAGAAATATCCCACAGTGTTCCTGAGGGTTCCATGAATGTTTCCAAAAATGAGGTGCTTTGTTGAATATCTGGCTGAAAAAAAATCCTGCTCTGATTGTACTGTCCTTTCTACAAAGTTGACATAGCACTTTTTTTTAACAGAATATTTGCTGAAATAGAATGAAGTTTGCTCACCAGTAATTCTGAGGTTCTTAAGATCATCTGCTAAAGATAAACAAAGGAGGAGAAACTGTGTCAGTTTTTGCTTCAAGTGAGTGAAATGAAGAACTCCTTTGACATCATCAGGAACGAGATTGGGTCCTCATTCACAGGTAAGAAGACTTTAAAAACGCTTAGCTCCACTGAGAGTTCGGTCCTAAATCTATTTCCTGCTACTCCCTCACAGAATCCCCAGCTTTGGCATTAAAGTGTTGTTAGCAATGTCTCAGTTTGCTGTTGTTGGAAGGAACATGATTCCTCTTTTGGATCTCACATCAACACGTCACAATTCACAACACAGGAAGCTTTCGGCGACAGTGCAGCACACGTTTGTCCGTGCTACCTGCTGGTCGTGATGGCCACGAAGGTGGCACAGCTGATCTGCACGTTTCTCTTGTTCTCATTTCACTGACAATGGGCATTAAAATATTTAAGAATTGCTTCTAGCACTGCACCAAGCAGGCAGGAAATGTAGAAGCTTGGGTGTACAAGTTAATGAAATATGGTTGGGTGAACATAAGCTCTTCATTTAGACAATAACAGTTACCGCTGCAGCTTCTTTGTACCCGCCTTATGAAAGTCATAAACTCTCCAAAGAAAAGCATGAGCTATTTTACCCTGATGGTCTTTGACTCTCTCTCACTACCTGCTGGTGCAGTTAGAAAGTATGAACTGCCTTTGAACAGATTAGGACCAAGTTAAAGTGTGACAACATCTTAAGCTTTCTCCACATGTTGCCAATGATTTCCAACTAAAGATGTTACCCTCATCACTTCTGCCACAATGATAAGAATCTATAGCCCACTCCCTTGAGGAGATAAAAGCGGTTTAGTTGGAAGTATAAAGTACTCTGACTTGCTGAGTGGCTGGCTGTCTCAACCTAGCTGAATTTTTCCTCTACAAAGCACAAAATCCTCATCATTAGGGACTTAAGCTGCTTTTTATTTTGAGACAAAAAGAATACTGTTTATTGGCATCCAACTCAAACCAGCTGTAAACAGTTGCTTTGATGAAGAAGCAGCTACAACTTCAGTATGCCCGAAGGCACATACCCACTGAGTGTCAGTCATGAAAGAAAGAATGTAAGGTGTATACAGGGTCAAAAGAAGGCCAAGGGACATTTAAGACCTCGAGGATCCTGGATAGCCCAGCTTGCCTTTAGAACCAAAAGAGGATTTTAAGCTTTTCTGCTGTATGACCTTTATCTCAAGAGGCAGCTCTGTGGCCAGGCTCAGCCCTGAGTTTACCCACAGGAATGGCAGACTTGCGGCTTTAGGCTTTCCTCCCCAAGGTGACTGTGGAAGCAGCATGGTGAGCTTCGACTTGACAGAGCCTAAATGGCTCCAGAATGGTGCACCTCATGACAAACTCAGGATCCACACAGAAGACTTTGATAACAGAAGTCCTGGTGATTTCTATAGATACTTGAGTCACAGATGTGCAGGGCACTGTAAGTAATTTTAATTCTTGTATTGACCCTTCTCATAACTTAATTCTTTCATCAAGAATCACTTTCCTGGCTGCAACAACTATTTAAGTTAGAGATGCCCCACCAACCATTTTGGTGTGAGAAGTATAAAGTTGTTATAGATTTAAAGATGAAATGGCAGGAAGATCAAAAATTTAATTAAAAATAAGTCTGAGAACCAACAGAAATAGTTCTGTCATGAAACAAGTCTCTACAGTTATAAATCCTCTTGTAATCATATACATACCAGCAAAAAGCCCAAACCTCAGGACAAGAGTCTCAAGAGTGCCTAGGCAATTCACAGATTCTGTCTGGACAATCATTGCTCCTGGATGTGGACTTGGAAGGGGTTCATAGTCATCAGAAGAAAGCAAAATAGTCCCAGTTTTGTCATACAGGTCACTCTGAAAGTGCCAGCTCTTTTCTGTTTCCCGGAGTGGGCTAGCCCAGTTACTATTGTTATCAGAGTTAACTAGGTCTCAAGCAAATAAATGCACAAATGGTGTGGGTTTCTTACGTATCCCTGCTTGTTCACATTACACTTTAATGTCTTTCTTTGGACAGTAGTACCTACTAAACACTTTCTAGACACAGAGAAAATATGCAATTCCTGGCCCTAGAAATGTAAATTTAAGAGAGAAATGGTCATGGTTTGAGAGGTGAAATGGTTCGGTTGTTGATGGACCCCTCATTGCTCAGTTGCAAAGTTGAACATGAGTGGGGGGAAAAAAGTCCACTTCTTACAGATTCCCCATAATGACATTCATGCTGTCTCCGTTCACGCCATTGCCTGATACAGACCCTCAAAAAAGGGTGAGTGGGCAGTAAAGAAGTGTCATGCTGCCTGGCTTTGGGTGCTGGCAGGGCCCCTTCACCCATCCTGCGCACGGCGGGAGCGGGGGGTCCTGCGGGACCCAGCCGTGGCTGTGGAGCGGCGGTGGCTGCTGCCCTCCCAGCTGGGCCCTGCAGATCGCCACCTCCAGCAGCCACTGCAACACCCACTCGACGCACAGCCACCCTCCCGGCCCACTGTTAACACCACCTCACAGCAGAAGCATTTGCCCCAAAAATGCTGTTCTGAAACGCGCAGCGACGCAGAGTGGAAATGCGCCCACTGCTCCCCAGGGCTCAGGGAACCGGCACTCCCCAGGGAAAGCCAGGGCCCGGAGCCGGGACGCAGTGCCAGCAGCCCCACCACTGGCCGAAGGGTCGCCCGGGGTGAGCCTCGCACGCCTCGCGTCGCTGTCTGGGACTCAGCTGGGTGAATCTCCACTGCCTGATCAGTAGACCGTACGTGGAATTAAATACTGAGGCCAAACCTGAGGCCCCCTTGATGGAAAACTCCCTCTTACACTCCCAAAGGACCGTTTTGCAACATTTAAGTAGAGGGAGACGGTTCTCTGCCACCCCATCCCCAGTCCAGTGCTGAAACTATCTGTAAACCCATGTCACGTTTCAGGCTCAACCTCCTTAGCAAGGCACCACATACAAGAAGCACGTCCCATTCCAGCAGGGAATAAAGGACTGAAGAAATGTGCAGATGCAGCTGAGGAAGGGCATAAGAGAGCGTCACTGACAGCAGTGACGCCTGGGGAGGGATCTGCAGAGTGCAGACAGCCCTGGGGACTGGTCTCCTGCAGGACTCCGAGCCCCGGGGGAACTCTGGAGCATGGACAAATCCAGCACAGCCGGCGCAGGGCTGCTGCTCAGCTCTGCGCTCCTGGCACCATGGCAGGGCAAAGCTGGGACCGTCAGCACTTCAGGCAGTCGCCTCACTTCTGCGTCCCTGCAACGCTATCCAGGTCCCCTGATGTGGCTCCATTTGCAACCCTGCCTGTCCTGTGTGGCTGCCCGCAGCCTCCCAGTGCTCGTGCAGCTCCTCACTGCGGGACCTGCGGAAACATCTGCGGCCTGCACAGCTGTGAGACACCCAGCCCGCGGTCCCCGCCTGCACACACGCCAGTCTCGTGGCCAAGACATGGCTCCCACAGCCAAGAAATGCAGAGGCCCAGGCTAGTCCTAAGCTCCACCACCAGTCTCCTGCAGGCTGAGGAAAAGCAGAGTACATGTTCTGTGCCGCACTGGAAAGAACAGGCTTTCCGAAGACCAGGCGCATGGACGCAGTTGTTCCCTCGTCATGGGAGCAAAGACACTGTGTGGAAGCTTGGCCACCCATGTCTAGAGCTTCGTGCTGCAGTCAGACTGACACGGACCCTTGCAGAGGCTAAACGCCAGCTGCTCTGGGCAGCCCACGAGGGTGGGCTGGCATCAGCTCCTGACCCTTGGCCACCTTTCCTCCTCATTGGACCCTCTGCCTGGTGGACGCTGATGTCTAAGAGTTGCCCAGGCTTCCTCCATCTCCCCCTCCCCGCACAGCAAGAGAGCTTTCCCAAAATGAGCAGCCGTACAGTGGGTTTCAGCACTGGGCAGCAGTGCTGGTCGTTGGGTCGCAGAGTTTATGTCGCTTTACAAGACCAGAGTGACTGTTTCAGAGTGAATTCAAATGCTAAGTTAACTTAGCTACTAGGTGGGCCAGGCTAACCAGATTTCATTCACGCCATGCAAGCTGGAATAGCTACATATTTTATAGGAAAGTGTTATTTCTATAGAAGGCCCTGGTGCCACCAGAGACGTGGCTTCTCCAGGCACAGGCTCAGCACCTCCTCCTCCCAAGGCTGGGAAGATACACGCCAGTTTAACCAGTTCCTCTGGCAGATACAGGACACATCTCCCTGCCCACATCCTCACAGATGCCACAAACAGATACCCTTGTTTTTGGCATTCAGTTCAAAATAGCTGCCCGGGCTTGGAGGTCTCTCCTGGGCTCTCGTCAACCTGGCAGCCTCTCCCTGGCCATACCCGCACCCACAGCACCGTCCTCCCACTGCCCACTCACAGGGCCGACACAGGAGCCGGGCTTTCCTCCTGCTGCTGCCTGCCTGGCCTTTCACGGCCACGCATCCACGGGGACATCTCTGGCCCTTGCTGCGCTGGCATCTGCCTGGCCTTCAGCTTCTGAACGTCCACTCGATGCAGCCGCTCCTCTCGGGCACACCTCACACTGCTGCAATTGCACATATTTTGGGTTTGCATGTGATACCCGTAAATCACAGCATCACATTACAGGCAAAAGACAGGAGAAAGTTTGTGGCGCTGTTAGATTATACAGCATTACATATGCAGTATAAAAAAAAAAATCTTCACAATTTGTTCTGTTAAGAAATTTTCCTGCATAAAACCTCATAAAATCATTTTTAAAAGAGACACTAGCTCATCTTTATTGTCACGTTGATATCTTTATAAACTTACTCTAGTGATCTATAGGAAAAGCAAACCAGACAGCTCTGTATTTATAGGCATATTTTAAAAGCCTCTTATATTTAACAACTGCATTTAGCTGTGTTAACTGCAAGTTGCAGTAATAAAAGCTCTGCACACTTCGATGCTAAATTAAAAAAAAGTTCTGCTGTTCAATAATACATAGATGCTGGTTTTTTCATTACTCTTTAATATCATTTCCATTTAGTTTATAAATAATTGTAGCTAGCTAATGAAACGAAATAAAACCTGCCTCCAACCCATTCCCTAGAGCAAACTAAACTCCTCTTTTTAAAGCTTCTTAATCACCGCCCAGTTCTTACAAAATTAGCATAGTAATGGGCTTTAAATTGAGCCTCTTTGTTTTTTAATTAAGCTCCCAGCAGGTAAAAATAAAACAGATTATTGAAGAATATGCCAACACTAATAGCCTGAAACTCTGTTGACAATTAAAAAGATCCCATGTTAACCCTTCTGAGGAACTCTGCATGCTAATTAGTCACTCCGAGGCCCGAATCCATCAATATTCCACCCAGACCCCTCGTAACGCGCGGCCCGTGCCGACACCGGCTCCCTGCCCGCCGGCGGGGCCTGGCCCGCACCTCCGCGGGGCTGCGACGGCCTCCGCCGGGCTCGCCGGGGCGGGCAGCGCT
>Ga0065711_1044803_pt1 | contig 13871 bp, 8 predicted proteins | sample Hoacrofraction12_FD_59098 | JGI IMG/M metagenome (GOLD analysis project Ga0065711, IMG submission 59098) | Hoatzin crop microbial communities from Cojedes, Venezuela - Epithelial fraction 12 v2 (version 2) | ecosystem: Host-associated > Birds > Digestive system > Esophagus > Crop | place... | reverse complement strand
AAAAAAAAAAAAAAAAAAAAAAACACAACCAACAAAAAACAAAAAAGAAAAAGAGAGAGCAAGACAAAAGACAGAGAGAAGGCAGACAGTCAGCATGTTCTAAGGAAATATCCCCCAGTGTGATCAAGCTTAAAGTTTATCCTGCTGAATCAACAAGGCAGCCAGACCACTTCAGGAATATTATATACTGATACTCAGTCACAAACCTGTGTAAAAACACATCTTTGTCAACATCTTTCTTCCTGTCCATGAAGTTCTTTGTTACAGAATGAAACTCTGCTTTTCATGGTGGCTAAAACCTAGTTTCATGCTAGAAAGGAAAGACCTCCAAACTAGTCCCTTATTCACAATCGCTACAACAGTCATTACAGCTTTGCTTTCACTGTCTTTTAACACAGAAACTTAGTTGCAGCTGTTGGAATACTTTCTAGAAAGACTCCGATGCTTGGCATCTGAAAAGGTATCTGACAAGCCAGTAAAAAGAAAAGATAAATCAGAAAGGCACCTACTTTCCTTCCCGCCAGCTTGATCCGTGGAGTGAAGCTGTTGCACAGGAGCTGGCTTTTGGATGTGTAGAAACTGAAAGGAAAAACAGGGTGGCTCAGTTGTCTTCTAAGAACTGAACATAGTTGGTCAGCTACACAGCAAACAGTCCGTGAATTTGGACTAGCTATTAGATGGAGAAAAGGGGATACACATGGAAAACACTGACAGATGGTTAACATGAGAGAAGCTACTATTTCCTTATAGATGAGCCTTTGATTCCCACAGAGCCTCAGCCTAGACCTCTTCTTAATATGCTTACATCTACATTCCCCAGTTCACTCCCTCTTTCTACGGAAAGGCGTCCACTTCCACTGCCTATACAGTACTGTGCAGCTCACACGACTCTCTCCCTAATTTACACGACAGCAATAACTCACATCAGCTGCCTGAAAACTACGGACCTCCACCCATTTGAAATAATGTATTAATTAAGACCTGTTTCTTGTCATCCGAATCTTTTAAACCCTGCCTTATTATAAGCCTTCAAACACCTTTTTCATGTATGGCGAAGATCAGATGCCTTCCAGCCACTCGAAAATACTGGGTACAAGCAACCCGTGAATGGTAATTGGTCAAGACAGTCAATTAACACATGCAGATAGAATGAGGTATTAAAAGAGAGGGGAAAAAAAAATAATCCTAAAGCACCACAAGGACTGAGGGGGTAGTTTTCATCCTGGGCCCTGATCTCTAGGTGTAGGGAAAGAAGAGAGAGTATTTTGGGACAGAATGTTTAACAGAAAGCAGAAAAGAAACCTACCATGTCTTGGAGTGAAGCAGTGTAACACTGAGCCTCAGTGTTTCCTGCAACTGTTCCAACATTTATCCATGTTATCCACATTTTCTCTCCCATAAATACATCCCAAAAGAACAGTTGTTTTCACTAATAACCAATCTAGTTGAAGTGACTGTATTTTTTGTTTAGTTCCCTGACTTCCTTCGAGCATAGCTGAAGGCTAGAACTAAGGCAGCTGGAAAGAGAGCTTAAGATTAAGACCATTTGCTCCACAGATTGCCTATGATCATTGCCATACATCGTTGTATTAATGCCCACAGCTCTGCAAGAACATTCCCAGTTCTTCTGAAAGATTATTGTAATACACGTCTTTGCTTCACAAGGAGAGCAGAGGAAATAAACAATGAAAGAAGAAAGAGAATTGAACAGATTATAAAGAGGAAAGAAAATCAGAAGTGTTTAGTAAAGGCTGACAGAGTTCACCAACCTATGGTTTATCCAGTGCGGAATATTGTAGTCATCACCCAATCTGGAGTCGCCAGGTCCACAGCGATTATGGAGCTGTAAGAGTAATTCAAAAGCATAGCAACTAGCCATGTCTAGCTGGTTACAAAACAAGTAACATTTCTAGTAGGAGCAGAGAGATGGGAAAAGAAGCATGCATTACCTTAAAGAGTGGTACAGCATGCAATGGTTGTTCGCCCATGCATACCAAGTCCACACCTATCCCTGTAAACAAAGAACAGTAGAGTTCAGCTATCTACCAAGCAGGGCTGATACGCTAAGCCAAACAAAATCATCAATTTGAGCTCAAGGCCCAGTGTGTATTCCTACCAGATTTTAAGATGTAATTATACTGAAAATGGTAGTTAACAGTCCTGTGGTATGGTTACAAACCAACAGGGCCACTGGGGATATAAGAATGTTTCTTCTAAACTAATACAAGTCATGTAAGATTATCCTTGAAAGGAAAGGTCTGCATGGACAAAGTTCTCTATCACAAACAAAACAAATTAAACGCCTCTAAGTTCTCCGAAAATCTGCCCATTTCAATACGAAGCGCAGACACAAGTCTTCCAGCTGTAACCCCTCTTCCCAGAGTGCACAAGTTACAACAGATATTTTTCCACAGCAAGAAAAAGCTAGAGTTTTTCCAAATATATCTGTTTGCCTTCATAAAGACTGCACATTATTGTTAGTTATTTACCATTGTCTATCATCCGCTGTTTGGTCAGAATCATAAGGAGTCGATCAACTTCAAATACGCCCACACCAGGTGTGATAACCACAGACATCTGGCCAGTCCGATCAAAGTTCCTGTTTATGTAATGCTTATCAAACACTAGGAGAAAGAATTAGGGAAAACTTAAGAAGAAAAAAAGATGTTGGATGTTTGGGGTTTTTTCCAGAGCAAGGGAGGTGACTATTAACAGTGGTTTTAAACAAGTTTCTACAAAGCACATGCAGGCTTGAGAGGGCTTGTATACAGCCTTGTCCAACCAATAAATGTTAATACACATGTAAACCAGATACATAAAAAGGAATATTTTTCTCATAAGCTTAGTGTTTCCTTTAAAACATCTCAAAAAAACCCCAAAACCAACAAACCAACCCCCAAAAACCCCAACAAGGTAAAGTCCATTACTAATCATTTTAAATAACATCCTGTGCTCCCTCCCATGGGAGTAACAAGACAGCCATCAGGGTGACAGAATGACATCTTATATACAGAATGACAAAAAGCAGCTCTTTGGAGAGCCTTTCCAGCCCATCAAATCCATCTCCCTGCTAAACAAGATGGATCAGCTTCACCTAAATCACATTTGATCTAACCTGATTTCTAAATACTTCCATAATTTAAAATTTCAACTTCTATTCCAAGAAGTTCTCATATAGATACACAGCTAGAAGAAAAAGTCATCCTGACAAGGCTCCTGAACCCTGATATACCCAATACCCAGCTATTTGAGAGCCACCGGTTTTCCAGAGACATACAAGACAATTTCTTCAGAGACTGAAAATGATAACTTAACCACCTAATACTCCCCTCCTCTTCACAGTGTTAAAGAACAGGCAACAGAAGTTCCCATCCATTTGTTGGCAGCTGCTTTAATGGTTCTTCCCCTCTATATTTTTATGCATTGTTCATAACCTACCATTGAATGAAAGATTTATGGCCTCCAGGTAGTTTCCTTGTGCCGAGGTAGAATTGTAACCTGGAGGAAAGCCCTCTGGACAAGTGTTCAGAAAGAAAAAAATAAAAAAATTACCATCTCCATATAAACTGGCTTTAAAAAAAAAACAACCCACCACCATAATAAAACTGTATTTGTAGTAAATCCTAACACTCCAACAAACTACAAGCAAAGTTGGTATTGGTATATCTTACAGAAAGACCAAGCAAAATATCCTGGCCAGGAGAGCGCTAAGTAGTACAACACCAGACTCCAACCGAAACTAGACAGTTTACAGACAACTCTTAAGAAAAAAAAAAGAGAGAGACGGAAAAGGCTAAAAGCATGGGAAAGGAGGAATCTTGTACCTGCTTGCTCTAGTCGTACCAACACAGGATACTGGATGAAAAGCTTTTTAATAGTCACAAGCAATGAGGTCCACTCTTCTCGTCTCTCATTCTGAACTACGACTCTAGAAAGAGCACAACTTAATGAGGATCATGAAAGGAAGCTATGAAGAGGAAGTGACAAGGGATGAATAAACTATAGAAAAAGGAATGCACAAAACGGTGAGTGTTTCTTCCTTCTGCTAGGCAGCACATTAGAACTACTGCATACTTGTGCCAATGACTAAGGTGTAGATGCACACACAAAGCTGGGCACATCATCAGCCAGAATATTCTCTTGCTTCTAAATGGGTGATCAAAGTTATACGTCACATAGCACCACTGTTCTGCAAATCAGCAAGATTGCTAACAGGCCCAAGTTCAGAACCAAGTGACAGCTTCGACAGCTGCATCCACTGTGACCATCAGCCAAAGAGCTCCAGTACCTAACTGGGTACCTAACACTTGCGGTTTCAGCAACGGCACCATCTGTTCTTCAGCTACCCAAAAATGTAAACCTTCCAACAGGGCACAGACAACACAACATTCACTCGTACTTGGAAGACTGACTTGGCAAATATGTGCGTGCACTCTCAGACGGAACGGGGACTACTCATCAATTTGCTGCCAGTTCAGACATAGATGTTTTTCACTATCTTAACTTCTTGCAAGGTCCTACAGTTAATAACGTGATATTCTCCCCGATTTGCATATACACTGTAACAAGAGGTGAAAGAACTGGGAGAAAGACATACTTGTAAAAATCTTCATAAAATCTTCCCTCATGATCCTGCCGAATTGATGCACGATGCGTTTCAGGGAACTCATCTGAAACAGAAGCAAAAGCATGTATTACCCTATGCTCTTGTACAGAAATAATTGATCTTTTCTAGTAAGGAGGTGTTATTTCCATTAAAAAAAAAAAAACAAACCTTTGAGAAATATCAGATCTCCTACACAATATTAAAATTGCTTTTTTTATACAACAGCTTAGATATGAGGAAAATTTGCCAGGTATTTTTCTATGCAAGGTTTTCACTGCAGCACTTTCATAAGAATGGCTGTGTATCCACTGTGCTTGGTAGGGAATGCTTTGGACATGGGCATAAAAAAAACAGCGGAAAAATGTCACTGGTAGCCTGTGACCTATTTTCAAGCGAGGAGATAGGTTTAAAAACAAAAACTTTAAAATACAGAATTTACATACCCATAGATTTTGCTTCATAAAATGTTCTAGAAAATAGAACCACTGTCACTTCGTGGCTGCAATTCTTCTCCTGTCCAGGAAGAACAGAAGAAAAAAGAAAACTTTGAGGGTCACATTCAGTAGAAAACTGTGTACACAGACATAGTAACACCCTCTTTACCCTCACACCTAGGATCAAAGGTAACTAGAAAAAGGTAAGACTGCTGTATTAATACATCCGCATGAGTGCTGCACATGCCTCTATGAAACAACAGAATGGCCTGTCCTGTAGATTCTGTGCTTCTAGGCTACATCACATCTCATAGGAGCACTCTCCATTAGTCTCTAAAGAAACTCCTCTCTACAGTTGCCAAGATACAAGATTTTTGTTTAAAAATAAAGACAGCTGACTCAATTTGTTTATACATACAGCAGTTTGATATTCTTATTTGTTACTGTTTAGAGAGATGCCTAAACAACTCCGGAGAAAGAAAAACATAAAACTTCACTAAATAGTTACGGTGCTAATGCACGCAACGGAATTAAGCTGTAAAGAGCACACTGGCCATCCCCTCAAAAGGAAAAGCCTGAAACGCCCCGTGAGCCCTGGCATTGCTCAGGCCCATATCCAACACAGTACAGCAGTACGAAAAGCCAAACAGGCATTTTACAGACATGTCAGGCAGGGTTCCTCGTAACTCTCCAATGGACAAAAAGCACAAGGAAAATGAGACAAGTCTGTCAGGCACACTCCTGCTCTCCTCAACATTCAGGACCATTGTGAGCTGTACTGTGCATAGACGTTCTACATTTAGGATCTCGGACTCTCTTGCTTTGTCTAGCTATCCTTTCAATTTAGGTTGCAAATTTTACATATGCCTTGTTTGGAGTACTGACACGGTTCTCTCAAGTCAGTGGAAGTCTGCTACAGGACTGCTAACAGCAGTTGTGCCTGGCTCTGAGCCAGATCATGCACTGAGACAGCTCTGGGTTATTCAGCCATCAGAGGTAGTGAAGCTTTGTTTTTGAAGCAGCTCACTTTTAAGAAGCTTGCACATCATCAGTGGCCCATATACTACAGCCTGGAACCTCCTGATGCTACAAGATAGCAGCACTAAACAGACTACACACCGTACCAGGGAAATACTCGAAACTGAATCCTGGAGCAAATAAAATCGTATTAAAAAAAAAAACTTGTGTGTTCCTGCACAAGCACAAACAACCGTATCACACGTTTAGTGACTTTAGTCTAGTCAGAGCCTCCACACAGACAAATTGTGCGATACAAGCACAGCAGATACAACAGATCAGTACTGGGATCACTTGGCACACATATGTTTTAATGCAGACCCGCAGTAACCACTCTTTTGATGCCTAGGAGCCACCTCTCATAATCCTGTAAACCTTAGCACTGCCTGACACAACCTGGGTTTCCCTCAAACCATCACATTAATGGGCTCACTAAGATGGAATTGTCTTGCTCTTTCAGAACAGGATGAACTCAAGCAGCTATTTACCTTCCATTTTGTGAAGAGGTCAGCAAGGAAACCATTCACAGCTTTCTCAAAGTAGAGGTCCCCTGCAAAGTAAACATCTCCAAAGCCTCAAATAACAGCAGTTACTTCAACTGTGGGGTATACCTAACCCTGAGATTCTAGGACAATTATTTTTATAAGAATCAGAGCAGCTGTGTGCATAATGAATGGTAATATAAGTAAAGCAAAGATGATAAAAAGATGTAAAAGCATGACTGTGTTTCAGTGGATGTAAACAAGACTTTTACTGTCAAAAGGATCTGACCTTTAAATTCATTTTTCCAACACATTTGCAGCACGCTGGGAAAGCATCTGTACTATCTTTTAGGCATAGTATGCACAACTCACCCCCTGCTCAGTTTTGAACAGCTGCCCGGTTACATATGCCTAAACACATGGTCACAGGAAGTGGTAAGAGGTTCACTAAAGAATTAAGCCAGAAAATAAAAAAATAGGACAACAATACAGGTAAGTGACTCATTATTAATGCCTAAAGTTTTGATATTTCTAGCTGACCACCTGGGCTAAGGCGCGTTTTTCGCTTCCTCGCTAAACCAAAGTCAAGACAAATTTAAAACATCAAGGTCCTCTTTGCACAGGAATTTCATGCATTTCTGGTTTCAGGATTCACACAGGCTTTCAGTTGCCCTCAACACCAAACCTGTTTATCTCCACAGAAAACCTTCCCAAGGTTCATAGTCAGTTAGACCCCTTGATTTCATCACTGAGATAATGATACCCAGGCCCTACAGCAGGGACAGGAAAATTATGGAATACCCAGGAGACAGAACACGTGGCACTGCAAGTGAGGATTCTAAGCAGACCCCACAGCGCACCTCGGAGCACCGCCTAGGCCAAAGGCAGGATATTTTAGTTTTCTAGTAGTGGCAGTTTGCTAGTAGGGGCAGAAAGGACAGCTGCTGCCATTCACAATCAGGCAGGTCAGCTACCAACATACCATAAATATCAAAATCCCACATTTCACAGCTCATCTGGATAAAAATATAAACCATGGCAGAAGTGGAGCGGAAGACCACCTGCAAAGGAATGAAAGTTCTTATTTAAAACAAGATACATTCATTAAAAGGGCCAAATACAGACGTTAACTACAGACCACCTTATACGAATGTCCCCACTGCAGCATAGGGAATTTCCCCTCTAACAAGGTGGCATTTCAACAGCCTGAGTGATTCCTAGCGCTGCCAGCACAGAAGAGTTGAAGTTTACTAATCATTCTTTCTCCAGAATTTATTGCCATTCTTCACTTTACAACACAGCCAATTCAAATGATCCACACAAATCTGGCAAGCAAGATAGAACGGCAAGAAACCCACCAAGGAAAGGAAGGGAAAAACTTCCTTTCCCCTGCTCCCTGAAATCTTACCCGGCTGTCCTCGCTGATGTATCCACAAGTAACTTTCTCACTCTTCACCCACAGTTCACCTGCCTGTGCCCTGGAAGAAAAGGAGTGCACAATATTTGCTAACCAGAGCGAACAAGACGACTAGAGAATCAGTATTTGAGCAAACAAGGGATGTATCAAAATCTGTATTCAAGAATGACTTGAAGGCAGAGCAGAAGTTTATTCAGCCAAAACCTGATCTCTAATCCAAAAGATGTCAAACAGCCGTTTCCCTCCACATCTGCACATTTCCTCGTCCCTATGTCATGTCAACAGCAACTGAAGTAACCCTCATCTGAACTACTAAGACATCTTGGGAAGGGGGGCAAATATTGTAAGAGGTAAAAGGAAAATTATTTGACATTCATCAGAGACAACAAGTGTGGCTGGCTGTCCTACTAATAGTTTCTTCCACCCCAAATCAGATAAAATCCTTCCCCCACCCCGTGGTGGAGACAGACATCCATAGAAGAGTAAGGGAACAATAACATGAGGGATTTTTCAGAGGAGATTCTCCAACCGGATACTCTGCAATCATTAAAATCATCAGTAACAGTAAGCCCTCAGAGGAGGCACTGACCTGATACCCGCAAATTCAACTTTTTGGGTGACATAGGCACATGTGCTGACCTAAGAAAGAATAGATACAGGTGTTAAAAGAGCAGTAGGCTCAGAGTGAGCAGACCAATTTATAAAGAAAAAAATAATAATTCACACTTAAACACCTGACTTCCGCCATAAAAATCACAAAAACCACCAAGCATATTTACTACTACTATCTCAGCCTACAGAACCTCTGCAACAGACAACAGAAAATAGTTTTTAATACACACAAACTTCTGCTGGGTTCATTTGTCTAGTTCACTGCACTCTGAAGAGCCAAAGACTGCACTTCAGAGATACAGAAACGAAATATTCTAACGGTTGCTTATTAAGCGGTACTATCAGAGAGGGGATACTTTACCGTACTTGTATTTGAAAAACATTTGGATTCAATTCCTTCCAAATGTAGTAAACCATTAAAACTCAGAACATAAGAAAAAAACCCTCAATGGCATTTTCAGTGCCCAAGGCAATAATTAAGATTACTGCAATGGAGTAGGAAATTATGGGATTCATTTTTTCTCCAACACATTTACATCCATTTCTCCAACTCTGCTGTATCACTTACAATGTGAGTTCCCATGAGCTGCTGACACCGGTCTCATCCTCAGTTTTCTGTATTTTGCAAAACACTGATTTTCTTTCACAGCAAGCAAAGAAAAAGGTATGTAATCTCCCCAACCTTACAGATAAGGACAGTAGAGGACTTACCAAACTTTTCTTCAGCCGCCACATATCCCCGCGCCCAATATACTGATCTTTAAAGGTCAGCTCCACCAGGTCCAAGGTCACCTCCTGGGAAATGGAAGAAAAACAGCGCTTAGATTTTACCGGTTGTTTCTAAGTAGCACCCTTTAATCTGTTCCGGTAAAACCCAAATGTTACAGGAAGGGCCATTTTAAAGCAAGTCAATCCTCCTAACAGATGCAAGATAAAAGGGAAGTCCCCTCAGAGTAACTGCCAAAGTTGTGCACGTACCTGGAACTACTGTGACCTGCAAGACACTGCACAACGTGACCAGAAAAATCCCAAGGACTCAATCTGTGCTACAAGTCTCAGTGCAAATTGGAAGCACAAGTAAAGCAAATTACTTCCATTGTTCATGACTTCATTGTTCAAGCCTCGTTTCCTGAAGATTTTTGTCTTGTGCTGAACAGAAGCTCTGTCTGAATCTGTTTTGATAGTTGGGACATTTACAAGAGATGCCTCTCTTACAAGGCTCTCTGGTGTCAAACAACAGAAATCCATGCCACGACTCTTCTTTTGACTAGGCCACTTACCGCTCTTTACTCTGCCCACTTATGCTGAATTTCTGGAATTTAAAGATATTTGAAATTTCTAAATTTCTACCAAGCTGTGTTGAAGCTAGTCCATAGACTTCAAAAATAGAGCAGGGATGGCATGGAGAGAAGGCAGAGACACATAACAAACAGTTCAAATGCCCAAGCCTCATTTTCTTCAGAAAGAAGGTTAAACATCTTTCAATAAAAAATAAATGCCTTTTTTTCCCCAATACTACTGTGGACGGAAATTCACAGGGCTCTGATTTGAGCTAAGTGAAGGGACAGATGGAAAAAAAGTTGCAAAGCCACAGACCTTTGGGTCAACAACATTCACATGGACATCCTGGTATGGTCGCAGTCGGAACACTTGTGCAACTGTCTGATCCACACTTATAGTTTCTGCCACAAACACGAGAAAGGACAACAGAAAAGTGAACATCTCTAAAAGGTTTCAAGTGGTTTACAAACGTAAAAGCAACACAGTGAGTCTGTGGTGAAACACTTAGGGCCTCAGAAAAAGACAACAGCTTCTTCCAGCTGTGGCCCAATTTAAGAGTCATTCAAATCAAAGCAGGCAAGATAAACACAAAGTTTAGACTGAATTAAAGCTAGTCAGAGAATGCAGAAATAAAAATTCAATTTTGTTTAAACCATATCCCATATTACTCAACCAAAAGCAGATTTAAAACTAGCTATTCATTTTCTGATAAAATTATAATCCTTCCATCCCTAAATAGACAAAGTATTGGTTTTCTTACAAAGTTAAAATATTTGTATTAGTCAATCACAGATACAGCCAAATCACATAATCTTTGTTATGATTTTACTATGCATACTGTGAGTCTAGAGTTTTACCTTTCTGCAAATCTTCCTTAAGTGACTTCACTTGTAGAAGGAGGGGACTAGCAAGCAAAAAAGAAAAATGGTTGACAAGTTGAGATACCAACAGTCTACTCTGGTAAATCACTCTCTCAAAACTATTTAGTAACTTGGAGCATGGGATAAGCTAACGAGAATCATTAATATTTTCTAGAAAGCTTCATACTTCATCCTCTCTGCCTGTCACCCTGTCTTATTCTTTACACCTATTATAAGGTACTCCTTAGGTAAAGATGATACTCTAAACAGGAAAGTAAGTCACACAGGAACTTCTCAGAACCTCATACAAATATGCTGCTACTTTTCAGATATGGGTTGCAGGATGAACAGCTTCACAGAAGAAGGTTTATGTTTTCATAGCTGATGAAGAAGTTTTAATTTTGCGTTTTAATTTTGCCTAGGGTATACTATAGGATGGAAGAATAATCATTGGGTAACAGCAGCTCTATGAAGAGGATAAAGACATTGTAGATTCTATATTTAGGTGCTACTTGCCCTATGAAAGGTCAGCAAGCTAACACCAAACACAAAGAATTCTATAAAATTTAAGAAAGAGTTCCTGCTATAGTTATCCCCTTTACTTTTTTCCCAGGCAGAAAAAAACCACGGCAGCACCCTGAAGCAGAGTTATATCAGCTCTAAGAGTCTCTCACTAGAAGCCGCTGCACATGAATACGCTCTTTCAGTACTCTAACCACACCTGACTGACACCAGTAAAGAGAATTCACCTGTATTCATCATTAGGATGTGCAATTTCCACAACATCTCCCAGCTTGATTTGAAGAAAGACTTTAGGATTCACCACCAGTTCATCATCTACAAGACATAAATGAATGAGAAAAACAGCAATGAACAGATATATACCAAACACAGGTGCCTGCACGTCTGTATGCAATAGTTTACACAAATACACCAGCCCAGATTAACACACCAGCAACGAACTATATTCACTGCATGACAGTGCCCCTGTCCGGCCACTTCAGTCTGGCTGCTCTTGTGGGCTAAAACTTTTTTTTCAAAGACAGAACTTTCACAAAAGATTTGTTCAGCAACAGAGTGTGCCTTAATTAGGCAAGCAGAATCATCTTTTGTATTTTCCGTATCATAAACACCAGCCGGAAAGTAGATAGCTACAGAATCTTAACCAGATTTATTAACGTACTCTAAGTCTAGCAGCAGAAAGCAACCAAATAAATGACATTGCTCTGAGAACACAGAGACACATCTACACGCAGTCGTGAGTCACTGACATGTCTGCCACTTCTTAGGGTAACTGAAACACAAGGTTAAAAGAAAAGGGACGCAACAAAAGGGGATGAGGTAGAATAAAGCAATTTTAGTTTAGAGGTGCAATCTCGTCCTGTTCTGACAAACGCAATTTTATTCTGCTCTATCTTGCTATTAAAAAAAGAGCTTTCCAAACTCTGTCTGGTAATACTGCCTGTTACGTCAAAGTTCCATCTTTGCTTTTTTGTTAAAAAGACCAATAAACCAGTTAATTGCTTTCAGTTAAGTGAGTGAGTGCTGGTCTCACTGTTATGAACCAGGAGATACTGACCACTGCCTCCAAAACCCTTCTTATGTATGACGAGCTTGTACACCTTGTTGGTTCTCATCTTGAATTCCAGTTGTTCTCAGCTGCTTTGAGGAAAAACAGTTGAATACATCTTGCATATCTAATACAGAAATGAAAGCAAACAACAGATCTCTTGTCATTATAAAAACATTCTTCATACTCTGTGCGTCAACAAAGGATGTAGAATGTCACACCTGAAAGGCAGGCACGTTATCAAAGTTTAATAAACATCAGAATAAAAGTTTAGTAACAACTTCTTCTACCAGCACTCCTGTCAGAGAGCTAGCAGTGCTCTCTAAAAATCTTAGCTTTTACATTTCAAGGATTAATTCTGAACTTTGTGTTAAACGCATTAAAACAAACGCCCAGACTTTTGCCCACTGCCAATCACATCTTCTGGCTTTGCCATTCCATCTCTTTCGCACGTCTTTTCCCACACCTTTCAAAGGCGCCGGGATCGCCACTGGCCGGTTTCACAGCGACGCAGCAGAGGCATGCCCAGCAGACGACCGCGCCACGGACGTACGCAGATGTTCAAGTCTGAGGCACTGGTTCGCATTACTTTGCCTCGACTGCTTCAACCGCTGCATTTTTTCCCTCCTGCCACTTTCATTTAAAATAAAGCGCATTTCAAAGAAGGACCTTTACTTTTACAACTTCCTTTTTTTTAGAAGCACATTTAAACTGGAAGTTGTCAGTAAGAATAAGGTCTTCCTTGTAAACTATAGCCACATTATTAAACTAAAATATCAGCTCTTCTAGTTCTAACTGTACTCTTACACCAAGCCAGAACGCAGCGGCACTGGAAAGCCGCCTTTCCAAGAGCCCCAGGTGTCGAGCTGGCACTCGCGCTTCTCAGCAGATCGATTCCGCCACCGAGCTACAACGGCTCGGCGGGAAAAACCCGCGCACCCACAGCCTGGGCACACAAACTCCGTGAAGCCTTCCAGCTGGGAAATGAGGCGGGGCTGTACGGACCCGGCGCCGGCCGCAGCCCGCGGCTCCGCGCTCGCCCCGCGGCCGCGCAGCAGTCGGGGCCTGAGGCCGGGTCTCCCGCGGCCGGCAGTCAACGCAGCGCCGGGAACCCCCACGCCTCTCCAGCCGCGGGCTGACGGAGCGAGCCGGAGGGCGGGCGGCAGCCCCGGGCCGCTCGCCGGCCGCCGTGGGACGGGACGGGACGGGACGGGACAGCCGCACCACCGCCCTCCCTCTCCCAGCGCGGGGCCCTGACCTCCCGGTCCCCCTGCCCCCGGCTGCACCGTCCCGACGAACCACCGCTCGCCGCTTCCGCATCCGGGGCCGCCAGGCCCGCACGCGTGTGTCACGTGACGCCCGCCCCCGAGGGCCACCCGGCACTATGACACCACCCCCGGCTCGGCGGGCGGGGCTAAGGACGGGCGGCCCGCGCGCACGGGCGGGCCCGGATGAGGAAGTGATGTGAGCGGGGAGGGGGCGGGCGGCGAGAGCGGGATCGGGGTTTGCTGCCGGTGAGGTAACGGGAGCGGGGCGGCGCGGGGGCTGTGCGGGGGCGCGGGCCGCCGCCAGTTGGGAGTGGGCGGCGGGGC
>Ga0065711_1044802_pt1 | contig 13871 bp, 12 predicted proteins | sample Hoacrofraction12_FD_59098 | JGI IMG/M metagenome (GOLD analysis project Ga0065711, IMG submission 59098) | Hoatzin crop microbial communities from Cojedes, Venezuela - Epithelial fraction 12 v2 (version 2) | ecosystem: Host-associated > Birds > Digestive system > Esophagus > Crop | place... | reverse complement strand
GGACCTTGTCCAGGCGGGTCTTGAATATCTCCAGAGAAGGAGACTCCACAACCTCCCTGGGCAGCCTGTTCCAGGGCTCCGTCACCCTCAGAGGGAAGAAGTTCTTCCTCATGTTCATCTGGAACTTCCTGTGCTTCAGTTTGTGCCCGTTGCCCCTTGTCCTGTTGCTGGGCACCACTGAAAAGAGTCTGGCCCCATCCTCCTGACACCCACCCTTGAGATATTTATAAGGTCCCCTCTCAGCCTTCTCTTCTTCAGGCTAAACAAGCCCAGCTCCCTTAGCCTTTTCTCGTAGGAGAGATGCTCCAGTCTCCTCATCATCCTCATAGCCCTAATTCAGCGTAGAACAAGGGCACATTTTGAAATCTAAGAAATTGCCTTGGATGGAGTTATTATTACCTGTCTACCTCTACTTATTTATTATCTCGTGTGGTGATACCATATGGGAGGTATGTTACTAACATGCTGATGGACTCCAGGAGTATATTAGGTGGGAGCCAGTGCACCTGAAGCATGCTGCGGTTTCTAGGCAGTGAGGCTAGTCTACTTACCTCCCAGTTTTGCTTCATTCTTGTGCTACTAAACCTACAAAATATTGCCTGACTGATCTAGATTCCCATTACTCCTATGTTTAATCACAAATGCACGATTAGAAGTGCTTCTTCTGGGAACTGAGCTGATATCCTTCCAACATTGCTCTCCTGAAAAAAAGGTCTAAGCTATTCAAAGGGCCCTTGGAAACCTCATGTATACTCAGAATTACGTGTCTCAGTGGCATTTCCAGCATCAGAGTGCACTGGATTTCAACCAAGAAGTAGGAAACCAGGACTCTAAGGACTTTTAGCTTGAAGAATACTGAACTAGCACTTTAGGCAAGTGTCCTAATGCCCAGTGGCCTGAGGGTAAACATCTTCCATGCTGTTGAAGTCAGGTCACTGCATAATCAGGACACCAGGAACAGGGTCAGAGGAGGAGAAAGTACCTGTGGTCCTGGGTTCAGCATCAAAGTCTGAGCATTCATGTGCTGCAGTGGATCTGCTCCCAGGGTACTCCTGACCACATGGCTGTGGATCTGTCCAAGCAGGAAAGATGTCCCTCATTCTGCAGAGCAGCCATGCCTGACCTGGTTTGCACTGGGTCCTAAACCCTAAATCCTAGCACTCTGCCCTTAAGTGGGGAACCGCAGCCTGTCCCTGATCACCTTCAAATGCCTTTCATGAAGGCAGGTAGTCTTTTAGGAGTTTTGATGCTATTTACATGGATAAAAAGCACATTTAACTTAGTGGCAGCCTTACCATTACCTGTAAGGATTATGTAGAGTCCCAAAAGCTCCAAGAGGTTATGAACTTTCCAAAGAGGGACTTGCAAAGAAGAAAAGAAAAAGTTTTTTATTTTTATATTCACAATAGACAGTTCATTGTCATTGCATTACAACTGGTTGTGATGGTTTTTTGTTTTCATTAAAAGCTGCGTTTACAAAAATGCCCTCCTCTTCAATTTTTATTGAGAAAATGATTTAAGATACTTTCGAAGGGCTTCAAAAAACTTTTAGCAAAATCTGCTTTCTCGGGAGAAACTTCAGTCGCTGTATTGGAATTTTTGGCGTCCTGCCCTGCAGAAACTAAGACAAACCATAAAATGTTTATGTGAAAGTGGCTGAAAGGTGATGAGTCAGGTCTCCAACTGCAAATTCTTGTGTTTCCAGGGTCATTACCTGTTCTGCCAATATAGGATATTGGTGATTCCAGTTTTGAAGAATGACAGTGAATTTGGCAGTCCTTCTAACGAGTCACATGGGCTGTGTTTCTAAATATTAAAAAGCAGTCTGTGTTCATCCAGAAAGGAACAAAATACCACTTGCGCTGCTTACTTTAAAAAATAGCTTTAATAGTCATAGAATATGCAAGTGAAAAATCTGTAGATTAGAAGAGCTTTCCCCTTGGTCCTTTGTAACCATTTGTTTTTCCTAATTACAAGTTCAGGCTTTCTTTTACCTGGAAAAAATCTATAATGAAAAGAGAATTTAAATAGGGAAACTGGATGCGAACTGTACCAAGCTTGCACTAATTTAACTGTTTCGACTACAGGTGTGATTTTTACTGAAATAGTTTTACTGAAATAGACGCCCGTTATTACCACACCCAGTGTTTCCACGCAGCTCTCATTTAAAATAATTTAAATGCTTTTTAGTTAGGCAGGAATTATGGGATCATGTGGGTGTGGATAGTTTTCTATATAATTACGTGGGCCAAATATAGATAAGGAGGAGCCTGGAAAAGATTGGCATCACCAAGACCTGGAATGTGACCTTGGTGTATAAGGTTGATCGTTCCATCAGATTGGCCAGAATAAGTTCCTTCAAAACTTTTCCCATTCATCACCAAAATCATCCTTAAAAAGTCAGTTTACGCAAGTGATGGGGATCTTTAAATCAAAACTGTGTGGCTTGGAGAGTTTTAGTAGGCTAAGGAACATTCAGCCGTTAAGTGCTCATTCAGAACCTTTTTTATTAATTTTTTCAGTGCTTTGCACAGATCTTTACGAGAGATTCCCGACGCTACCGCAATTCATATAATACGGAAAAACGAGCATAATAATACAGGCTACAAATTATTGTCACTTTGTGGAAAACATGATGGTTGTTGTGAAATTAATTTGGAGGCTCCGCTAGAACTGAATGATAATGTGTCTGTAAAAGCTTCCTTGTGGTGGCTGAGGAAGTGGCAGTGGGTGACTTGGTGCAGGTCATGTGCTGGTTCCCCTCCCTGGCTTTGAGACTCCAAAAGACTTATGAAATGAATGTGCTCCTTAAATTCCTCTGGGAAACTGTGCATGGTGGAAGGGGTGATTAATATGATTTTTTTTTTCTCTATATAGATGTAATTTGCCCTAGAAAAGTGTTGGAATTGTGTTTCTGGAGGATTCCACATTACAAACATCGCCACACTTTCACAAACAGAACCCTCACACACAGTTGCTCCAGCTACCCTAGCTATTAACTGGAACGTCTAGCTATTAAATTGGCTCTCCACCAACTGAATTAACCACCCTAGCTGACAAATTTCCCTTGACCTGTTGTGGTGGTCCAGTTCAGTCTTTGCAATGAAAATGAAATTGTCCTGCAATTGTTGTCTGTTTACTATAGAAACTAAGATAACAATCCAGAATAATCTTTTGTATTCTGTACAAATAACCATTTCTTGTGTTTGAATTTCCTTTGAAGGCTTTCATCTGTATCACAAGTTGCCCTCCATAGTACCTGAAAGCTGTCTCCTCATTCTGGTTGGATTGCTTCTTGGTGGGATTATTTTTGGAGCAGAGGAGAAGTCCCCACCTGTAATGAACAGCGATGTTTTTTTCTTGTATCTTTTACCACCCATTGTACTTGATGCTGGATATTTTATGCCAACTCGTCTTTTCTTTGAGAACTTTGGTACCATAGTCTGGTATGCCGTGGTGGGCACGCTCTGGAATGCCATCGGCATCGGAATTTCACTTTATGGAATTTGCCAGATCAGTGCATTTGGTTTGACTGATATCACATTGCTGCAGAATTTGCTCTTTGGCAGCCTCATGTCAGCTGTGGATCCCGTGGCGGTGTTAGCCGTGTTTGAAAATATTCATGTCAATGAGCAGCTTTACATCCTGGTGTTTGGAGAGTCTTTGCTGAATGATGCTGTCACTGTGGTAAGTTACCTGATAAATGATTAGTTGATAAAAATGATAAATGATTGTTTGCATGCCACTCTGTTATATCTCTTTGGATCTGGTTATTACAGTTTGCTAATAGAAGGCAGTCGGGGAGTGCTAATGTGTTTATGTAATTCTCTAAACTTTAGATTTAGAAACTACTGTAGTCTTACTGCACAGGAGTAATGACTAATGGTAGCGTATTTGCTCTAGGGATTCTACTACCTGATCTCTTTAGTTTCTGTGTCTTTGATTTCTGTTACTTCTGTAATCTGAAACTGGAGGTTTTCCTCACCTGCAGAAACGTCGTGGGACAGGATAGGGAAAAGGGCCACCATGGGATGTCCCAGAGTGTTGACAAGCAGAATGGGCAGGTCGTTGAGATGGTGGCATAGGACCCGGCTGGTGCTAGCCTTTTGCGTGTGCCCGTCCAGTTGGAACTGCCCTGAAACCACCAATACGTTTCTTGCAGGCTGCAGATGAGATAGGACACCCATCTGGATGCAGCAATCATTAGCTAGCTCAACTGGGTTTGTGGTGCTGACATGAGGACTGCAATCTGCAAATTCCATGAACACCCCCAGTGCCCCTTGTTTGTACCTGATGACACCACGCCTGGGACATTATTCCCATTTATCCATGCCTTACTTGAAATCCTGCCTGTGCCAGCTGTGTCGTGGCATGCTTTCTGTTTTGTGAGGCATGGAGGTCCAGTTGTTTGTATGCCAGAAGGACCAGAAGGATTGATGAATTGGGTCCACACCTTCCCTGTCTCTGTCATTGGCTTCTTATTCCTGTCCCAGTCTATGCACAATTGTCCTTTGGTTTTGCCCTTTGCTAGGACTTTGTCTTGCTTGCTTGACACAGGTATATCTCATAATTTAATCTGAGCCTCGGTACTGATCATTTCTTGTGTGTCTGTGAGAGTACTGGGGTTTTTTTTCACTTAATTCTTCATGCTTTACCTGATTCTGTTGCTATCCAGCCAGCTGAATCGCATCCTCTCTTGTGGGCTTGCCTTGAAGCCTAGCTTTTCTCAGTAGCTTACAACTGAAATGGCCTGTCATTACTAATGTGGTACTTAAGCCAGTCCTGAAAATAAGTGGGTGTAAATACTGAGTTTCAAAAACCTTAGCAGTTCAGCTATGACTGTGTCTGCCTCTATTCACTCTTAAAGGCTGTGAAATTCTTTTCATACAAGTTCTTCTGGGGGGAAGAGGTCTGGTTTTATGTTAATGTAAATTTTTTTTTTTAATGGATTTTTCCAACCAAAATCACTTTTTCCAATCACAAAATCAATCACCCTTCCACTGGAGCAGCAGTTAATCCAGCAAGATTTGCTAGGAAGACACTGCATCCTGATGATGGAAGTATTCAAGTGTGCCATTGCCCAATGGCAAATTACTCCAGACCACCATTTTTACAGGTGCTGGCATGGCAATTTAATAACTGTGATGCACGGCTTTCCTGTAGACGTCATTATTGCCTTCTCTGGAGGCAGTCCTTTCTCACAGCATGCTTGCTGGTTGCCCTAACACGGGGCAGATACTCTGAGGAGTCTGTAGGGCCAGCCCAGCATACACGCTGGCCATACGTTCGTTCATGAAGGAGTGAAAGGAATTTAGAGTACCTGCAGTCTTACTTCCCAGCTATTGCTTAAAGGTAGCACTTGGCAGGAGGTCAAGTGGCTTCCACATGCTAAGCATTGGTCTGCTAATGGTTCCTTGTTACAATTTTGCACACCTGAAATCATATGGTTGTACTTAAAACGGGCCATCTCGGAGGTCCCCCGTGGGGTGCCCTCAGAGGACCTTGCCTCCGTTGCCCGTAGTGTTGCTGCCGGACCAGTCCTCGCCGTGGTGCTGCCTGGGGTCTTGCAGCTATCTGCTCAAAGGAGATGATGATTTGTAAATACTGTCCCTTCCTCTGCCCTCACTGTGTTACCGGGAGAGCTGATAAAGCCAGCTAGCAGGCAGCTCAGCACCTTCCACCTTTCGCCTGCCGGAGCCCTTGAGTCCCACCTACCCTGGCAGCTACACATCCCGGTGGGACGCAGGGACGAAGCAGGAGGGGAGCTGAAGGCAGGCTGGCTGTCCATAGAAGCTGCCTCATTCCTGTGGCCACTGCAGTATCAAAATCTCAGGGGCTGCACAGATGGGCAGTGCAGAACAGCAGGGCTTTAGTAAATGTGCTTTCAAAATACTTTAAGCCCTTCTTCCTGCTATCCCACTTGCGCTGCCTGGCTGCTCCTAATAAAAGCTTTTAGTAAGACAGCAGTGTCATCTAGGTTTTCCCTTTTCAGAAAACGTTCTACCACATCTTCATTTTAGGTACAAAGCGAGGTGTGCTTGCTCAGGAATCTCAGCTCTGCTACATTTCTCAGGTAGTCTTTCATGCCTGATAGTTCTCACAATGTGTTCATGGGTTTGGATGATGCCTTTCCCTCCACTGATGGGATTTTGGAGCTTGAATTTGGCTGAGGACAAGGTTTGCCAATCAGCTTCTTGTTCGGAGTTGGTACTTCATCGAAAGACTGGGTCAGTGATGGCTAGCTCAGTGATATTAAATGGCAAGATGACAGTTGAAGTTGAGTGTTAGCAGTTCAAATACCAATTCTGGGCTTCAAATCACAAAGAAGGAGCCAGTGTCATTACAATAATATTGTTCCCATGTTAGAAAGCATGGTATTCCGCCTCTGCTGAAAACATTATTTTAGTGCTTTAAAGTAGTCTCAGAATTAAAAACTAATAACTGAGAACTGATGAAAATAAGCAATTAGCGTCTAGGAAAAGCAGAGATACTCTGAGACAAGATTGAAAAGTAATTGGTGACTAATACTCCTTGGTGTAACCTGCAGCGAGTTCAGCTGAAGGATGTTGAGTAAGTGCAAATCTTGAACTTGAAAAAACGTCCTGTTCTCACACCAAATGTATTAAAGAATGTGACCAGAGTTGATGAAACTCACCTGAATGTTTAGAGAGCTGTAAAACTGAACTGCTGTACAGTAAGAGGGAACTGAAGCTGATTTGGATCTCATTTACAGCAGTGTAAACAAAGAACAGTAGGAATGAGATTAAAATCGTATTCATGACATTCCGTAGTCCTAGCTGCTGCTTCTACCACTGTGGTCTGGGTTTGATCCGAGGTACAAAGGAGAGCATTGCTTTCCTTCTGTCACATAATTTACAGCAGCAGACTTGAGATTTATGGCAATGTCTGTGTGTGGAAACAACAGGCTCCATTCTGTTTGCAGGGTGAGTAATTCACTGTGAGGATGAGATGATGTTATGGAAAGGCTATTCTTTGAGTAGATCAAAATTAAATGCTTCTTTACAAGCAGTTGTCAGTGGTCTTGCTTTGGAGACTAGCCATATATATTTATATAGTTGCTTTTTAAAATATAAAAAAGGCTATTTAAAACTCCAATTAAAGAAAATAATCATCTTCCTTAATACATACAAAGAGAGTTTTCTGCCAGGTCAAATTCAGTAGGTGTCTTGAAGAATAACACAGCTCTGGGGTTGTCCCAGGTTTCAACAAGCGACTCTCCTTCAAACAGCACAAATCAACAGTATTTTTTCTTCAGTCTGTGATTTATGGAGACTCCTGTGAATCTGTTGCCAGAGATGTCCTTGTAAAGTGACCAGCAAAAGCACACCTGTTGTCAATAGGCTTAATTCTGGTACACTTCTCTTTGTATAAATCCATAAGGTCCACAAATCAAAACAGGCTGAAAACCATTAGAGCCTATGACATTACTTTCCTGTCCTGCTCAGGACATAGTAAAATGAACAGGGCAGAAAAGCTGGGAATCTGCCTCAGAGCAACAAGATGAAGGGTTTTCTCCAGGTCTAAAAGGATGCTTCTCCCAGGTGGCCTCATCCTGAGGGCATCATTCTAATCAAATAAATAATTCATGCTTCTGCTCTTGCCCTGTTTGTTGCTTTGTAATGAAAATTGGAAATTATTGGTGACCATGATAGGTTTAATTTAACCTTCTTTTTTCATGCTTGCTCTGGATATATTTTTTCTTTTCTTTTTCAGTTCTTTCATTTTGCGTAGCCCAAAGGACCCATAATAGGCCACATCTTTGCATTAGTCTTTAGTAAGAACTTTTACCTGTGTAAGACCTATCAAATTTTGGCCAAGAAAAGCTGTACAACTTAGTTTCTGCCATGTGAGAGAGAACAAGACTGCGAACATGACTAATCCCTCCCAGTCGCTATTCAAACACCTACATTGTTGGCACAATGCAAGTACTGATAAAACATTGTTCTCTCAAATAGCGTTTCTGATAGAGAAACCTGTTTGGTTTACTAAGAAGTCCAGAAAGAAAGCGGAGGTTTAACTCCTGCAAGCTGTCCAAGATAATAGTCAGGTGTTTATTACGAGCAAGGTGGCTTAGCCTGTGAACCCACTTCCCACTTCTGGCTTAGATCCTTGCTGTGGTAGGAGCACGTGCCTGTGACCAAGTTTAGATCTGTACGAGGGGACTGTGTAGCTGTCACGGTATCGCATGGCTGGGAGTATACATGCAGCACCAAGCAGTGCTTAAATCTCCTAAGTAAGTCTGCAAATGGGGACACCCTTTAAGGTCTCTTTAAGAGTAACTGATTACATTGTTGTCTGTTTTGTAGTAACTAAAATACTGGATATTAGAAGAATGAGGACTTAACATCGTTCTGTTTCCTGTGCAGAACAAAAGGGCTCTCTGGCTGACAAAATGTGATAATCTCATTGACTCAGTTTGTTTTGGAGGATGGATATAAACACTTTGAAAATTAAACTGGGCAAACACATGGTAAACAGGTCTTCTAACGGGAATTAAATCCAAATCTCTAGAAAAGATCTGAAGTTTGAAAAGTCTTTAAACCATTGGATTCCTAATGGTTAATAAGTCAGAGAAAGAGCACTACATGGATGCCAAGTTGCTTGTAATCCTTGGGGTGGTCACTGTCCATCCTCTCTCCCCCCACACCCCATGCCAGATAGTTCTATGGTCTAATTCAGAACTGCAAACCTTAGTGTCTTATGTAGATCAAACATGTTTGAAAATAACCTGATTTTTCACTGATTATGAAACTCTATTTTTTCTTCCTCTCTTTTGTTTCTTTGATTGTGGGGAAAATCTGAAATGGCTGTTTGTAGAGAAACTAGAAGCTCTGCAAATAAATGAATTTGAAGAAAGATTAGATAGATCTGTATTCCTGACCTGTGAAATGGCATGGGTTAAGAAACCTGTCCCATTTGCAAAAATGGAAGTAATGATGTCTGTCCTTCTTTGTATATATCCCTGATATTTATGGATGACAAGTAAAATGTCAGAGGTAAACAACAGCCTATCTCGAAAGTGAGTTCAAGGTAGACAGAGAAATTCAGAGTTCGACACTGAAGCAGAGGAACATAATAACATGAAGGAAAATTAAGAATTGCTCAGAGACATAATGTGCTTTCTTTTTCTCATAGGTCCTGTACAATTTGTTCAAGTCTTTCTGCCAGATGCGCACAATTCAGGTTATTGACATATTCGCTGGGATTGCTAACTTCTTTGTAGTGGGGATCGGTGGAGTATTGATTGGAATCCTTTTGGGATTTGTAGCAGCCTTTACCACCCGTTTCACCCATAAAATCCGAGTGATTGAGCCACTCTTTGTCTTCCTGTACAGTTACTTGTCATACGTGACAGCTGAATTGTTTCATCTCTCAGGCATCATGGCGTAAGTACCCCAAACTTCTGTAATAATAGCACCCAAGTAAGAATGCCAAAGGAAACTGAAGAGGGGACCAGGTTTTGCAAACTTTGCCATATGGCATCGTTCCACCGTACACGGTGGCAACGCTGCCTTGAGGATTTCCGGCCTCTCCCCTCCTGCTTCCATCCCATTCTCTTGGCTTGCCACCGCACCAGCTGTGTCACTAAAACTGTCCATGGCATCACACCATAAACCATATCTTTGAAACGCTCCAAGTTAAAAATAATCCCTTGTATTTTCAGTGGGGTTATTTTTAACCCAGATCAGTTTGATGACCTGTATCCTCATGTGACCCTGCAACCAGTCATCAGGGCACAGCTGAGGGGTGGCCCACGGCGACGTGGGGGCAGCGGTGGCCAGGAGTGGGTGGGAGTGGTAGCTGGGAACTTCATGAACTGGCTTCACTTCCTATGGCAATATATTGTGAAACTATGTCTTAAACTTAGTCATGTGAGCAGCCAGTAAGTACCATTCAATGAAGACAATGTATATATCATTAAGGCAAACTCCTGCTGGATTACAACCGCAGTAAGGGTTGGGTAAATGTAAATTTTGCGCAGTCTAGTCCTACGGTGATATAACCCTTTTGTTTAGTATCTTGATACGTGTGCCTGTGTGTTACAACGCTCTCTGTATACATCATTATGTATAAAATAATATTATTCTTCCCACTTCCAACAGATAAAAATATTTTCATTTCGGGTTTTTCACTCCTGGGCATCAGTAGAGAGAGACCACAGCCTCTTGCTTGATGCTGTTTGTACTGTAACAACATCACCTTTAGAAGGAGCCTTTATGACATTTGATATACTTAAATGGTTTGCTCTGGTTCCAAGGAATATTTTTAAAGGCAAACCTTCTTTAATGACTTTGTGTTGTTCTAGTGGCAAATATGAGTCATTCAGGCATTAGGGGCATAGCTTTTTGTGAAAGCTCAGATGTTACTTTTGAGTAGCACTAATACTTGATAATACCTCATCTGATTGTTACCTTTTAGGAAAGTGAAGATAGGTTTGATATCAGTCACGCCAGTATAAGGTTTTCTGGGGCTGGGAGGCAATTTACATGGAAACTTACAGCTATGATTTCAGTAGCATAAAAATAGAAATATGCCATGAAACTAGAGAGGTTAGTACTTTAATATAAGTAAAGAGCTAAAGATTGCATGGGTTTCTTTCCCTGATATGAGCCTAAATAAAGTAACATATGCATCCACTTTGACCGAGTTCATAAATGTGCCATCTCTTTCCCTAGCTTCTATTCATAGCATTTGTGTGGTTTCTAGTTTCCTCCACTTCTTAAGTCAAATGTCCTTGACGTCCTATGATCAAATACTTAAAGGGCTTCTAAACCAACAACGCGTGGCTAAACAGTACGTGGAAAAAATTGTGGCAGTATTCATGAAAATACTGATCGGGACATGCAGCATCCGGGATACAATGAAAAGGGCACTGCTGGTGTGTTGGTGGACCCACTGCATGCCAATGCCCACCACCAGCACACCAGTACTTCCCATGGCACTAAAAAATTCCTCCTTTTCATTTGAAACAGTGGCCCTTGAGTCAGTGCAAAACAGAAGAGGAAACATGAAATATTTTTTTCCCTCCAACAGCACGACAGAAAATAAGTTATCTTTAAAATGTCCTTTATGTTTTTTGACTCTAAACGTATTTTGTAATAGCCAATAGAGCGGGATACATCAGTACCACCCAGGGGGAGCATGAAGGGCTCTCTGCAGCCAGGTAGTGTCTCGGCTGTCACGAGAGACAAAGCGTGTCCCCTCCCAGCAGTGCTGCTGAGGGCCTTAGAGCTCCTGTAATCTCCGCATCCCCTTGGAGTGAATCTACCCTGTGCTTTTCACATTTCATTGGGCTTGGAACTGCAGAGAGTATTTTGCTCTGTGTCACAATGCAGCATGCACCAGTATTGAGTTCCAGCTCGTTTTCTGCAGCGAATGACTCGTGGCAGGGTTGCCTGGGTCTGACTTCAAAGTCAGCCCTCCTTTGGGCACAGAGTGGGACCAAATGACCTTGGAGTGCCTCTTGCAACCCAGGTTGTTTATTCATTATGTGCTCCTGTGGCCATTTATAGTTAAGCCTATAGGCAATAATCGCCTATCATCTCCCCTTTTTCACCCATATGGACTTGAGTCTGTTAAACTATTAATTCCCACTTCCTTCATAACCAGGTTCTTAAAGATACTCAGCGAGACCTTGTGGTTACGTGCTGTACCATACTTCAGGTGGAGGACCTGAGGAGGAACGTACAGGGTTATCAAACAAATGAGATGGATACACAGAGTGCCTCATTTCTGTGTGAGCAGGAATTCACTGGCAGAGGAATAGAGGGGAATGAAAGGTGCTTGTCCCTCTTCTGATAAGTCTGTGTACTCGTTCTGGGGACAAATGATGCTTGAAACATCTGTGTGAAACCCGTGCACCGGGTTACCCGGCTGAAATAGCGAAGGGACTGAACCATGTCCCTGTGAGCTGCAGTGAGAAAGTCCTCTCCAGAAGGAAAGAGCTGCTATTGTAATTAGAGCTGGGCTTGAATCAGGAGCACGACTGCAAAACGTACAGATGTGAATCCGAAGTTTATTTGCTCAGTTCCATTTCTAACTATAATGCTGCATTTTCTGCTTACTGATTTCTCATGAAGGCTGTGAAGCAGCAGAACTGTGTTTCTTCTTATTTGCAACAGTGAGTTAGCAGGCTGAAAGGAATAAACATTGAAACTGCTGTAAATTTAGTAGGTCAAGGAAACTTGAGGATTGAACCCAGTGGCCTAGTTTATTGCAGTCAAGGCAGAAACTGTACTGTTTGTACAGGAGGACTTTTATTCTTCAGAAGCACAGAAAGTTGCAGGCTAATTACAAGTAGCTGTTTTTTCCCTCCCCTTCTTGATCAAGGCAACTTTCTCAGGTCACAGAAGTGGAAGCCATAAGTAATGCGTGTGGATAAGAAATGTGAAATAAAACACACCTAAGCTTTTGCTTAGATTATGATGGCAGTAAAAATTTTAGGAAGTACATGTTATAATAATGTACATGAAATCTTGCATATGTAAAGAAATGTATTTTATATTCAATTCTAACACTATAGTGCAGTAGCATTTTCAACTTAAAGAGACTTCAACAGGATTTTTTCTAATGTAGATAACTGCTCTGAAGAGATACCAGATTCATAAAGTGAGCAGTGATTAGCTGTGGAATAGTACTTACCTGAAGAGTAACAAATAGTGTACAGCACCATTTGTTATGCTGATGAACCAACTCATCAGTTAGTTGAAACTAATTGAATGAATGCAAAATGTGACCGAAAATATTGTAAGAGTGTTGTCCCTTTAAATTCTGGTGGTTAAGCATGGTAAGTGTTTTAAGTTACAGCTTGCAAAGATCCTGATTAATCTGGTGACAGATTCTTATCAGACATCTATTTACAGTGTCTCCGTTACCTCAGGATCCAAAAACAAACCATGTCCAGGGCATGCTTCCCCACTCCCCAAGCTGCAGGGCTTTCCTAAATGACTATAATCATGAAAACGATTTATTTTAAGAGGGTAATAAATAGTACTGAGTGTTTTGTTCTTGTCTTTGATGCAGGCATGACAGCCCTAATGTTTCGGGCAGTAAGCTGCCGTTTGCAGACTCTGAAACGACCACAGGTCTGGACATGGCTGTTCTGCAGCCTGCCCACTGCGTTCTTGCTGTATTGCATTTGCCAGCCCCACTGTGTGTGTAGTCCGCTGGAGGTAGCCGGGATGCATCAGGCTTGTTATACTTGTACACATAAACTTTGCATGCACAGGAGAGCTGTCATGACCCGTGACATAACCTGAGATATTTGTAGGTCTGTCAGGGCAGCCTGTGGCTTGTGGAGAGCTGGTCTGCCACTGAACATGAGAGTTCAGGAGGGTGAAAGTGTTAAGTAGATTTGAGACCCTTCTTCACATACACTTTTGAGGTTGGTCACCAGAGCTATGTGCAAACTGAAGAACTGGGGAATGTTTGACAGCTTTTGGGCTTGGGTGTATGTCCTGGCCAAGTCATCACTCCTGGTCGGCCCAAAACCCATGCATGGCCCTGGTCCACTCCCACTTTCTTCCTGAGATATGCAGGCATGTGTGTTTGTGGAATCTGTCATAGAATCATAGAATCATAGAAAGTTTTGGATTGGAAGGGACCCCTAGAGGTCATCTAGTCCAACCCCCCTACAGCGAGCAGGGACACCGCTAACTATATCAGGTTGCTCAGAGCCCTGTCCAACCTGGTCTTGAATGTTTCCAGGGATGGGCCTCCACTACCTCTCTGGGCAACCCGTTCCAGTGTTTCACCACCCTCATTGTAAAGAATTTCTTCCTTATATCTAGCCTAAACCTACCCTGTTTTAGTTTAAAACCGTTACCCCTCATCCTGTCACTGTTGTCTCT
>Ga0065711_1007903_pt1 | contig 13871 bp, 12 predicted proteins | sample Hoacrofraction12_FD_59098 | JGI IMG/M metagenome (GOLD analysis project Ga0065711, IMG submission 59098) | Hoatzin crop microbial communities from Cojedes, Venezuela - Epithelial fraction 12 v2 (version 2) | ecosystem: Host-associated > Birds > Digestive system > Esophagus > Crop | place... | reverse complement strand
CAGCGGGGCCGCGAGTACCTGCGGCGGCACCGGCTCCCCGAGCTGCTGCAGCGGCTGGGCGCGCTGCTGCTGCACCAGCGGCCCGGTGCGCCGCCGGCCCCGGGGACCCCGCGGGGAGCGGGGAGGGGGCACCCGCTGAGTGACCCCCGCCTGCGGGCGTTCTCGTTTCGTTGCAGAAAGGCCGCGGGAGTTCCTGATCCAGGCGCTGGAGCGGGTGCAGGCGGCGAGGCGCGGGGAGGGGGAGTACCCTCAGCTGATGGACGAGGGCAACCTGGCCGCCATGTTCAGCTTGCTGGACGTGCTGGGCCAAGGGCGCATAACGGCAGCGCAGTACAGCGAAGGTGCGTCTCGCGGGGCCAGCGTCGGTGTGGGCACGGAGTGACTGAAACGCGTCACGGCTCCGCGTGCGGGCGCTAAAAACACCCGCACATCTGCCACCACCCAGCCTGGAGCTTGGGAAGTCGACACAGTGACCCGTGGTTAAGTTACCTGCGTTCATTATATCTAGGTCACTGTAAGAGGTTAAATTAAGCCTTCCAAGACTTGCATAGGAACTTCTCTCTCCTTAACTTCAGCCCTTAAAACGCTGGGACTGAGCACTGAGGATCTGCAGCTTGGAGACGATGTGAACATCACCCTGGACGTATTCAAAGAGGAAGTGTAAGTTTAACTGAAAGGGGTGTTTTTTGGTGGGGGGAATATGCACAAGAGATACTTTACTGAGATTTATTTTTTATTTACAAAACTACATTATTAAAGCTTAAGCTCACCCCCTTTACTTTGCGCTGCGAGATTTAAAAAGGTCAGTTACTGCCCAACCGCGCTTGGCTTGCTGCAAGCTGCACCAGCCTCGGCCCTGTCCTCTGCCGCCGCCTCGGCTCCCGGCCCCTCTAGCAGCAGAGCTCTCACGCTACCGAGCCCTCGGATCAGGCAGACCCTCATCGGGGAGCCCGGGGGCTCCAGTCCTGACCTAGAAATGTGAGGTAGTGAAGCGGTGGTGTCATCTTTGAAAGGCAGCAATGCAGCTGTAGCTGAAAGCAGCTCAGAGCTGTCGTAATTTCTCATGGTCGAGGAATGGTTCTAGGGGCAACTGTTTGGCAGCTGTTGCAATCACTGGAAGGTAACTGGAACTAATTATCCTCATTGTTATCTAACTGGAATTCTTTTTATTTTCTGTCTTAGGAAGAAGAAGATGCTGGAGAGCTGGGCTGACTATTAGTTTGAGCAGTGGTCTGCTATGTGTATTAAAAATAGGCATCTTGCTGAATTCTTCTGGTCTGACAGCTGCGGATGTGCTCTCTTCTTGTTTCCCACCCCCGTTTGAGCAATCAGCTGAAAAGGACAAATGACAAAACCTTGTTCATGTGTACCAGGCACTGGAGGGGTAGCGCTGGGGAATTGCTTTTCTTAATACAACTAGATGGTTGAAAAAAAGAAAAAACAGAGATCTCTTTTACACAACTAAAACAGTGTTTTGGAGTTTCCTCCTCGAGGCTGTAGCTCACAGTAAGGCGTTGTTACTGGTTGGCTCATTACCATTGAATAAAATTAACTTCAAGACTTGAGCTGTTTCTTAAGCTGTTTTCTGGGCTTGTGCTATGTTTGTTTTGGTTTTTTTTAAATGAAAGACCAACTTCAGCAAGTTATGACAAACGTCCACAGTTAAAGAAATGTAGCACTTCCAAGTAAAATGCTATTTTCAAACTTACAGCAACAGCATTTATGCATTTTTTAAGGAGAAACTTTGAAATTTAAAATAGGAGAGACTCTGGTACAGGAAGACAACAAAAAAATTGATTTAGCATGAATAAAGAAAACAAAGTGACATCTTCCTTCCTTCCGTGTTCTGTTCATACCCATTTTAATACAGAACATCCATTACCTGGGATTTCGGATGCAAAACATCTGCGTTTAAGTGAAGGTGGACCCGTGCACAGGGAAGAGTTGTCCATGGTGCACACAGGTGTATTTACACTGCAACAAACAGTCTGTACTCCTTCGAGTGATGTCACAGCACACCACACCAACACGGCAGATGATATGAAGGCAGTTCTAGCAAGTGCAAGGTGGCTATGAAAAAGAAGATCTGCACAGTTCAGAACCGCATCACGAAGCATTCTGAAATTTTTTTAAAACTATACAAGAAGGCATAAGATTAGATTACACCAATCGTTCAGCATACAGTACTGAAAAAAAAATAACACAAGTATATTACAACATACTTGCTTTGCCTTTGTTTGAAATAAGTAATCTAGACCGAGTTATTAACCACTTCTGACGAAGTCTTTATTTTCCTGTATTTGGCCAACTAGCTCTCAAATTGAGAAGAATCTCAACATCCTTTTGAGCTAATTTATAAACTCCAAGTTCATTTAGTGCTGCTGTTGCAGACGGCTGGTTTGGCATCAGTGTTTTATCTTCTGCAGCTGACTGCAGTACATCCTTCAGAAGCAAGGCAGAGCCAATATTCAGGTTCAGGATAATGCAGGCTTCTTTTATGCTAGAGGAAAGAGTTATATGGATTAATATGAGAAGCACCCATGAGATGATACACTTAATTTTGTACACACAATGATTAACAAAAGAAGCCTCCATGAACTTCTGAAAAGGACCAGAAGAATGGAACTGAAAAGTAGAGCTTAGATCAAGTGTATTTGTTCTTGCAGTCCCAGCTTTGTCTGTTATGTGTGTGTATTTCACAACCATCAGTATTTTGCCTCCGAGTGCTCAGCCTGGTTTTTGGTTCCTTAAGTTTTTCCACCAGTATTAAAAATACAGAACAGAATTTACCACTTACTCTGCCTAGCTTTCCCTAACTTCGTTTTCTCTTAAGATAATTAGAAACTTATTCAGTCTATTTTAAAAGCACAGTTTAACAGACAGTTGCTAGAACCTGAACATTTAATTAATATGATTAGGGAGCAAAGAGATACCCTGTCTTTGTCATATTTCTTTTAGTCTAAATATGGTAACTAGCCATGTACCCATTATCCATTATTTTTCAGTTCCTCTGTCCATTTGTGTCCTCTTACGTTGGGAATAATAGGTATGTATCAATTACCTTTATGAAAGTGATGTGCTCAAAAAACCCTTAAACCTGAAGATGCCATGTGAATATTCCAATTTAAAAAATGCCAATATATAATCTTTGTTCAAGACTGAATGCCATGTTCCATACTGATTCAAAAATATTAAGTAAGATTTCTGCCCAATTAGCCTCGGAGTTTAGCGCTGGATTCTTCAGAAGACTGTGGGCTGTTTAAAAAAGACTAACCATGAAGTAGCTTCTCATCAATGAAAGCAACTAGACTGCTAGGCAAGGCAATTCTGAGCAGAAACATAGTTTAAAATAGTCTTTCTTCTAACAATAAAGTTGTGTTCTAACTATGTCTTTGAGTATCTCCTTTGGCCCCAGTTCTGGAAGTCTGTGCTACTTACATCCCTTCCGTGAGTTAACTTAGCTAGACATCCTGCCTGCACAGAACACACGCCACAGTCCACTGCTGCCTGAGTACATGCTGCAGAATCAAAACTTCACTAGTTGTAAACACTGGAAGCAGAAATGATCCACCTATTTTAAGTGTGGATCAAAACTAACTGTGAAAGAATCTTGGTGATATGTAAAACACACGCATTCACCTGGACATTCATCTCTGAAACACTGACAGATCAGAAGTTTGCCTACTTACTGCTTGAAGTAGTTTTCTGGCCTCTTGCAGTAGTGTGAAAACAAAGGGAACAGATTTCTACTCATGTCAAACTGCAGTTGTGCTGCTCCTCCTTCATTGAAATGATTTGCCATAATTATCTACGAGCACAAAGGGGTACAGCTGCTGTTTAAGGCAGTCACACCTACACAGTACTGCACAGGCCATGTTTTGTGGACACCTACCTCCTGATATATGTACAGATCCACTTTCTCTGCAAGCATTTGCCAGAAAATTTTGAAAAGGGAGTGACAGAGCTGCTCTTCTAGTTGTAGCAAGCGGTCTCGTAGCGTCAACAACATCGGGCAAGCTGTGCTCGATACAGACATTACTGCTTGCTCTGCCTGAGATGGTAAAGATAACCACCTGAAAGAAATTATCGCACTGAAGTCATTATAATGAAATTATTTTAAAATCATCCTTCAAAAAAAAAATCTTATCCATTTACAATGGTTCAGAGAGAGTTCTCCATTCCTATTTCAAATCTGAAAGTAATCACAGTCTAATGCTATGTTTAAATTTCATTTTAATATTAAACTCATGCTTTAGTTATAAATCTCTGGCCGTACCATTCAGAGAAACCCCATCTAATCTAGAAAATCATCCAGCAGTTGTACTCCTTTTATGAAACACTTCAGAAATTCTGCTCAGGAGCAAACATTCAAGAAGCCCTATGAGTCTGTGAAGACAGAACAGTCACTACAGGCCATTTCGTAGTAACTCTTTAATACTACTACAAAGAAAGTAATTCTTGTCCCAACTAGAGCGATCCAGAATTCTCCCTAAGGTTTTTAAGATAATGCACCCACTAACTGTGGAACTACTTCAGAAAACATACCATTAAAATAGTCTTGAAATAAGTGTTAAGAGAATTGTCCAAAACTTCCTACCCTGCACCATTCCCATTCAGGAAAATAATTTTGCCTATTAGCTATTCCTGCCTTTATTTACCTCAATATTCTTAACACGAAATAATACTGTCATATGGGAGGAGAGTCAACAGACAGAATCACCTCTCTTTTTTGTACAGCTTTGCAGCGTCTTTGACCTCTCTGAAGACATGCTCCACTTGACGAGTCAGCATGTCATGCTTGAGGCGCTCCAGGAGGTTAATCATTTCATCAAAGACAGAACTCTCCATCGAAGCCAGCTGCCCTAGCTGTAGTTTACTGACAGCACTACTTTCTGCACGAACCTCCAGTTCCGCCTGCTGTAGCTGCAAGAAGAACTAGAGAAGAAAAACCAGGTATGAGTGCTACAGAAAATAATCTTACCATTTGAACTTTTCATTGGTGCTTTAATAGGCACAGTTCTAGAAAACTCGCTCCTGACACATTTAGAAACTTAAAATTTTAAGACTTTAAAAACACTTTCTAATCTTTCCCTGTGGTCCTGATTTAGTGAAAAACAGAACGCGGTGGTGTAATCCTAGTGATGCGACTGATCTGGGTTTCAGATACAACAGCAGATAGGTAATGGGAACAGATCTAGAGAAACACTCAGAAGATATTTGAAGGCTGACAGCAGAGTGCTTAAAAGAACCCTGATTTTGACCTTTTCAGTGCTTGCAAAAGTGAATTAGAAACTTTAACTGTAATTCATTCTACAAATAACCGTTCATGAAATCATAAATTTGCTGGGCTGACAACAGCAAGAAAATGGATCGAGCTTAATGTGAGACAGTGGTAACAACTTGCTGGTTTTTCTGTTAAGCAGATCAAGACGCAGCTATGCAATGTGAAGGCTGCCGTCCTATCAAGTCAGGATTATCCTCTGCTAGAGCCCCACTTCCCTGTGAAGACAAAAGGATGTGGAGGCTGCCCATCTCGCACACAATACCTACTTCTACACACTTCACATGTAACAGGTTTTTTTGACCTCTTGCAGCAATAACCGTAGAAAAGCTGCAATGTTACAGCATAGCCATGCTGCCGCCAGGCTACTATATAGTGAAATAATTCATTTCCAATTCCCAGTTATCAGCGAGCGGCTTTTCTGAGCGACATCTACACTGCGCTGCAACTCAGCTACCCGTGCTGAACCCATTTAAGCTAACCTGCCATGGGAGTAGTTCAAGCATCGTGCAGATGCTACTGCTCGCACTTCAACATCAGTACTGAGATCTCCAAAATAAACTCACTAATTTTTTTATGATACAAAGCATGTAAAAGACTACTTTTTTGTCCCTTCAGATTACTTCCTTTCCCCAGACTCTCTTCACATTTCTCTAGAAAGTTTATAATCAATACAGCTTAGATTGCAAACAATAATCTGTCCTTATTTATTCATCTTTTATCAAATCTGAATTGACAACTCATTCTAATTTTTCAGTAATTAATTATTCTGAATACACTTAGATCAACAGTGCTGAAAATAAAATGTTTGTTATGAAACAAACAGCCAAAGACCATTTTCAATTTTTTTTTTTTCTTTTAAAGTAATTACTTACGACGTTGTCAGCCCAGTCTGCCAACACTGTTGCTATATAGTTAACAGCATTAAGGATCGCACAGTATCTGAAGCCTAAGGAAGCTCTAGTCTCTTCCTTCATTACTTGAGTTAATCGTATCCTGAAATCATCAACTAACTCCTTCTGTAGGCCAAGGAACTGTAGTTTTCTGGAAGCTGTTGGAAGATTCTTATACCTGTCTGGAAAGACATGAATAAAATGTTTTTAGGTTTTCCAACACTGAATAAAAGCTTTTCAAAACAAAGCATTACAGTCATGTTACTACAAAACCTTACGCCTGTGAGAACATCATACAGTATTTAAAACAGCTGATTAACGATTTCAGGGAAACTACTCAATGCAAAAGCCAAACACATAAAGAAATTACTTTCTTCCCCCTCCTGATTCCACTAGCGTTTTGTATTCTAGTACTTAAAGCAGTATGTGATTGTACCACACCGTCCAGTGTGGCCCCCAGCGTGTGCTCACATAGCGTAAAATTGAATATGCATTCAATTCAACTCCACTGAAAATGCAATTAAATGTCTCCTGAAAATTTACTTGCTCTTATGCGCTGTTCCAAGAAAGCAGATGTTACTTAATATATTCTAAACTGTCACAGAATCAAAAGGATTTTTTTATTACTGCATTGTAACAAGTACAGAGGTTTTAACATGTGAAATATCAAATGTATTTTTTTAATTATTATTTTGTAAACATGTCACTAGCTCAAGATTATTCAAGCTTGAGTTAGTGTCCAAAATACAAAAAGAACAGGAAAGCTTTTATTAAATTCCAAACATCACAACTTAGCAACGTTATTTGACAACTACTGCTGACAATGGTTACTTAGTAAAGCATCTGTTAGCTGAAGTTTTTTTACTAGTCATTACAAACAAGAGCAACACCTACAGATTAGTAATTACCTGTTATAACTAACAACAGAGTCATAAAAGTTTCAGCGCAGTCTGGGACTTTCATTTCATCTACATCAGTGATATCTTTATATTGCGATATCCACGCAGCCTCAGATGAAAGCATGGAGTCCATTTTCTGAAGAGCAACTGAGACGCACAAAATTTGTAAATTGTATAAGTTTTTAATAAAAAAACCCCCAAACCCTAACAACCCCCCTCCAAAATACAGAAACATAAACCCCTTATCTCTAGTAAGTTAAATTTTACATTTTATAAAACTACCGATGACTGGTGTCATACAAAACCAGCTTCAATGTATCTGTGTTTGCAATACTGTTAACAACTACGTCAGAGTTGACTGGAGGGTTTTTTAATAGTTGGCTTGCTCCTTTCCAATATATTTCCTCTTCATTTCTCAAAAGTGAATACCCTTCCCGCATTTCAATTTAAAGTTTATCCTTGTCTGCACATACACAAATATAACATTTGTCTAAAATAAGCCTACTGGATTCCATACAGCTTAGGGGCAAGAGTCCTACAAATGACAGAACTACTGATAGAGTTCAACCAATTTTTAGTCAAAATAATCACAGAGTATGAAAAAAAGTATGTATTCTGTAGTAATCCTGTCCAAGTAGCTTATCCTATTTGAGAAGGCTGTTCGTGTAAGTATACACATACTTTCCAATTGTGCAACATCAAAGCCAACAAAATCCACTGAAGTCTTACATTTTTTTTCCACTGTTAGCCACCTTTGGAAGCAGGATTCTTCTGACAGAATATGCATGCAACTGGGAAAGCTGCTCAGATAACCATGAACGCTGTATAGCTCTCTCTCGAATAGAAGTACCTCATCCACCAGGTGACAAAAGAGTGTATCATCATACAACAGGCATGGAATATCAGCAGCCAGCTTCTCCAAAATCAGCATTACTAGAGCACGAGAGAATTCAAGCTTTTGAAAGAAAAAAAGTGAATAAAATGTCAGAGATAGAAAGTATTAACATGTGCAAACATGTACATAACAAACTGCTACTAGACTGAGTTAAGGCTCACCACACACTTGGTGAAATCAGTGGAAGTGGCCTTGTACAAATATCTATCAGTTGCTGACTTACATATTCTTATATATAAAACCATGGAAGTGCTTACCCCAGCATTCACTGAAGATCCTGCCTTGTCCAGTATTGGCTGGATTTTGTCATCAAGGAACTTTGCATGATTTCCAATCCACATAAGTACTTGTGTTAAATACCACTCAGGCTTATTTAAAAAAGAAAATAAAATATTAAAATGTATCCAAACAACATTTATTCAAGTGCTACTAATAATTTAAGACAAACTTCTAAAACTATCAGTCTCTTCCCCGGCCTTCTCTTGATCTCGCATCACACAAGTCTTTCACTGTGTTTTACTTAGCGTTGATTTTCATAGAACCAGTATCAGAGAAGTATTTCTGGATTTGAATTGACTTAAATGCACCAATTATTCTGTTCTCAAGCAAAAGCTCCATTTTTTATCTCCCCCTTCTCTACTGCTTTCTCACTCATGAGGTCCTCTTTTCTGCTTCACATACTTCCTCCTGTTCTTCTCTGTGGTCTTTTATTTCTTGATACAGCAAAAAGGATGAACTCCTCAGAAAACCGTTCCCAGTCACTCCGTTCTTACTGTCATTGTACCCAACCTCAACCCACACTGGAAGTGGGTTCTCACAGTATAACGCCTTTAAGCTTTTTCAGTTCCCACACCTAAAAACAGCGGCTTGTAGTTTTTGACGAACGCTTCTTTCCATGCTAGTGCAAGCAGAAGCAGTTCCTGTCCTCCTCATTCGCAATAGCCAAAGAACCTTCTGTTGAACTGCACTCACATTCTCCATATTCTGTGTGTTTGTTTCTCATTTCTGTATTTTCACTTGTCTACTGAATTTCATCACTTTTTTTTTTTTTCTCCTTTGATACTCCCTCCCCAGCCTGCCAAGATCATTGTGAACTCTGAGCCTGTCCTCTGAAATACCTGTAATCCCTTCCAGGTTGATGTCTTTCAAATATTTTACGTGGGTATTCTCTTCACTCCAAGTTGTTATTAAAAAACAAAACAAAAAAAAAACAACCCAAATTTGAGCAAGGCCCTGTTGGAGTATCTTTCTGATCTGACACTAGATTACCTGTAAACTTTTCTTCACAAGTTTTTTAGAAAAGTAGTTGTCCACCTATTGTTGCTCACAAACTTCATCTCTTAAACATAATTTTCCTGTTTGCTTATGAAATAATTTTGTTCATATTTAAAAAACCTCTTCCCCACTAGTATACGTGACATTATTTTAAAAAGCTCCGTAGTAGCAACTATCAAGATTGCAACTATGTTTACATTTACCCAAGACTGTCAACACAAGATCACAGACTTGTGCAACTAAACTGCTACAAAACAACTCTCAAACTCTGCTCCAGATGTTTTACAGCAGCACTAACACATTGAAACCTGTGCCAGTAATAATTCTCAGATAAAAATCCTCAGTCTTTGAAGAGAATTCATACAAAAGAGTGAGCCAGTTTCCAACTGGTAAGCTGGACATCTCTTGCTGTATGTCAGTTAAAAAAACTAACCCAGAAAACTTCATTGTATAACAGTGCCTGCAGACTAATCACATTTCATATCCTACCAGCAGAATCCAACATTTTCAGTTACACGAAGGTAGCAAGAGACAATGCCAAAAATCAAAGTCACAGCTTTGTACAGCCTTTGAGCAAGAGCAGTAAGAAACAGTGCAAAACCATCTGCAAGGAGACAGAGGAAATTAATCAAAGCTTCTGAAACTATGGGAGTCAATCTAAGACTGTAGTAACGCTTTGAAAGGATTGGGGCAAGACAGAAACACTGCCTGGCCCACAGAAAATGCCTGTGCCTCTGAAAGGTCTCCAAGTGCTATCTTGATGTCTGTCCACACGTAAGTAGGCACAAGAACTGCACAGTTTTGAAGAATTGTAACTTCAGGAAGGAAAGTGTTACAGCTATACAATTTAAAAACAACAATCTATCTGTTGCTTAAAAACAACTGAAAAAAAAAACCAAAACTGCTTTCTCCCATACCTTGTTTAAAACATTGGTTTGTTTATTTCCAGTGAAATGATATTTGAATCTTTTCTGCAGAGGAGTCAGCATGATCTGCATCGGAAGGATAATGGGTGGTGATGGGGGTAAAGAGTACTTTTCTGGCAATTGTTTAGGTTTGGTTAACAGTTCATCTCTAAGTTTGACGGTCAAGGACAAATTTAAGTGTCGAATTCTCCCAATATGATCATTTCAATAGAATGGGTTTATAAAAATGAACATTTCTTACTCTACCTCATTGGCTGAAGACAGTATTATGCCTCAAATATGAAGGATACTCAAAATATTTCAGTTTATCTAATATTTAATACAACTCAGGCTGCTAAGGATTATTTATTCCATGATAATACAAGTCACTGAAGTCAGTTTGACTTAACGAACTCATATAATCAAAAAAAAAGAACACAAGAAAACCACTATTATCAGGACCAAACACAGGGGCTGTCTAAGAAACATGCTTCTTTGTATTTATTAAAGGAGAATAAAAGACTCATGAGATTAATAAATGCAATACGTGATTTCCCATTTTCACATAACTGATTTGAGTGGCCCAGTCTGCCAGACCAACACCGTTACCAACTCAGGGTTGTGTAGAATGTTATCTTCCCACTCCATAATTTTTTTTTTTTTTTTTAAAAAAAGGGAAACAAAAACAGGCAGCCACAATCACCTCAACCAAGCAATTTTTCCTGTGCTTTACTTCATTCACAAAAAAAGCAGAATGAGCAGCGGTGCCTTCCAATTAACCTCAGAGGCAGACGACTATGGCTACACAATGAAAATCCTCTGTAGTCTCCCCTTTATGCAAAGTCTCCTCCTGAGACATGTTATCTTTAGTTCTCTCCTTCTGGGATTGGACACACTAAAATGATTAAGGCTGATTTCAAATAAGGCTATGAAAGGAAAATCATTAACTGTGTAAAATAAAATATACATCACCATTTCTTTATTAACGTGAGTAACCTTGCCGAGGTGTATAAGGCCTGATCCTCATGAAAACTGAACTGTTAGCTACCATGATATCACTAGATCTGATGACCTGGAGTTGCAATGTTGCTACTGCCAAAAGGACAACTTCGGCACCTGGCATTTTCTAAACAAACAAAAAAATACATTCTAATGTTAATACAAATGAACATAAATTCAAATTATTTTCTGTCTTTAGGGAGAACAAAATTTAAATAATTGTCCTTGAGAACACGCGTCTACGACATTATTATTTTTATCAAAATACACCACAGCTATCTAAAAGGATACGAGGTTTGCAATTTCAGAAGCTGACAAAACAACATCTCCAGATTGCTGCATACCTCAGGACCACTGGCTGGGGCAGCAAGGCCAAATGCCTGCGACTGGGGCGGCCCCACAAACGGCCAGCGGAGCTGGGTTAGTACCTCTTCAAAGTCACTGCAAGGCAAAACAAGGACTTTAACACAAACGTACAGCACAACGCAGAGATGAGGGAGTGACAGTACATCCCTTACCTCGACAATTTGTCCTTAAGAATTTTATGCCAGAATTTAACAGTGGATCTCACAAAAGCAAGCAGATGAGAGCAAGACGACTCCTGAAGTTTAATATCCAGTTCTGCCATGAACGCGAGAGTACTGGCTGCCTCTGCAACATTGTTGGTCATCAGATATTGCTGAATGCTATCACTACAAAATACAAGAAGAGTCAAGGCCAAAAATTGATTAAAGATAACAGAAAATAATCTTTTGTATATTGAAAAAATGAAGATAGAACTTTATCAAATCTAAAATATTTTAATGATGGGATAAACTAGGTTACCAGTCTCTGAACATATATGCAGCACTCAGAAACTTTACCTTAACTCTTCTATTCGTGAAATCCATTTAAGGTAGGCCAGGTGTCGTTCAATCTCTTCTACTTGACTAATCAGTACATCGAGATCCTCCATCCATGGCTGAGCTTTCAGTAAGTGGCTATTGATTGAATCAGATAGAAGAGCTTCTTCCTCCAGAAGCCGACTCAGAGCCTTCTTCGAATCTTCTGCATTCTTTAAGGCATTCTGAATTTTTTTAGGGACTTCTGATGAAACTGTAAGTACCTACATTCACAGAGAAGTATTAAGTCTGGTATAAAAACCCTGAACTATGTAGAGTATTACCCTTTTAGATACTAATACATTGCTTTAAATTAAATATACTTAACCAGTCATGCAGCATATTCAGAAGAAGAAAAAAAAAAAAAAATGCTTACCTGTTCTTCTAACTGCTTTTTATTTTCAGACAGCTTATCAATAAGGTTGTCTAGCTTCCTCAGAGAATCATAGTCATTTCCAACTTCTCTTTCCACAAATTCAGAAACATAGAATGGGATATCACAATGATCTAGATCTCTAGTGACTTCTTGCTTTGCAACAGCAACGGCTGCCATGTTTTCTTTCTCTGCAATACTGATTATACGATTTCCAATTAGTCACCACTAAGCACAAACTACTATTGATCTGCTGAGGACACAAAACTCCATGTAAAGCTGGGCAGTTCAATTTAAATTGAAACTTAAATAAGACATTCAAGAAACATGCTGCTTTAAGTGAGACAATTTGCTGGCCTGTCTTAGCTGAGAGATGATAAAACCTTGCTTACAAATCCAACTGGTGATTTATCATACATTAATTACTGAAGTGAAATACACCTGTTAATTTCTTCCTTCCCCCAAAGTGTGAATTTTATTAAAAATCATTCAATATATATGCAGATTCTATGTATGTAATACAGAAAACTTGATGAAAAATAGTGGGAAAATATTTTTGTGAAATACAAAGGAAGATAACAATGCTCTGCTTTACCTTTTCACACAGTTTAGTATGTTCCAGAGATGTCAACTGATGACTGACATATCACTGGCAAAGTATCCACTCAGGTCTGCAATGACTTGCAAAGTAAAAGCATCACTGAAATATCTGTAAGAAAACCCACACGGGGTAACAGAAGCGGCGCTTGCTGATCCACACACGTGGCAGCACCCAGAGAAAACCAGACCTGAAACTGAGAAGATGATCATGCACAGTGAAACAAAAAAGGCAACAACGGTGAGTGTTTAGCTAGTTCAATTCTCAACTTTTTAGCATCATTTTCAAAACAGTATTTAAAAATGAAATTAATAATTTGCTAAGATTCTTGGCTACTGCCTCTACCGATCAGGTTGTAGAAACAAACATGCACTTTATCTGCCTCAACCTTTACTGCAGTGAAACCCCCCGCTAAAGAGACAACAGGAGAGCGAGAAAGCGGCGCAGGCGATGAGCCAGAGACGGAGAAGCAGCAGCGAGCAGCGGGAAGAAGGGACTGGGAGCCCAAGGGTGTCGCTGAGGACGGGGCGAGCGCGGCAGACGGAGCGGCAAGGAGCCCCCCGCCGCCCGCAGCCCCAGCCACACCGCAGCAGACTGCTAACCGAGCGGTGCTCCCTCCTCAGGGGAGGGAAGGATGAGGACGCAGGAGGAGAGCGGAACGGGGCGCCGGGGAGCACCCTCCGGCTGACCTCCCCACTGGCGCGCAGCTCTGCACCCACCTTCGCCAGAGGGACGGGCCCTCGCAAGGCGCGCTGGAAGGCTGGAGGCCCCGGGCGAGGCCGCTGCCGGCCACGGCCCGGGCCAGGCGGACCAAGCAGCCCTTCCCCCTCAGCCGTCAGCGCCTCAGCGACCCCGCCTCACCCCACTCCGCC
>Ga0065711_1044801_pt1 | contig 13872 bp, 5 predicted proteins | sample Hoacrofraction12_FD_59098 | JGI IMG/M metagenome (GOLD analysis project Ga0065711, IMG submission 59098) | Hoatzin crop microbial communities from Cojedes, Venezuela - Epithelial fraction 12 v2 (version 2) | ecosystem: Host-associated > Birds > Digestive system > Esophagus > Crop | place... | reverse complement strand
GGGGGGGGGGGGGAATAAAGCTCCTTTATTGCCTCATGGTAGTGGCCTATGGCTTCCTGAAAATAGGGACCCCTCATTGTTCGATTAAAGGAAGATGGTTATGAATGACAACTGCCCTTTCCTGGGAAGGTGGCAGTCAGATGCTCAGTGCTTTTACTGGGAGAACAGCATCATGACTACCCATGCAGGTGGGTTTATCATGTTGCATGTGAAACATTATAAATCCAGCCAAATGGTATTTCCTGGGTTCATGCAAAGCCGTAGGTGGTTAAGTGCATTGTTACCACAAAGGCAGAGCCCAATTCTTGCTGTTGTCCTGTGACCTCTTGATGATACAGATGCTTAATCCATTTTAAGGGGTCTTTTAACTTGATTGTGAAGACTGTAGTTGACCTGAAACCAGTATAGAGCAGCCCTGAGGTTAGTGAGACTGTTTGCTTTAGAACTGTCAGTTTGTCTTTCCTGCTTGGTAGGAATATTTTTGTAGTGTAACACTTGCATTGAGCTGTCTGGTCTGTCAATAAGAACTTTATATAAAGATCAAAAGGACAGAAGATGTTTTTTAGAAATGAACTGGCTTTGAAATTAGCTGGATCGGAGTGGCATGTGCCAAAGAGCTGGCAGTGGCGCAGTTTAGGAGTTCACCTGGGTTCACCTCTCCATCGCTGACTCGCTGTGCTAAGTTGCCCATCTGCAAAATGGGTTTTAAGGTTTAAAAACAAACAAATGTAAAAACCCCCACCAACTTTGACATCGTCATATGAAAATGAAATACGGGTGCAAAATGTTGCTACTTCACCAAGAGAAATGATTTTTTTTCTGTTTCACAGAGCTCGAGCTGTCCATTTCTGTCCATTTTTGCAATGCTGGCCAGGGCGTGAGGCTCCTGAGGCACCCGGGCAAGCCCTGCTTTGTGGGTGGGGAAGGGGACCCAATTGTGGGTGGTCGGCAGATGGGGCCTACGTTCTTCTTCTGCACTGCAGATCTCTCACTCTGTTTGTAATCACATCCCTAAAGGAGGGTTGTTTTTCATCTACACAGATTCCTCCGGTCATGTTTTTCCCTTGTACCCAGGTGAGGACAAAAGCAGTGCAATAGCATGGAATTACGGTCTTGGGCCCTGAAAAGCACCCACACCAAATTCGTTTACTTTAACTTGGGCTGAAGACTAGGCTGTGTGTTCTTTGTCCAAACTTTGTTCTTAAACTCTGAAGCAAAGCACAGCCTCGCCTTTGTGGGTTTTTTCTTTTTCCTAGAACTGCCTTTTGTATGTATTGGCAGGAAAATGGCAGTGCTCTTAAGGATCTCAAAGTCAGTTCTGCTTCTGCAGCCTTGGAGCTGCTGTTACGTTAAGGAGGGGAGAAAAAAAAGTCTTTAAATATTGAAACAGTTTCTAAAGTAAAGAGGTTTGAATTTATGATTGATTTCAAAGTGATCTGTGTTTAAACTTTGAATGGGAATAAAATAGTGTCTTGTTCAAATATTGAACTAGTTTTAAAGTTAAATGGCTCGAACATAGAACTCTCTCATGGGAAATTGTATTTTCATTTCAGCCTCTGACTTCTCTTGCATATTGTTCTATATACCTCATTGTACTCACACGCTAGTGTTTGCTTAGGCTGCACTGAAAAGCTTTCTAATATGATGCTATGTGTTGATTTAAAAAAACTCAACAACAACAAACCACAAAATACACTGAAAAAATGAATAGCAGCAGATATTTTTTCAAGGTAATGGAAATTCAGCAGAATGATGTACGCAAAGACTTCGGATAGCTTTTTAAGGCAGAAGATGGGGGGAGATAAAAGAATTAAAAAACATTGACACGGAGATGTGGTCACTGAAGTATGGCACAATGAGCGAGAACTGTGTAATTGGAGGGGATTAGTCTCTGGAGCTTGGCCAATAAACAAACGAACAAACCGCTACCTGTTACTGCTCACCAGGCCCCTCTTAATTTTTTGGGGTGTTGGCTATTCTTTATTGAATAGCATGCTGCAAAAGTTACTGTTTTGTGACTCACGTAAGAGCCCACAGTTGTATTTTATAGCCTGTGCTGTCAACTTCATAATGCGTCTGTGTGTTTGAATGGATTTGGTTCTCTGGCTCGGCTTTCACATTTGGCCGTATAATGCCTAATGAAAATCTTACATCAGGAGCAACGAGAGCTGCATTCAAGGACAAGATAAAATGCAGCATGAGTAATGTGTGTGCTCTTGTCTTACTGACCATAACATTAAGACTCCCTGTGTATTTTACAGCCAAAATGGTTTTTCAGTTTCCTAACACTTGAGGGCATAATTACTTCAACTGACTAATTGAGTTGATAGCCACTTTTGCATATTCTCAGTGCATGCTTTTCCTTGGCATGGGGTCGTGCAGTGGATCAATGTGACATTGATAGTACTGTTAGCTTGACCCACTGTGCTTGGAGTTTCTTGTAGTTGGAGGAGGCGAAGCTGCAGATGAGCTGCCCTTGCTGCTGTTCCCATCCTCGTGGCAGCAAGAAGCTGATTTGTGATTGCTGGGGATTTCCTGCAGCTAGAAATTTTCAGTAGCAAACCCAGTGTGTTATGAGTACGTATCTTTATGGCTACAAGCAAGGGGGCTGAGGGTAAACTGTGTGTGCAGTGTTAGATAATAGTGTGAAAAACGATCGCTGTGTTGATCAAAGTTTCATGAACCCAAAGTGGAATGTGAGTTTTCTGTTTATTTAAATTTTTAATGTTGCTATGAACTTAAACCACTGGAAGAGGACCTCCATTTAAAAATGATACTTTGCTTTTTGACTGGGGAGGGGAGCATTATGGCAAGTTTTCAAAATTTGGAAGGTTTGAAATATTTCTTTCAATAATACCCCTTATAAGTCAACTCAAAAAAATTCTCAAGAACATAATGCACATTTTAAGCGCAGTGGTTTTTTTAGTATTACCATGGTACAGAACCAATAGAGAATCAGTGGAAGATTTTCTTGTACATAATAAATGCGTGCAGGTGTAATTAAGAAATTATGGTAAATGTAAAAATCTGGGTAACTGGTGTATTCTCAAAGATAAATAGATTACAGTTAGTGGAGGCTGTCTAATCAAACACTACTGTTAAGCCTCAGGAGTCACCTATTCCAAAATTCTAGTAAAACAAGAGACATGGAAGGAAGCTCGTGCTAGATAGTGCAGTTATCTGTCACAGGAAACATCATTATCATCCTCTCCATGGGTAAACAGCCTGTTAAACTGAGCTGGCTGGGGCTTTGGGGGCCTGGTGAGAAGGGAAAGCATTTTGCTCAGTAGGAAAGCTGGTCGTTATTGCTATACGATAAGTAGAAATTTTCTTCAGACTCCATTTTCCACATTAGAGCTACATTTTCTCATGCTGTTGGAATTTAATGCCACCTATTTTTCTTAAGACAAAGCTTTTTATACAGTCATTGAAACAAAAAAAGAAAATGCAGAAGAACAACAAATGCTAGGTTGATTAGCTAAACTTCGTAAATGGTTGAAAAGATATCACAAATGACTATGAAGTGTTGATCAGTTGTGAATTGTGATGTGTTTTGCCCTCTATGTGATAAGGTCCTTCCTTTTGAATAAATAGACTTTGTAAAAGAAGGTTTGGTAGAAGCTATGGGAACGGGGAGATTAAACCCTGTCTTTTTGCCCAGGAACTGATACGGTCTTGTAGCAAAAGAGAGGGATATGCTGACTGATGGACAACGTCAGATGCAGATCTCTTGCTTAAGTTTTTGAGATCCTGCTGCTTCTACCTCAGAGTGTATCTCCCCTAGTTCTTTGGTGTTTGGGAGGTTGCCCAGCCCTCATCTGGGATGTGACTTTTACCTTTTATCCAACTTGAATTAGCATGAATGGTGGTGCCCTCTAGGTCGGGCAGCCAGTTTCTGGTTTCTGAGCTTCACACACCTCAAAAATGAGGTTAATGGCTTCTCATCCTGGGGCTACACAGTATGATTAGCAGGGAGGCTTTGCTGATACGGGTTCTCTCAGGCAAGTATCTCCACCTAGCTGTGAATTACGTGGGACACCCTTGGTTGTAGGAAAACGTTGGTGTTTTGCTCCTAAATTGGGGAGGACTGACCACATTGAGATGAAGTAAGAGACCAGCTGGCCTGCAAGGAGCTTGTCATTAACACTGTAGCGTGGTGGTTTTGCCAGGAGATCTGCATGACAGGAGTGCTTTTTCACTGGAGTGGAGAATGGTATTGACTGGAACAAAGCGCCACTTACCCTGTTACTAGTTTATATGCCCTCTCTGTTTTTATTTGTGGAGGACCTTGGAAATATTCAAATTTATTACATTCTGTGAACTTTGAAAGAGTCAGTAGACTATTAAGACAGGTTCACTGTCCTCAGGTTTTCTTATCTGGTGTAGCTTCCTTTCAATTCAGTGAAGTTACACTGATTTTTACCCATTGTAGTTTTGACCTCAAGGTGTGTGTGTGTTTTTGCTTGTGTATGCGAATGCATGTGTACGTGCCTGTGAACACAGACATAGTGTGTGCACACATTTTATATATATATATGCAAATAGAAATTTAATGCAAAAAGACTTAATATCCGGAAGACTCGTAAGTACATGAGGTGTAATGTGAAATTCCCAAAATACTATCATTAAGGGCATTCTACAGAAAAGTCAGTGCAGCAGTTTTAGAAAGCAGATTAGCTGTGCTGGGTGTACTCCAAAGGCCTGACAGTGCTCCTGAGCCACGCATGGCCATGCCATGTATGTCATTGGGTGGTTTTTGGATCCCTTTCCTGGCCAAGACATAAAGTCAGGGAAACAGATCCATTTGAGATAAAGACATTGGAAAATTGTTCTAATGAAGTCTCAAAAAGGAAAGCAGAAACTTAGAAATATGATGACAAAAATGACTTATAGTTTATGCAACCTTAATTTCACCTTAGTTAAGCTCTTTTTTTTTCTTATGGGGACTGGATATATAAAATAAAGTATTGTATGGATGAGTGTAATCCAGTGAATGGTTTATGGACACACTCCTCCAGGGAGTGTTATAAGTTCACCACTGAGTGCTAGATTTTGCATTTGGATCTCTGATTTAACTGCAAGAGGTGTAAAAACTGATGCATCGAGCCAACTCCCTACTGGTTACACATCTGAGACTCAAGTGCTTCATTTGTTACTTTTAAAGCTATAGTAAATAATTTTAAACACAAGGTGAGGGGGTTTTGTTGTTTTTTGGAGGGTTTATTGTTTCCAATAAGTGATGACAAATCTAAAGCAAATAAAACATTGTGTGATATTGGTAGGAATTATTATATTGGCTCCAAACCTGTTTGTTTGAAACAGTAGCTGTAAGAGACTTGTATATTTTGGTAACTTTACTGACTTTTGTTTTCCTTCTGTCTCTTTTTGGGGGTCAGCCATCACAAATGCAGAAGCTATGCTGATCTGGAGATACGGTACTTTTTGCTGGATGGGGAGGATGAGTTGAATTAATAATCTCCTATGTAGGCTGCTGGCAGCACCTTTGGTGCTTCGGAAGAATCACAGTACAGCTGCAAAAGCAGAACAAATTTATAGTATTTAAGGCCAGCGATAGTGATTAGCACTAGTTATTATTATCGCAGTTATTTTTCTGTGTCCCAGAGTAGGGGCTGTGCCTCATTAGAAGACTCTTTGAGTCCTAGATTCAGAAAATCTGGGATCTAAGTGGAAAGCTTGATGCACAGGTGAGGGGAGAATGTTGTGGCAGAGTAAAAACTTTGGCGGAGAGAAGGCAGTAAGGATTATGGGCATAGAGTAAATTAGTTACTTCCTTTGGGTGTACATTTGTCTTAAAAGGTTAAAAATGTGTGGGCAGGCTTGCAAGAGAGAGTGCGCGCGTATTTGGAGGCAGTGTGGTAGGTCTTTACAGTGAGGTAGGATGTGAGGAGGACTTTCCGTATAAATTTTAGTAGTCTGAGGATGTAAAATAACATTGATTGAGGTGTAGTAAAATTCATGGAAGAAGAAGGTTTCTGAAGGTTAGCGTCACCGCTTGGGTGGAAGAAAAGGAAGAAATACTCTAACAGAGAGGTATCACTGAACAATGATATTTGTTGCCTGCTATTTACAGCTTTAGCAGCCCCCTGAGCTCTTCCTGCAAGAGTTAGGTGCTGTTATCTGGAGGACCAATGCAATGAAAACATCTCGCTGTCTGATGGGAGCTGGGAATAAAGACATGTGAACGCAGGCAGATATAGGAGTGGAAGGCAGCTTGTGCATCACCAAGTTTTATCCTCTGCTGTTGCAGGATACTGAAGTCAGATAAATTTCTCAGCCTCCCCTGTGGAAGGGTTTTCCTCCATCCCATTCCCACGGGATGGTGGTTGGAGCACCTCACCCTCCTGATGGTTAGACACTTGCTTGTGAACTCCAGTCTCAATGTATCTGCGGCCAAGTCTTAATCATTTGTTCTTATGCCAGAATTGTCTTTTAACTTGAATAGCTTCTCTGCCTCTCTGTTGCTTATCTCTTCTCCAACCCCCTGCAATTACACAGAAATCACATTCCTTCAAAACAGGTTATAAAACCTGGCATAATATTTGGACCAGACTGATGGCTCAGTAGTTCGCTAGATAGGTTCCTCCCCCATTCTTAAGTATAGGTATTATGTTTGCTGCTTCTGTAGTCATTTGTATAACCTCTGACTGAAGAGATTTATTAAAAAGTAAGTTTTCCTGTAAGATGAACTGAAAGCACAAATCTTGTTTGTAAAGTCTTCTGTTTTTTCTGCGTGTATATACAGTTGGAACCTTAAGATACCGTGTCTTGTACAGTTTGCTTCACTTCTCTGAAAGTACAGAAAGGATTTTAGACTACGATTTAGTCACTTCTAGTGTGCATTCTCTACCATTTTTTCTCAATCTGTGTGATGACAAATGACAGTGAACGCTATGGCTTAGCCTGAGGAGGAGGAATGTTCTTCAGTGCCATCGTAGGGGTGATCTGCTGGACTTGAGAGAAGGTAAGGAACTGAGGGAAGGCAGAGGAACTCTTTGGAGTAGAAGGCAAACATCAAGGGAAATAAAAAGACAGGAAAGTGAAGAGTAAGGTCATTACATGTTGCGATTTTCTGAAACATTTTTAATTCCCCAAACTACAGGCAATGATAAGAAAATTCCCTGTTGTCTTTCACTGACAAAAAGCCAGAATTAAAACTCTGAACATCTATATGTAAAATGAACTGCAGGTGCACTTTTGTAGGGCGGGGGGGAAAAATCTTAATGAAGTCTATAAAAATCAACCAGAAAATTCTGTGGAGACTACACAAATATAATATATTTTCCTGAAATAGTGTGGGATAACTCCATAGGTCATCTTTTTGTCTAAATGTTGGTTATTCAGTTTTCCCAAGTGAAGACCACTTTGATTCTGATGGCCATGTGTCGCACGCAAAGCAACTGATTAGGGTATGGTTTCCAAACCTCTTTTTTTTTTCTGCAATAAGACTATTTTTTTTTCCCCCCAATACCTTGGAAGATGGTTGAATAGAGGTATTATTGCAGTCAGTGTGTCATTTTACTGTACTTCAGTTCATTTAGTCCCAGGTGTACTACGTGTGTGTTCGGTCTAGGGGAGGGCATGGGAGCCTTGCCAAGCCCTTCAGTTATTCTTGGCTCAGAGCCTAAGCACTACATTTTTCTAACTTATGAAATGAATTTCAACTTGTAACCTGTGGCGCTTTCAAGGTCATGATTGGAAGGTGTCAGGTGTGCTTTAAGAATAGCTCAGTAAGGAAAGAACCTATTTTTAACGTTTCTTTTCTTTTTTTTTTCTTTTCCCTTTTTTAAAATAATTGCTGGCTAACAAATAGCCCAGAAAGCAAACTAGCATGAACTCTTCAACACCTCTCCAAATTCAACAAAACTGACATTTATAGCTTTATTGTAGCAGAGACATGGCATTTGGATTCAGATTGTTTGGACTGCAGAGTGTCAGTATAAATAGCTATGATTGACTTTTGTGTGGAGCACATCTGGAAGCAATTTATGGCATTCCAGCTAGATTAAAGCATGTTTTAAAGGCATTTCACCAGTCTTTTTTTTCTTCTTTTTTTTCTGGCTATGGTGAATAAAGTTTCAAAGACAGTTTAGCTGCTGTTTCTGTTAATGTGGACCATAGTGAAGTCAAATTAAGGGCAACTGGGGAAAATGGTGCATTTGTTTGTTTTTGTGTGTTTTGCTTTGTTTCCCAGAATAGAAAAACCCTGAAGTGATTGTAACTGGAGCTATATTCTCCTTTGGAAGGTAAGATTACGGCATTTGACACCAAGACGCTTAGGCACTGAAAGCCAGTGAACTAAACAAACTTGAGGTGCTGGGAGTACCGTCTCACAAGTACAAATTTGAAAGACTTAGATATTTGGTAACGGGGACTGAAACGATGGGGCACAAGAGCCACCTGCCTGGTTTTGAAGTATATTAAAATGTATAAAAGCAAAAAAAAAGGAAGAGAAATCATTTGGCATGACCCATCGTGAAGTAATTGGGAGAATAAGAGGAAGTTAAACGTATCAGATTTGAAGCTGGATGGAAAAGAGGTTTACCTGAAAGGGCCGTGGCACTGTGGCACAGAGATGAACCAGGGGCAGTAAACGAACTTGTGTGACAGAGTGTGCCGGTTTCTTAGCAGATTTCTGACGCTGTCTCCGCAGCAGACCTGCTGGCTCGCTAAAGCTTTCCTGCTTGCGGTTGCAGTGAGCTGGGTTAAAGGTTTGAGTTGCACAGTTTCTCAGAATGCTGGGGCTGCTGCTGCTTGCTGTCACCATGGCGTATCGGGGTCAGCGAGTGAAGGGTCTTTGTGCTTGGGAGGAGCGCTCCCCAGTGCTGCAGGGATGTGTGGGTGCTGCTGGTCCATTGTCATTTTTATCAAGAGGGTGGGGCTAATTGTTTCAGATTTTTCGTGGTGTTTTACTGACAGCACAATACTTGCGTCAAATGCACTGTCTACAGATCTACCTGTGCTGCGGTCGGAGATGCGGCTTCAACACGAACGGACGATGGATGAGCTTTAGCCAGTCTGGTTTGGCCTGAGCTGCAGCGAAAGTGCGGCAGCAGAGACTTGGGCACGGGATAATCTGTCTCCTGGCTGGCCAGTGCCCATGTGGCGTTTTCATTGCTGTCAGTACCTGAACGAGCTCAGCCAAACCTGTTTTGGAAGCGTGTCTCGCCTCTGGCTGCTTTATAGATATCCCATGGGCAATAGCTCTTTAGACCTTATTTCCTTGCTCTTAGAAGTGGAGGAGAAAAGTACGCTGTCTGGTTCAGTCCCTCACGTCCTTGACTGGTGGTCTGAAAGTACGAGCTGCTTTGGTTCTAACTTCAAATATGTATTTAGGATGATACCATAAAATGGGGAAGCAAGAAAATAGAGTCTGAAACCATCAAGCAGATTAAATGCAGTTTTAAATGAATATAGGGAAAAGTATGAGAGCACATGACTTCTTGGTAGGAGCTGTCTGGTGTGAGGATAAATCAAGAAAAGAAAAGAATTGTAAAAGTCATGAAGGTGGGATATTACTTTGGCAGCTGGCTCGGTGGCAAAAGTGCTTGGTAGATAATTTTTTTTTAAATACTGTAACTTAATTTTTTACTGCACTTCTGGTCTACCTCATGCCAAATATGAGGTTACATATATTATGACAAATTTTATTTTATTTTAATTTATTTTATTCCAGTCTTAATAAATCCCACTTTTAATTAGACTATATGAGGCTGAAACTGCCCTCTAGGAATTTTATGCAGGCTGCAGGGGAAAGGTTAAACAATATTCAGCCTTCAAAAAGTGGCAATGTAAATGAGCTCCCAGAGCTTAACCCACTTGGATCTTTTCCCAGCCAAGACAAGACACAGACAAAATTCATGAAAAGTGATTCCAGTGCTGTAGGAGGGTCTGGAGTCTGGCAGGTGCATGATACTTGTATAATTACCCTTGCAGGACTAAGTTTAAGAGTTCATTGAAATATTGCATATATGTAAAGACTGTGTTTGCATGCGTAAGATCTTTGTTATATCTCAGCAAAAGCAGGCGGCAGAAAAGTTTTTGTTTGGAAGTACATCTTTTTAGAGTCCAGCAAGGTGCTTTTGAAGGCGTCGAACAGGTGGACTTGCTTTCCTTGTTAAACAAGGAGTTTCTGTACCACTTTGTGCGTTACTGTGGCTCACTTTACAGGGCCACAGGCCTATATTGCTTCAGATTTTGCATCTGAATAATTTGCTGTGAAATCCTGCGCCATGACAGAGTGTGCCTTGCGCTTCAGCATCTGAGCTTTATTTGTTAAAAGAAATGTCTTTCTGGCTCTCTCGCTTGTGAAGACCGGCACAGTGCCTTAAACCAGAGGTGCTAAACCAGTGCGCTGCTCTTCCCGAATTTTCACACGGCCTGGAGCAAGACGCGCCCAATTTGAATCGTTTGAATCGCTCCCTGTTAGCGTGGGAGCTCTCAGCTGGTAGTTCGGATGGTACCATTGCTCATTGCACGTGTTCAGAAGAATCACCATCAATATTAAAGGTTTTCCTAGTAGTCAGGGGGAAGGGGGGAATTGTGTTACAGCCAGGCGCTTCCTAAGCAGAGTTGGGATGCCACCAAACATCCTCCCAGTTCCCTCAGTTTATTCATAGACATTGGCATAATTTGCCTTAGGTACTCCTAAATTTAACATTTAGATACCCATAACAACAACGTAGTCTTGTAGGCACCTTCCTTTATGGCTCCTGACACCCGGAGAGAGACTGGGATACACTGGCGAACCTATTTAGGTGCTTGAAGTTTTCACGTTAGGTATCTTGCGACACTTTTTGAGGTGCCCAAACAGGTTCGATTTTGTATGTAGAGGTGTATAGACTTTTTTAAAAAAAAAAACCAAAAAGCAGTGTTTTGGTGCTGGAGCTCTGCTGGCATCAACGGTACTTGCAATGTCTTCAATGGAGCAGTGATGGTTTCACCCCTCCTTGCAGCAGCGTTGCTGTGCAACCCCCGCCGCCCTTCGGAGCAGTCAGCAGGAACAACCAGTGCAGCCAGCCCACTGCGTTCATGCGTGGGCCCTGAAAGAAAACGCACAGAGAATGACTGTAATTGGTTTATGCTGCCTGATTAATTTATTACTTATTTCCTGACAAGTTCATTGAAATGTAATTTTCTGAGTGGCGATAATATCCACAGAGTAAAAGATGGAGGATGGACAAGTTGAGAATACTAAATCACGCGCAGTATTGTTGCAGGGAGACTTTGTTTGTCTTTTCATTAGAGATTGCATTCTGTTATTATATGGCCTCATTAGTTATGCTGATTGAGACAGGGGAAACTTTACTGACTGCTGCATTAGGCGTTGGAAGCATGTTTTAACTTACTGATGTAGAGTACAGAAAATAATTGCTGGAAGTGTATTAACAGGATTGATAGGGACAGCTTAGACTCTCCATTACTTTCGGGTATGGAGAGCTCGGAGATTGTTCTCGTTATCGGTGATGGTTGACTTTCTCAGTATTTCTGTTGTTACAGGTTTAGAGCGCACACTTCTTATTGTTTCCGATAGCTTTGTTCTTTTAGTGGTGAATTCACAAACTACCTTGTGAGTGTGCTGTGTCGTTGTTAGCTGTCCTGTAAAATTCACAAACTGGCTTTGCGTCGTGCAATTATTTAGCAGTCTCATAAAATGTATATCTGGTCATCTCTTATCAGGCTCATTTAAACAAAGATATTTAAAACTGACATTCTCACACAAGCCTCTGATTTACAAATAGCAATAAATAGTCCAGGCAGCGTGCCAGAGCCACCTTGGAGGCTTGTAACCTGATGCTGGCTGGAGCGGATGAGGACTGTGACAATTCCATGCTTTTTTAATAATTAAAATATTGAACTGTTCTTGTACCTGATCCAAACCAGTGTTGGTAGGGTTGATCTTTAAATCAGATACTCTAGGGCTGCTGAGCTGACATACTCCTAGTGTAAACTCACCAGCAGTTTCCAAATAATTTGCTGTGTGGATTTTCTTGATAGTAATTTTCTTTGGGACTGAGAGTAGTCTGCGGAATATATGTTTTTTATATATGTCCATAAGTCAATGGAAAGTATTGTTTAGTGTGGTTTAACTAAACAGTAATATTTATAAACATAAATGTTGTCTGTTCACTAGAATAAAGTGTAGTGCAAATTAGAAGCAACATTTTATAGGGAGGGAGTTGACAAGAGGTACAGGAGTTTGCTTAATAAGAGCTAGATTTTTTTTTAATATTTCAAAGAGGCTATTTATAATGTCAGCCAAAAAGCTTTATAAATAAACGAGGCATTAGACTTACAACAGAAAGCAGTATAAATTATAACAATGATGATGATTACCCATTTCACTGACAGGCATGTGCAATGTTTTATTTGTGTTTGAACTGGAGGAGTCTGATGGTGTATTTTAGAAATAGGTAATGAAGAATTAATTGTTTCTTTATTAATATTAGTGGCCTTTAATGGTAATATATCCTCTCACTCTTAGAATGGATGTGTGGGTGACATTGTTCAGAAGTGCTTTCCAATTATTTTAACAGAAACCATATGTACAGAGGGTAGGCGAAGTGCAGGATATCAAGTCTAGGTAATTGACGCTATGCAGACTTTATAGACTTTCTCATTTCATTTTTAATTAAAGTTTCAGTGCAATAGAATCCTTTAAAGTAAATTAAAATTAATCACCAGTAGGTAAAGCTGCTCTGTGGAGAACATAAAGCCGCCAAAACTGTTTTTCATATTGTGCATATATTGATCAATCAGTCAATATTAATTGATTTATATGTAAGTGTACCATGTGAACTGTTTGGGAAACTCAAAAAATGTTGGATGTGAATCCTATTAGGGCAACATTTATTTTGTCATGGGTGTCAATCAATAAATACTTAAGTAGATTACAGATCCAATATTACTGTACTACTTCAGCTATGTGATGACATTTCAAAAACTCTACGTGGTTATCTTTCAGAAGAAATTTTTATGCCATTTCCCTTTTTTGTTAATGTTTCACTATTTCTTTCTACAGTGATGATCTTTGAGATCATCAGTATTAAATGGTACATGAAAATTAATTTGAAAAAATTGCCTTTCGTATGCATGTGTGTATTTTGATGAAACTTCTTGTATGCTACGCATTTCTTTTTTTTCTTGGAGATCTGTATATTCTACTGAATGAGATTCTGTTTAAATGTAGTAGTGAAACAAGTTAACTTTTCAGTAATTCAGTGGTATGTGATAAAATATTGTGAACTGCTGTAAAGGAAAAGTCCAAGATTTTATTTAGATAAAAATCCTACTGACATTAGAAGAAGAAATCCTGACACTGTTGAAATCATTGTAAAATATCCTGTCGGGTTCGACGGCATTAGCAGTTTCACCTTCGGAGTTTGTTGAAAGTAACGTTAACGTGTTAGGAATTAAGATAAGGTGATCTGGCCATTAAACTTCCTCAGAACCTTCTGCAAATCTGAACCATATTTCTTTGTGCTACAGCTCCCTGGATGTAAAAGGGTGATAATAATTTCTTACACCACAGAAATACTGAGAAGAGAGAGAAACTAAAAGCTGACAATATTTTTTTTCAGGTTCTGGAGAGTTTGGAATCATGCAAGTTTTAAACTAAGACAGGGTAGGTTTAGGCTAGATATAAGGAAGAAATTCTTTACAATGAGGGTTGTGAAACACTGGAACGGGTTGCCCAGAGAGGCAGTGGAGGCCCCATTCCTGGGAACATTCAAGACCAGGTTGGACAGGGCTCTGAGCAACCTGATCTAGTTAGCGGTGTCCCTGCTCGCTGCGGGGGGGTTGGACTAGATGACCTCTAGGGGTCCCTTCCAACCCAAAACTTTCTATGATTCT
>Ga0065711_1044800_pt1 | contig 13872 bp, 9 predicted proteins | sample Hoacrofraction12_FD_59098 | JGI IMG/M metagenome (GOLD analysis project Ga0065711, IMG submission 59098) | Hoatzin crop microbial communities from Cojedes, Venezuela - Epithelial fraction 12 v2 (version 2) | ecosystem: Host-associated > Birds > Digestive system > Esophagus > Crop | place... | reverse complement strand
TCCAAGGCCACCAGCACCGGGAACTCGAAGGCAATCAGCTCTCGCCTGTTCAGCCGGAACTTCTCTTCCAGTTTCTGCAACAACAGCCCAGCAAAAAAAAAAGACAGACAAGACAGAAAAGTCTTCGTGAATGAGGGTTTGACTTTCTAGCGCTTTCTTACAGACGGCATTATTCCAAACACACGTGCTGCTGTCATTAAACCTCTGCCCTGCTGCACCTGCATGGCTCTAGGTTTAGAAAATGCGAGCAGGATGAACTGGACACATGGAATCTTCACTGTGAAGGGCAACTTGGAAAGCTCAGCCAGCCACGCTATTTCTGACATGTTTGTCATTTCACTCCTTCCATCTCCAGCAGATACAGCTTCTAACGATCACAGTGATTACCACTGCAGGAAGAGGAAACCCCTGGCTTCACGCAAACATCAGAATCACTTGTGTAATGGAAGACGTGTGTCTCCTAACTGCCCCAAACTTCCTGCGCTGCTTGAAATCACTAATTTTCCTTTCAGCATTCGACTGTGTTACAACACCCTATCGGGGAAATTATTTCTGGTACGATTAGATACATTTGATCTTAATCCCTCAGAGGCAGAAGGTGTCATTTGCAACAACCATAAGAACAGTGAGTAATAGGAACTACTGTCCTCAGGGGGGGATGAGATGGGTTTCATAGTTGGCTTTCTGCTGTAACGTACTAAACCTCCCATCTGCTCTGCTGTTTTCACTGGATTTGGATGCTACACGTAGACAACCAGCTGTGCAGGGGTATTCGACCCCCATCCTCCTCTTACGATCTCCCTATCTTGCTACTTCTCTGCCCACTGGGTCTACTGAAAAGCTTAATGTGTCTTGAGGATGGACCAAGGTTTCAGGATAGCAAGAGAGCCCAGATCTTCCAGCTCCCACTGGGTTAATTTTTTTTCTGGTTATTGGGAGGGCTTTCTAACAAACTGACTGTTGACGCAGCTCTGCGACTGTGGCAGAAAGGCATGGGTCCAGTTCTGACCCCCAACCAAGCTTCCACGTCTCTTGAACGGAGTTGGTTGCAGCCATGTACTCAGCTACCTGCCCTCACTTTCTGTAGAGTTAAATCAGATCGGTATCTCGGTGCTTGCAAACGGATTATGGAGTAACACCCCCTTCTGTTACCTCTTTCATATGGAGGGGGTGGAAGACCAAACACCTTGCTATACAAAAACAGCTGGGTGAGGCGTTATAATGGGAACGCTTCTTTAGGTTTTCCTGCCCAAAAGCTGAACTTGACAAAAGAAATACAAACTTGGCAGTCTGTTAGGCTCCCTCTGAAATTAGTATCTGCGTTTACCTATCAAAGGAGAGTCCTTACTCACACTCCTGAAAACATAATTAAAAGCCAAATGGATTTCCTGAGGGTTAACTTTTGACGTGTATTGACAGAATGGTGGTCAGATACCTCTCAGACCTCGCAGTATCTGACACCAGGGTCTTCAATCACATCAAACGAGCTTCCCATGCCTCTGCAGTGACATTGTTCATTACTACTTCCACAGAAATGTGTAACAAAAAAAGGTATTTAGCTGGCTGTACAGCTGGAAGCCTAGAGGACAGGGCGGCCACTGACAAGCAGGCTTGCGTAGACCACACGCTGGCACTTCATGTAGAACAAACACTGGAAACCTATGGATACGTACATCTATAAGATGCTTGACTTCATGTTTTCTGAGGTCACTGCCAATTTTGGCTGCTAAAAGAACACAGGCTCCAGCACAAAGCTTTCTATTCTGCTTGTTCAGCTTCCCCTTCAGAGCGAGCTTCTCAAAGTAGACAAAGGCCATGGCCACTGTGGGCTCTTCAAAACCACATTCTTCTTGAGCAAGCTTGCGCATTTCTCTCTTCAAGCTGAGTAAAGAGACCAGACAAGTATGCTGTGAACTGCGTTTTAAAGCATTTCTCATTTCACCCTGAGTCATCCTTTCAGAGACTCCTGCTTAGTCAAATGGAGGGGAAAAGCAAAACGCAATTTGCTGGGCAGATCTCTTTATGCTCTGTTTTGGCGACACATTTCACGGCACATTTTGACCTCGCCCTTCCCCCCCCACCCCTCGCTGCCCCCAACAGACACTTGTGTCAAACTATGAAAGCAACTGAAAAGCTTTGACATTTCTAGTAACAATATTTCATCAGAGGTCTTCGGCTGCATACAATTTATTTACTAACAACAGCTTGATTGCTTGTACTCTATATGCAGCTTTGCTGCTGGTTATGGTTGGTCAAATCCAAACTGACAGTCTTGCCATGTACTGCAGTATTGTCTGGTTACAGAGCAACACGACTCAGTATCCTCCTGGCCACTTCAGTCAAATGAAATCATTATTACTTCAGTGAAGCAGTATGTCTAGCCTGCTACACTGGAAACGGTGATGAAATATTGCAGCTTTGCTGGGAAGCTGACCACTTGTTTTGCTTCTGGCCGTGCTCTCTGGACAAGGCACAAAAGTCAGCAATTCTCTTTCCTCAGGCTCTTTTTAAGCTAAGTGCCATGAGCTTAGACTCTCCGTTATGCTGTTTATCTGGATATTTTAGCATAGTGCATGCCCAGCTCGCATCCTCATCCCATCAGATGCCGTGTTTGACACCTGACTGGTGCGTGTTTTCATGTTCCCCTATCTTGCTTACTCAGGCCACTAATCAAAGCAATCATCTGATGCATTCTGCACCTCTGCTGGTCACTGCTCCTGGAAGATGGAGCAGTGCTGTGCTTCCCCCTCATGTACAGCAGCAATTGCACTGACATGTGAGACAGCTGCAGCACGTCACGGCCTTACCAAGACTGGCAATGTACCTTCTTATTTTACTGAGGGTTAACTTGATGTGAGGGAACTTCTCCTTAAAGGTCTCATTCATGTCCTTCTTGAGATCTGATGGCTTCACGTAGTCTATGACTGTGGTCTGTAACACATGGTCAACAGAGAACTGCTCTTTCAGTTTGTAACAAACGAGATCACTCAATTCCCCAAAGCAAGCAATACCAAACAAGTCCCGGTCGGTCTCAATGCTTTCAGCAGAGGGGAAAACGAAGTCTGAAATAAGGCAACAATCTGTTTGTGACTGCTCCATCAGAACAAGTGACTTGAAATCTGAGACGACTGTTCAGCACAAGCCCCAAACACCACCACATACCTTCTTACAGTCCTCTAAGCATTGCGAAGAGTGAGTTTAAGGTAAATGTGGGTGGATGAAACCTAGCTGAAAAGTATTGTTAAACCAAAAAAACCTCATCACAATAACTGATCTGATGACCAGATTTTGTGCCTATATCTCCATGTGGTTCTGAGACATGTTGTGAGTCTCTCTCAAATTGATTCCTCAAAGGAACTGCTGATGCAAATTCTTGACTGTCAAGAGCGTACATTTGTGATAAAACAGGTAATTAGCCTACATGGCAGGTTATTCAGTGAGGAGCAAGACAATAAAGCTGTCCTAAGTTAGGGAGTAAGTGGACAAAAATATTGAGTTAGGACAACAATCAAAGTGTACAGTCGATTTCCTTTACATTGAGTTTGCTTTTCCTTTTTGTCACAACCTAAAGAATTTCCCCAAGTAGCAGAGGGTCCTCCTGGCCAGTACTGCAACGACAGCGCTTGCACCTATGGGTGTGCAGCACTTCTCTCATTCCTTCAGTCTTCATTCTGGAAGCATTTGTCCCAAATCCTCTGTCATCACCCACCTGGCCAAAATCTATCAGCTGAAGAAGAAACCAAACTTCATTGCGGGGATGTGCCAATTCTCTTCCTGGCTTTGCTGTTCTGCCCCTCAGATAGAAGCAGAGAAGAGCCCCAGCTTGGGTGGCCAAGGAACAATGTCATCCCCAGGCACCCAGCTCCCAGCCAGCTTCAAGCACGAGCTGCGGAAGGGCAGCAGTCTGCAGTGCAGTGCATTCTCCTTCCACTGAAATGACTTTTCCCTTCTAATTTCTATTTATGATTGACCCATATCATGGCAAAGGGCTATTAACGCTAAACAACAAGACATGGAAAGAGGCATGCAAAACACTTGTTGCATGTTATGCCTTTATAGAAGATGGAGCCTCGCTGTATTATATCCTCATGGGAATCTGCATCAGCCAGTAAGACTGACCGCATATGCTTGCTGTTTTTTTTCAAGAATTAAAATAGTATATGGAAGGGCTTGGGGAGGAGAGAGTGTAATGGCTCCAGAGAGCAACTGGACAGCTGTTGTTATCCGATCATGTTCTTGTCTGGATCCGAAATGAGCATGAAGGGGAGTAAAACACACATAACTTTTCCTGCGCTTTATTTACGAGACATGGTACTGAAATAAATTATAATTATAGGAATTTAAAAGAAAGCAGAGCATGCGTTTCCCCTGAATAGAGCACAGCAGTATTTGAGGTAAACATACTGTAATACAGAGGAAAAAAACAAGTTCTTGCCACAGGGTGCTGTAACGGTCACACACAACCTTTCACAATGTGGGCCATTCTGCTATCTGATTTGCAGTGTGATAAGCATCATCTGCCCAGATAAACTGCTCCCCACTACATCCTGGCAGGTAATTCTGCTGGGCACGTCACGCGCAACACCTGCCTGCTATTTTCCCAAGTATAAATTCTTGTGAGCCCCCTGCAATACAGTTACGTGTCAGGCACCAGTCCAAATTTTGCTCAATAAAGGGGAAAAATTATTAAGGAAATTCAGTCCTATTACACAAAGCTGCCAGTTCTAAGAAATGATCAAAAAGGAGAAAGCCACCCCAATCCTCTTCAGCTACCCCCGCTGCACTGCGTGCCTATGGACAAGCTCGAGCGCAGGTCCAGGCAGACGCTGCAGTGCCGCTGAGGTTAAAAATCCATATGCTGCCTCGCCTGAATAAAAGCAAGAGAGGAAAAGGCAGGGAGAGGGAACCCTGCCCTATGCGGGGTCAGAGGGAAAGGCTTCAGCTGAATGTGTGGGTCTGCCTGGTTTTAACCCTGTGGAGGCTGGAAGGACGTACACACAAGCCCAGGCAGCCGTGGCTCTCTGTTGCAGGCAGCTTCGTGCTCCACCTCACCTGGCAGGGCTCAGCCCTCCGAAGCAGAAGAATGAGGATCTTACCAATTATTCCTCTCCTTTCCTTCCCCGGGACGTCACTGCCTGCCTGCTCCTCGGTTTTGTTTCCAGAGGATCATCTGCAAGCTGGGTGCTGCTGACACGCAGATACACTGGGAATTGTCATTAATAGGGTTCCCCTTAGTACTGCTGTAGGACTACCATAACAACTCACATAACATAATTTGGACCATTGCCATCTGCTACCCAAAAGTACAGAAGCATCGGTCCATGGTGCACATGCTTACAGAGTCAGGAGACACTGAGCACATTAAAGGTCACCTGCTATTAAATCCAAAGATGATTTTAGTTACTAGCAGCATTCTTTGATGGTCTTGGGCAATCCTAGAAAGAGTGAGCTTGGTGCTACCGTGCAAAGCTACACGACACCTTATTTCATGCTTCACTGCAAACCTAACCGCCTGTTGTTTGCTCTCCATTACCACAGAGCTCCTTAGTTTCATCTTAATTATCTCCCTCCAAATGATCACGGGTTTTTCCAGCAGACTTGTGTTTGGCTCTCTCCAGGTAGTCCCTGTTCCCTCGTGCAGAGGAGGACACAATCACGCATGAACGACAGAAGCCACCTTGCTGTAGAGGGCACGGCAGCGGAGGGAGGGCCCGACCATCCTCCGGACTCAGCGGCTCAGGAATTATGCTGGACACCAAGCTGCAGTTGCTTTCACCTCTAACAAGCAGGTGCCGGCACAACGCCAGCTCCGGGGGCAACTGCGCAGAGGGGGAGCGAGCCCCGGGCTCCGCAGCAGCCCCCCGGGGTGCACCGTTCCCCACAGCCGCTCTGCAGGCACCGTCTGTTCTACCTGGGACTCCTCCAGCCCGTGGGAGATCTGCCAGAATTCAGCTAAACTCTCTTTAGAAGGAGAAAAGTCCCTTCTTTTTAGATTTTATTTAAAGCAAAGCACTTAGAGGCTTGAGAATAAGCAGACGGCTTAAAACTGAAAATGGTAAGGAGGTATGGCTATTTTTAAATGCAGAGATTTGTCAGCTTTGTCCTGTTGATAAGAATCTCCCTCTCCAACTCCGAATACTGCTGCTTCCTGCGAGACAACAGTCTCTATGATATAAATCACAATAATGAAATCCAGATGAAAGCTGGTGTGTGCTGGTTTTGATTCATGTAACAGGATAACGGCAGCGTGTTTGAACACACTGGCTCTAAGGCAGCTGTCTCATCTTGTCAGTGCCATGCTGGAGAGCTCAGCTAACTACCCTTATTCTCAAGAAAAGGAATTGTGCAACTTTTTTTTTTTTTCCCCTTGATTTTTATTTTTCCATAGCTGCTGCAGAAGCCAACTTTGAGCAGTGGGATGCTGTTTGCCCAGCTGGTGCCTACAGAAACGCGTGCATGTGGGATCCTGCCCACCAGAGAGGCAGGCAGCAAAAAAAAGAAAGAAAGAAAAAAAAAGATCTGTTGACAGGTAATTTAAAAGCAAATACTAAATTAGCGTCTGTTGAGTGATCAAATCGGTTGCCCCTTCTGTTTCTGACCAGGAACCCGAGCACCCTTCTCGCTGTCATACCGTGGCTGGGGCACCCACGAGGTTCCATAGAAACCCTGGTCCCTGACCCCACTCCTGCCTGGGGCACCTCCTGCACCCCATGAACGGCTCAGCAACGCCCACCGCTGCCCCTGCCCATGAAGGATGGAGTGGAGGAGACCTCTGGGGTGGCCCAGTGACCCACAAGGACCAGCTGGGATCTGGCACGGGAGGGCTCAGACCTAACGCTGTCTGTCGCTGCCTTCTCTCTGCTCAGCATTTGTGCTTCTCTTCTCTGTTTTGGGCCATTCCTTGTGCTCGAGCTGCCTCTGAGTGCCAGACGAAGTTGCCATGTTGAGGAGAAGGCATGACTGTAAACGGTGTAGATTTTTGCCTGTCTGGAACAATTCTAGTGTTGCCCGTGTAAGAGCACCGTTCAGCACTGATGCCCCGAATTTTATGAAGGATTTGCAAATATTTCCCTAAAAGGAGCACAGCATTTTTCTATCCAAACACGTTTTCTTATACATAGTGTTATTCCTTACCAAGGCAGGCACTCTGCGCTCCTAGAGCCGCCAGACACACGAGCAAGGCACTGGGAACTACCAAACTGCCTCCCTCACTCTCTCATCTCCAATGTTTGTAACTTCTGTCATCCAGAATCGTCTGTCTTGTTTCTCACAGCTTATTTGCGCAAAACACATTTCGCTTCAGTGTTCAGCAATACTCCTGTGAGCTCTGTTCACATTCTCTGTACACAAATCTGTGTATGTGCATTTTAGTTTGGTGATGGAAGTTGCACAAGACAAATGAAAGCCTTGATATATGGTAGCTGACAGATGCCTGGACAACATGACGAATGCTTTGGCCGAAGTCCGCACTCTGCACACTTTCTGCATGGCTGGCAGTTTTGAACTTGGAGGTTAGCTTGTGCGTTATTCACCAGCGTTTTCGAGCAGCTGCTTTCTCACAGGAAAGCTGTATATATAGTTTCATAAATATGGGAGGAGGAAGGATGCCTGAAATGGTTGGAAAGACTGGCAAGATGAAATATTGTTGAAAATAAATCCTACTCTGGCACGCTACCAGTAAAAGATGATCTAGCCTTGGATGCCTCCATCTCCCAATTATGCAGGATAAAATCCGAATGAAATAGGTGAATAAAATAAAAGGTATATGACAAGCTCTCTTCAGCTGTCATCACTGTGTACCCTCTAACAAATGTACTTCACAGAGAGCACATAGAAGACTGACACCTTTAACAGACTTTCAGTAGATCAATGATAACTTCTCAATCTCGTAACAAATAAAGTCAATGACTCTGCACACCTTAATGCCTACCATAGGTGACCAGCTATGTAGCTGTAAACTGTTCGTAACCTAATGCATACACTTATGGCTGAAAACGTATATATATGGGAAATCCTGCTAGAGCAGAGGCTTAAAACAGTGATGGAAAATGGGAGTGACTCCTTCTTTATAATAAAAAACCCACACACAAAAAAGGAAAAGAAACTAAAAGAAGATGTTTCCATTGCTAGAAAATTATTAACATTCAAGGATTTTAAACTGAAAGATTTAGAATTTCACAGGGCAAACAATCTCAAAACTGCCTCTTTGAATTAAAGTATGTGGAAGGGCGTCCGTTTATTTTATACAGTTAACACACTACAATCCTTCTCAATTAACACAGTGTGTCATTGTTACTAAATAGGTGTCTATTGAAGTCTCTGCCAAATACAGCACCAAATGCATAGAGCACGGGGTTTAAATATGAATATATGCCACCACTGTGATCCTCTGCTCCCTGGGACTTTTGGGTACAAGGTCAGCAGCTGATAAAAAAGAAGTCTGGAGATGCTTAATTTACAGCTGCGGAAGCGGCTCGAAGAACAGGGCGACGGCACCGAAGGACGCCGGCTGTAGCGGAGCACTCCTGACCTTGAAGCTCCTTGTGAAAGGCAGAACGGGGGAGCAAGGGACCGAACGCGCTGTATCACCATCCAGGGCTTCTGTTAGACTGAACGGGCAGGGCAGCGAGCAGTTCTAATTTTAAAATCACACAGGAGGACTAATATTTAATAACACAGCCTGGCTGTGCTTGACACTAGTGCAGTACCTGGCAAATGCAGGCGGACAGTCAGCGTGCTGTAAGAGCCCTGCAGACTTCTGCGACATGCTCTTTTATCAGTGGTGTAGAGGCATCCATTTATTTTGACACAATTAAACCAACGCTCTGAAACTGTAGTTAAGAACCCAAACCAATTTTTAAGCGTCTCCCTCGGGCACGGATAGATGGATATTGCAGGGATGTTGTTACAGCAGGGTCACTCAAAGTCAAGATGCTACTGATCCGGGCTTTTCTGCTTTTGCTGCAAGTTTTGGCAGCGCACAGCAGCCGGCTAAAATGCTCCTGTGTTTTTTGTGTTACCAACAAAAGCAGGACTGAGGGGGTCAGCCTCAGGCCCACTGCAGAGTGAGTTTCCTCCTTGTTTCTGCTGGCAAGAATGCAGAGAGGCACTGATAAGCCTGGACGTATGCTGGTCAACATGAGACTCTAGCAAAGAAATTACGGCTCTGTCTGGTAGATATCAAGTTCCTATTCCAGAGAGATTTAAGAATCTGCAAGAATTCCTGTTTTAGCAGTATCAGCCAGGAAGACATCTGTTAACTATGACATGATGTTTCCCTCCTCCCCCCGGCATGAAATTTTTCTACCTCTTACTGTTTATATTGCGGCAGAGACTGTAGACTCTCCTACAAAGATGAAATACAGCGAAATGAATTCTCCAGGGCAGACCACAATTTAAGTATGACTAATACAATTAATAGAAGCCATAAAGTTTAAGCTGGGAAAGTACTGAAGCTGCTTTTTCAGCATCGCCCCCTGACAGCCTGCTTGTGGGTATTCCCTTTAGAAATGCGACAGGGAAGTGTGCACCCTTTCAAGCCAGGAACTTCGCTGCAAAAAAAAAAAAAAGACCAAACTGAAAACACTTCTCCTTCCCCCCAGCCATCACCAAGGAGGAAGCTCAGCTACTCCTTGAAAACAGCTGAGGACTTGCAGTTAAAAACTCTCTGCAAGTCAGGACTAATTCAGCTCAGTAAAACTGCGAGATTATAAAGCCAATGTCAGTGGCGATAAACTCGGGCTCCACAAAAATGGAGGGAACTGCATGTCGAGCACTAACTGCACATATTTCAGAGTAAAATCCAGGCCAGGCCACACATTTTGTGGCTCAGGATAAAGCCTGCAGTGTTGACCGATGCGGCCCCCACACCGACCTCAGCGGAGGAACCCTGGCCTGCAAAGCGCGAGCCAGGCTCCCAGCAACAACGCGGGTGCAGGCAGCTCCGTCCGGCAGCCAGCGCTGCTCGTCCCCACCTCGTCCCTCTCACACACCTTCCCCCCAGTAATTGCTCTGGCATCCCTAAGGAGGGCGGGGGGAACATCTATGAGCTTGCAGCTGCCAAGCATTAACGCTAAACGCTGGCCAAGTAATGAAACTTTAATTACAAGCTGCAGCTCTCCACACACAACAAAAGGTTCGGTGCCGACATGAGAGCTGCTCTCAGCTGCTGCGGCGCTTGCGAGAGGCAGTAACTACAGCCACGTTCTGCTCGGGACCAGAGACTGGTGTCAGTCCTTGCGCAGCAGCTCTGCAGCTCCGCAGTCCTTTGGCAGAGGTCTGTCACTACCGCCGTGGCTCTGTGTGGTCAGGGAAAGACCACAGGTTTCTCACTGGCCTCAGACTGCGATTTGCTTTAATTGCAGAACATGCCAATTTTTATATCTGGGGAAGCAAATGACTTGAAATTACAGCCTATTATGCTCCTGTTCACACTGATGTGAACTGCAGGGACGGGGAACGCCAGCTGAGTCAGGAAAGTCTCATTATGGATGCCAGTAAAGTCTCCTGCATAGTCAACATGGCCCTATATTCACCAGCTCGATGCACAAGCCCTCCGTACCTGCAGATGGAATTGCAAAACCCTGTTCAACCTGCAAGCTCCTGGGACACTCCGGCACCACCTGTTCCCCCTTCTTTCAGCTGGAGGGAGCACCAGCCCTTTCTGAAATTTCTCAGCCAAGCACTGAAGAACAACCACCGCCTCTTTGGCTTCTTGCAAAGCTGTGCAGCTCCTGCGTGGCATCACAGCTGTGCTGCTTCGACCACGGGCAGGCAAAATCCTTGGACAAAAGAGCTCTTGGCAGGCACCTGTGATTCCCACCAACAAAAGAAACGCAATACTTCATGACCCTCAGCCCTCTCGTAGATTAGTGCCTGCCTTCAGAGATGGGGATGCGAGTGCTGCAGACCCTCAGGAAGCGCTGAAGAAGTGAAGGCTGGAAAGCAATTCAGGCAAAAAAACCCCCAAAATGTCAAGTAAGGCATTTTTCCAGACACAGCAGTAATTAACCCCTAGAGAAAATGAAAAACCAGGGAGATCCCTGTCAATGCAGATATATTTTAGACAAGCAACGACATTGATTTTAACAATTGCCCTTGAAGTCCATTTTTCACCTATAAAGTATCTAGCTATTCCCCTGTCTCAGTGGAAATCCCCAGTCAGCTCCTTTTTGCAACAGAAGTACAAATACAGACCTCAAAATACTGTGCTTAAGGAGCGTATGGAAAAGCAGAGCATCGAACACCCGCTCCTGGGCCTCAGAGACCTCCCCTGCAGGACGCTATCCTGGCTGCTCTATTTCGACTCACCCAACCGTGTCCATCTCAGCACCAAGGTGAAAAGGGATCAAAGACCTCAGGCGATCCCAGAGGACTCGGATTGCCTGGCACACATCCGCAGCCTGAGGAAGGCTGGAAACACAACCATGACTGCCAAAGCTATGTTCACTTTGGACGCCTGTTAACAACGTCTTTCTCTCTGAGGGAAGACAGTCACCTGCCCATGACAATAACCATACCAACACCTAACAAATGTTTTCCCACCCAGAAGTAGCTGCCATGAAAGGTTAACATTTTGTGGGTTGGCAGCCAAAAAATAACTTGCCAACCCTAAAAGTCAAACCGGATGAAAGTAAGCAGAGGACATATTGGACTTCCCATTTGGAAATTTAGGACAAACACAGTGTCAGAGTTCAATTAAGCCTCTTTGTGCAACAGGCAGAATGCTCCTGCCAGCAAGGAGACAAGTTTCAGTCCACATGAAACACTTCAAATCCATTTATTTTTAAGAAGGAGCACCCAAGAGCCCTATTATCAAATGAAAACCAGGGTGGGGGGAAGAAGAGAACCTACAAAGACTGTATCTTTATATACATCAGCAGTTTCTTAAATAGTATCTTCTGTTTCAAGTTAAGTGAGGACATGGATGACGCTTTAGACCTCAGTGTTTCAAATCCTATCCTACTTGTATATCAAACCCTATCCTTCTTGTATATAGATGCGAGTACTAGGTCACCACTTTGGAAGAAAAAAAAAAAAAAGCAGCTTTTCCCTGCTGCCTACTACTACTTCGGATGTATAATTCAGACAGATACATGCTCACATGCCTATGACGGCACTGCGTCTTGCAACAGACCTGCCAAAATAGCACACCAAAGTCTACAGACTTGGTGCAACCGAAAAAAGGCTACAGAAGTCTCTCGCCACAGAAAACACTGAGTTAGAGCACAGATCGAGGAACAGTTATGCGTCTGTATTGTTATGGGGTTTGGATACAGTGAAAAATATACAGGCTCTGCTCATAACTGCTGCAATTAAAGAAAGGACTATCCCATGGTGAAATAAATACCTGGGAAACAAAGGCTCTACTAGACACCAAAGTGCTGTTCCGAGGAGTGAATGATAACAATCACAACACAATGCAGCTTCATGACTTCAGAAAAACCCTAATGGGCATCCTCCTATTTTGTAATAGATGCCAATCAGAGGAAGTATAAATTTTCCTCTGAATGTGAGAGAATGAACGCATTGTTTGAACATGCCTTTCATCTAGAGCATTCATAAAACATAGTGCTAATAAAAGCATTTACTTTTGTAATACCTCCATGAGTTTGTTTTTACATGTCCCAGTAAGTAACTGTCATTTAGAACAAAGCGTTCCAAACAGGCTGCTAATAGTAGATTAAAAATAATATTAATCATCTTAAAATATGGCCAAATGTAACCTCAACCTTCAAAATATTGTTACCAAAATTTACCTGTGCTACACCTAATTTTGCATATCACTTACCATATATGACGGAAATATTAAAACCCGCTTATGTTTGCCACATGGCCATTGGGGATCATCTAAAAGATTCGGGTCGTATTCAACAAAGTCTCCCAGGTCGCTACCTGTAAAACAATGGTAAATATAAGAAAGGAATTCATTATATCAAGAAATCTCTGGACTTAACAGACGTGGCAAACGAGTTCCCAGACAGATGATGCACAAGATGATCTTCATGCAGGATTTTTGAAAAAGTCGAAAGATTTCTCTAAATCTTAAAAACTCTAAGTATTTCAACACTAACACGATTTGAAAAGACACAGAGGACCTACAGCTTATGAATTACCTGCTACATGTAAATTTAGGGCTTAGAGAACTGCAAAATTATATTAACCTCCACAGTGGCTTCTACTCCTGGCAACAAGTTTTCATCTGTCTATGCAGATGTTTTGATCTGTTTCATTTAATGTGCCAAAATATCTGAAGCATATAGTGCTTTGGCGTATGCTTTGTGCCCGGGTTTGTGAACAGCCCTTTCCAGCCTAATAAAGGTCACAAGTATGATTTACACCTTCAGTTTATGACTCCTGTGTTGCCACTGTAAATTTTCCACAGCAAAGGAAGGTAACGCTGAGCCTGATGCAGACGGAACAAACAATGCTGGTGACAGGAGGAGGCACGCCGAGTGCCATCAGGGGCCGGTGATACAACCCGCAGCCCTATTTACTTAACTTTCCATCATCCGTAAGCCAGCTTTGCTAAACAAACAGGGAACAAGCTGTGTTTCACCCACCACGTGAGACTATATTTTGCTTAATTTAAGCAAAAAAAAGAGGGCTAAAACATGACATATCTCCATCCTTCACAATATCATGCCTATCACTGGGTTACCCAAGGATATTAAAACAAGCTTCTTGAGAAGTTACCTGCATCAATGCTCCCCTGGGTGCTGTTAGCTCTTGCCAAAGAAAGGCTACGATGGCTTGCATTGCGAAATTGGGAGAAGGATGAGGTGGAGTCTATCGTGTTCCTCCGAGCTCCCAGAGCATTGGTGGGAAACAGGAACTGTGTATAAGAAACCGTCTAAAAAGAAAGTCAGAATG
>Ga0065711_1011188_pt1 | contig 13872 bp, 7 predicted proteins | sample Hoacrofraction12_FD_59098 | JGI IMG/M metagenome (GOLD analysis project Ga0065711, IMG submission 59098) | Hoatzin crop microbial communities from Cojedes, Venezuela - Epithelial fraction 12 v2 (version 2) | ecosystem: Host-associated > Birds > Digestive system > Esophagus > Crop | place... | reverse complement strand
GTGCCCCCCCCCCCCACTGCATTTGCTGGCAAAGGCCACCAGTAATCCCCAAACCGCCTCATGCTGAAACAACGGAAATCTTTAGGAGATGGTACAGGCTGAAGCTCAGCAATTTTCTAGTTTTAAATTCTAAGTATAGAAATCAGAGCCTGAGGCTATCCGTGCTGTGCTCCAGCTGATACCAGACCAGCAACGGCTTCAATTATTTCTTTCTGGGGATGTAAAATTCACTTGCAGAGAATCTCCAGGTGTGTTAAAAATCTCTTTTTTCTGGGTGAAAGTGCAGTCTATGTCTGCCCCACTCAGCTAACATATTTTGCAGCTGTACAAACAGCCACCTTCCTAACGGACACACAAAGGGCATGGTCAGCAATAGCACCAACATCCCGAGTTTTAAATGGAGCCTCTGAGAAGTGGTTCAAGCACAGCATTTTTCTTTCTTTCTTCCTTTTTTTTTTTAATACTGATCCAAACAAAAATGCCCTTGCAGTTATATGTCATTATCCCCATTGCTTCCTCCAGCCTATCCGGATGGATATCTCGTGTGGATGCTTCCTAATCTGCTTTGGAGTTTAGAGTTTATTGTAATCAAGTCAAAGTAAATTGGGTTAACAAAGACCTATTTATTAGATTCCTAAGTAAACCTGTTTGTTTTTGAACCTGGCAGCCAAAGGCCTGAGTGGGAGGACAGAAAGTAAAATATCTAGCAGAGGGGAAAAAACTGTCAGGCAGCTAAAGGAAGATGAAGGACCACAACCTCCCCGTCTGGCACAGGGGAAGATGCCTGTGTCAGGGGTGGGTGCTGTCAGCTCTCCTACAGTGATATTCTCTCCCTTCTCCTTCCAGGAAATTACAGATGTGCTCGCTGGCAAGTAATTGTTGTTCTCCGCTCCCTTTCATCCTCACATCGTGCTCTTTGGTGATATAAGTATGCTTTCTTGCACCTATTGTGTAGATGCTTCATTGTATGTAATAAAAAAGAGGTGAAGAGGAAGCAAAGAGAGAAGACGCTACAACAAATCTCAGATCTCAGGGCTCCTCGCAGAAATCCAGTGTTTGCAATCCCTGAATTCTCCCTCGATGCCAGCCGTGATAATTTGCTTGAATAGAGGTGGTAAAACAGGACACTAGACTTAAGAACAATTCTGTGCACAAGCTACAGCAACAGTCCAGCTGCTGCCTTTACATGAAAAATTGTCCAATTATTTACTTGAAATTGCACAAATTCTATCATGGTCCCGGGCTTTTCTGGCATTCATCTGTCACACTGTCTGTCACATAAAACCTCCCAGAATTAAAATCCACATCCCTTTAGCATCTCAGCAAAGACTTGTCGGCCAGAGCTCTTGTTCTGACGGATGATACCAGTGACACCTGCCAGAGAACACAGTTAAATTGCTCGACAGATACCTTGAAGGTGTATGCAGCGCTACGTATTACCTAAAAAGAACCGATATATATCTTTCTGTTCATCAGTTTGTACTTGTACACTTTACTCTTTAATACGAAGCTTCTAAATCCAATTTCTCTGGAGTTACTTATTCAGACATCGCTGGTATGATTAATAAAAATAGGACTGGAATTGACAATGGCTAGATTAAAACGCCAAGCTCAACCATCAGAAGCTATAAATTGGTATAGATCTATTGACAGAAGTATGCCAAGGGTTTGGTCACTCTTCTTTGTAATACCATTATTTCATTATCATCTACTTACTGAAAGACTGGCACACCTCCTAAACCTGACTACTGAAGTAAGCCCAGATTTTTTTCTAAACTGGATGTCTCCTCTCCTCTCTTCTTTTTACTTCTTTTTTTTCTTCAGTTAGCCAATTGAATGTACTTGGTTTGTAGTCAGGTAGATTTGTCCTGAATTTCTAAAACAGACCCAGCTTGCACAGAGCTTAAATGGACCTATGAGTCTTTCTGCCATGTAGGTCCCACATCTAGAGATGGCCCGTCAAGAATAAGTGGATTTGGGAAACACGGCTTCCAGTTCCTAGGATTTTGTACTTTTCATTTAGCTTTGGTCAAAATCAGACCAATTGCTTATTTTTACTGTATTCAACTAATTTTGAATGAAACTATTCTGACCAGATTTCAGTAAAAACTGTTCTATCAAAACATTTCTAACCAGCTTTAACAGAAACGATAAAATCCGTGTTTCTCAAAATTTAAGGTTATCATCAACAGCCTTTAGCTCTGTATAAGCTCTAAAGTACTGACAGACCAAAAAAGCATGGAAGAAAGCAGTGTTAAAGTAGAAACATTGGGGTGAAATAGCTGAGGTCAAACTTCAGGTCAGCAGAAGCGGCCCAAAGAGAGCACAGGTCTCCCGACTCCTAGTCCGGGGCCAGACACTGGCCACCAACGTCTCTAATTAGCAGTGTAGATATCCACTTTATTCGTGTCAATGATATTTACCTACTTCAAGCTGTGACCACAGTTAAAGAGTCACATTGAGGTTCCCTTGAACAGGTTGTTATTTTATAATTAGCATACTATATATACATACAGGACACGGCTGTCTCAGCAATAGATTTAATTCAGCAGCTAAGCCTTGGCAGTCAGGGTATATTTTAAATATGCTAAAGCTGTTTATTTAGTCCCTGTTAATTTTAGCACTGAAGAAGCTGACCACACATTTGTTTCATGGTACTGCTAGAGCCTCAGCAGGTTCTGCTCTTTCTTGTTGATAGATCTGTTTGCTGTCAATTAATTTTAAGTGGGTTTGTGTTTTTTTTTTCAGATCAATGAATAAATCAGAGATAATATCTTCAGTCAGTTCAGTGTACATATCAAAAATTAAACTACTCCGATGTGTTAAGGTTTTTGACAAAAAATATGGAGGTGCAAAACTATTTCAACCTAAACTGTGCCATTTGATGCATAGACAAATAACTGTATCTGTTGGGGTTCTTTTTCCCAGATAAAATATTGTTTATTGGATTTCTACTTCTGTTATTTAAACAACGACAGACTAATTGGGATACACAGCCAGACAAAAATAATACTGTTAGTATTTTAAACACTTTACAGACGATAACTTAAAAATAACATTTAAGCACTAGTTTTCTGAGAAAACATAGAAAATATTAACTTCCCAGAAAATAATAATTTCACTAGCAAGATATTCAGAGAGACATAAATGATTCAGGGGAGAGCGCAGATTTGGTGCAGGTTTTTTAGAACCCCAGCTCCACAATTTCACATGTAAATACAGACAGTTACCACAGACAAGCACAGTTCCTACCGTCTGTAGCTATCAAAACGCCATGCTTTCATAAGTCGTGTATCCTACAGTCCTTTCACCTTACAGGACAGCCAGTGCCATACTGCAGCTAAGAGAACTTAGCCTGGCCCAAGAGCCAGCTATGGACCAGCTACGATGAATGAAACATTTTGGAGGGTGTATGCCCTCCTCATTCAAAGTCTTTATTAGATTGCTACCAGGTGGCATCGGTTCCTTGTAGATGAAGCTCCAAAGTGTTAAGCACCTGCCTATCTGGTGTTAAAATACAGACAAAGGACACCAAGGTGAATGGGACTACAATATCAGATAAAGGAGAGAAAGAACGCACTCATATAGACGTCTTGAAGCAGCATACTGGAAAGCAGTACTCAGGAAGGCAATGCAGCTAGAGAAAAGATAGCCTGAGGAAGGACGGGGTCAAAAAGGAAGCAACTGAAAGACTGGAATGCCAATGTGGGAAGTTCGGAGAGACAAGAACTGTTGGCGCAAAATGTAAAAAAACACTATCAAAGGGACAGACAAGACCACGGGGAGGAGTTCTCACTACTGGAATCAAAGGTGTGTTGTGGCCAGGAGAAATAGAAATAAAGGTAACACAGGTAGGACAGCATTTTGTAACAACTGGGTGGTTTAGGATTTTAAAAAAAATGGTAGCGTAGATAAAACTGCACTGGTTTAGAACAAAATCTCTCAGGTGGAATGGTTTGTGGTAGGGACCTATGCTTGGTCTCCACACTAGGTCACAGATATAGATGAAGAACTTTGTCAGAAATACTCCTACAAGACAGAAAAGGTAATGTGAATTATGTCCTACTGAGAACATACAACTTCCTTAACACAAATTAATTTGGACTAGATAAGCTTGACATGAAAATGCCATGCTGGAAGACATAAAACTCTGCCTTTTTCATCACTATAATGGCTGGCCCAAACTTCAGGAAAGAATCTAGACTAATTCACATTTCTATCTGATAAAATGAAAGCATAGGCTTTTGGCAACAAATGAATATCCATCAGTGGTTTTTGAGAAGTTTAGTAAGATAAATTAAATATTATGAGGTGATGGAAGAGTAATTTTGAAGTTTCAAAAATCATAGCTTGTTTGGTACCAGAGCAATAAAATGTTTCTTTAAATGGTAGAAAAATAACTGTTAATTTGAGAGGTGGAGTCAGTTGCTTTGCAAAATTTATATATCTTACATCACCTATTCATAAAATACTTTTAAATATTAAAAGGTGCATAGAATGTTTTCCCAGAAGCTTGTTTTAATAATTGCGTAGCTTGACTTTTATTGTTTGAACATGAAATTGTGGGCTTCAAGGATAGTTAGCTTACCTTTTACTTTTTTTCTAGACAAGCCCAAGAATTTAGTCTAATATTTGATTCTATCCTTTGCACACAATATTCATACACATACAGCATGTTTCTGCATGGAAATTAGAGGTACTGGTGTCTACACTAGTGCGAGCACATGCATATGAGAATAACAAAGGCAGAAAGTTGCCTGGATAATTTCCAAGTGAGACAAGCTGAGGCATTTCTTGTAATATATTTCATTATTTTTCTTAAGTAACCTGGTAGGTTAAAACACAAGGTTAAAAAAACTTCCTTAATTTCCAATAAATTTGTTGACAGTCAAATAGTACTGTAAACAGCTGGGCTTAAATTTGGATTCTACTCAAATTATTTGATCGAAGAGATATTAAACAGCCCTGGCAAGAAAAGTTGCAGCTTTTTGTGTGTGATGATTAGCTTTTGTCAGCTGTGTAGCAGAAAAAGGCAATATATATCAAAAAGCAATAGAAAGTACACCTTAATGTTTAAAATAATTGAAAACTAAGCACCAGTGTGGTATGTTCTAAACGCCCACTACCGCCACCCACTATTTTCTTTATTTGTAGGTGGACTATTTTCAAGTTTTGTCTTGTAAAACAATTTTTAACATTTTCATTTCAAAGTATGCTAGACTGGAATAAACTTGTGACCACGCTTGCTACTAGTACTGCTGATACAGATTTTCAGCTTTTGTTTGTAATGCTCGCTAAGAATCGTATTGACACAATAAAGGCTTCTGGCCAAGTATGGATCGGTTCTCTGGCCATGTCACAGGACTATTAAAAACAGTGAACTTATTTTTGTCAAAAATGTTTCAGATGATTGAAACTCAAATCTACATTCAACGTCAGCATGAAAAGGAAAAATTAATTATCAAATAAAACAATTTTGGGTAATGAATTAAATTTCATAAACCACTAAACAAAAGACAAAGGTGAAATCTTGGCCTCTGTTTCCCCAGTGACAAAACTCAGTGAGATCTAGGGAGGGCTACACACTTCCTAAGACTCCTCTCCAAAGCTCTGTTGGAAAGATAGTTATATGCACCAGCCAGTGATCTAGTTACATATTTCACAGATAGGACCCTGCATAAAGAAAGGTTTTCGTTCTCGAACATGATGCAAGAAAACTGAAATTGATTTCCTTGGCCAGAGTCTGACTATGGAAGCTTGAAATGTAGCTTAAGCAGCTGGGATAAAAAGGAACTCAATGTTTCCCCAGTAAATACTGTTCCTACTGGTGGATTGAAACCAGCTTCCTCCGAAGTCCAGAGCTGGGTCATGCTCCGTTTGACACTGCTGGGTGGAGACACCTGAAGTAGTTCTGGATGAGGAAGCGAACAAGCTTGCTCAATACCATGCTGCACCTGGTCTACCCACCCAACCCAAAAAGGGTAGAGCACCTTACCCTGGGTGTACTCAGCTTCTGGCACCCAAGCACCTTGTCTGTGTGGCGACAGGCATGTTTTCTGCAGAAAGCTGTGTTTATTTTCCTGCTTGTGTGCTTCCTATAGTCAGGACTTCTAATATGGGACTTTCGCTTTGAAAAGGAGGTACCGAAACAGAGAGAGAGAAAGAATCCAGTATCCAGACCAGCCCCTTGCCCCAAAGTCAGATCACCTATCCCCAAGTCTTGACTGACAGGTGTTTGTCAAGACTCTTCTGAAAACCTGCAACATGGGAGAACTTCACAGCATCCCCAGGCAATCTATTACTTATTGCAAACCATCTGAAAACAAGCTCAAAGGTACAGAAGGTAAATTAAAAATCTGCTTATAAGCCTCAAACAGGTGCTTTGGGGAAATCCCAGTCTGCTTTAACACTTGGAGAAGGCTGTTTATCTTATTCCTGAAAGCTGTAAGTATTGTATGTGTAATGATATAAAGCAGTAATATGCTAAGCACAGGTATTACAGATTACTTAGAGTGCTAGTTTTGGGCTGCCTGTTGTACCTGGTGTGCAAACACAGAAAGACTACCCTCATCCCGGGGAAGTGGCACTCGGTGTCCAAAAGAAGAGGCAGCCGAGGGGCAGACCAGTCACAAAGTACAAAAGGTACAGGGCAGCGCTGGAGAGCAGGCAGGCAGCATTGACTGTGTCAAACTTTCATCAAGTTGTTGTAAGCTTTTAATGGAATCGTGGAACCCAAGGAAGAGAGAGAGATAACTTGGCACTTATTTGTAGATAACTCCCTGCAGGTACGAGAAGCATCACAGAAAAAGCAGAGATTGTTTTAATGCGAATCCAGCAATACAGAAGGTCGATGGCATGGGCTAGTCGAGAGCCAGCCAAGTGGCTTCTCTGTAATGGATGGGAGATTATTTTAAAAGTGATAGGGCAATAGTAAGAAAATGGGAATAGACCGTGAGCAGCTTAGAAACTGATGGTGAGCAACTTGTATTTGATTAGATTAACAGAAAGGGAACCACAGAGAACTGCTTATAGAAGACTTATAAATGAAGAAGGAGTGCCAGAAATAAATCTTCAATATTTTTCTGGAAGATTAGGGGGGAAATAGGGAAGATTACATTTGTTAAGGTTGGGCAAAAGAATACTGTAAGTGATGTAAGTACAAAAAAAGGCTAGATGAAAATTTCATCTGCGTGCTTTGATGAAAGTCCATGCTTTAGTTCCACTATTTAGTAAAAAATATCTGAAAAACTAGACATAACCTGTATGTTGGAAAGACAAAGCGGTCTGAACTGAGGTTATTACTTGTAGAAGACTGGTATGATGACAGCGATATTTTCTGCAATAATTAGGAAAACAGGTAGTAAGACGACATGTGGGAATTAAAATTAAAAGCTCCATTTATCAGCCATGTGTTACTAGAGGCAATTGCTTGTAAACCAAAGGAAGACATCTGAGGCGTGGGACAAGGTTTTAGTGTGGGGGAAAAAAAAAAGAAATCAATCTAGATTATGGTTGTAGATCTGTGAGTAAACCAACTGGAGGAAAGTTTGTGCTTGCTGATGAGGCTTATAGATGGGAACTACCTGGGGACAAGGAACTCCAGCTAGTTACAGCGTGTGGTATTTTTGTACCTTACAATGCCAAACTCTTCTGTTACGACATGTACAATGATACCACTTTGGATCACTATTATACTCACACATTGCAATTATATAGAAGGAGCTATTAGCAAAGAGAAAAATAACTTTTTGAAGCTTTATCAACCTTTAAGATATGCTGATTTCTAGTTCATCTAAAGGAACATATTGTGGGCACAAATTGCATTTTCAATGTATTGCTTCTGAAGTACATTAAAGTATTAAATATTCAGAATAAATATTAAAAGTATGCTTAGCCGAATAGATTTTGTGATGATATTGGCTTAATATCACTGTGACATTGGGCATTTTAATTCCAACTCACGAGAAACTACTAATGAAAAACTTTGGTATTATGAAAAGGTGATATTAATACAGCATTGATCTTTTATTTCTCTGATGGTAGTGAAGCAATGTAGTCAGTGTGCAGAGAAGAACTCTAAGCTACACCGAGGAAGTTCTCACTGGGTATTTCCACGGCAAGAAAGTGTACATGTGAGGGACTAGTTCTGGAGAGGCTTCATTCGAGCAAGGAGCTCTATAAATCTTCTGAATGGTCTTGAGGACCATAAGAGGTTGTTCAGTACAAGACCGTTATGACAAACCCAACATTTCTACCCCCTGGTGTTTCTCCCATCCAGCCGAACTGGAGTAGACCTAGAAAGATAAAGACCAAGGTATCTTCAGAGGCCCCACAGACTCCAGCCCTCCTCCAGATGGAGATGCATTCTTGAGCCCTCAGTTACTATTAGAGAGCTTCTACCCTGTGTTTTGATCTGCCTTTGTTTACACAGAAAATCACAAACTTGAAGGTTTGTGTGGTTTGTCTTTTTGGGGGCTTGGGGGTTTTTTTGTGTTTGTTTTGGGTTTTAAACATTTGTTGGCATTTTAAACATGCTTATGGCCAGTTACAACTTTCTTAGTTTTAACAGAAAATGGGCTAATTCAATTTATTACTTTAGTCTGTAGAATTATTTGCAAGTCTTTAGTTCTAGCATTGCTTGCAGCTTGGAGAAACTGTGCACTGATGAGGTGCTTTGATCCCTGCATAAAACAGAAGTTGTTAATCCTCTGTAGGCTAACGGAGTGAGAAATTTTCCTAAAAATCTTACAAACGGACCTATAAAATTTATGCTTTATGCAGGATATCTACCTGTGCAGTTGCCTGCTGAAATGCCAACACCTTTACATCATGAAACAGAATGTAACTGTGTCCTCGTCCTTTCGTATTCCATGAGGTTACTGCCATGGCCTGTAACGTCAACACAGAGGTAGTACATAGAGTTGTGCTCCTACTCTGTGTACGGGCTCTTACAGGAACTGGGCCTTCATCAAAGGAGTCCTCTGAGGAACTTAATCCAGTTAAATTAGGCTTGATAACCTTTTACAAGGAAGTTTTTCACAGCAGGACCCTTTGAGGTATCTTGATGAAACCTGTAGTCATTTTAGCTCCAAGATAAATAAGGCTCAATGATTTTGCTGTGCAAACAAATTCTGTGTATTTTTTTTTTTCAAAGCACACCTCTCACCACTTCGGCTTCACACTGTACAATAGGTTGAAAGAGGGCATATAAACACAGTGCAATCCACATCACCTCCTAAGTCGTTAAACAAATTGCATGGTCAGCAGTTCCAAGATCCCACTTTGTGCATAATTAACATCAGTAGAGGTTAATTACAGCTACCCATAAAGCTTCATTACAATCAAGCAGAGAGTAAAACTTATCTGAACAGTTTAATTATTAACAAAATTATATTATATAGTCAATGTGATAATCACTGATGATAGAGTTTATACCTTTTCTAAAACACACTCTGAAACTTCTGATCTATTTTTCAAGTACTGCGTGCATGGATTTTTATAAAATACATTGTTAAATCAGGTAGATAGGCTGTAAATACTTCTAATCACTAACAGGAACACAAGAAGCTGCACAAATAATGCAAAGGAACAGGTCAATGCTGAACCTTGGTCATCTAAAAAGAAAATTTATCAAAACCTAGTTGTGATGATGCAGGGGTTTTCACTTCCCAGTTACCTTTCTCCAAGGTGCAGCTGCAGTGTTTTATCTATTAACCACTTTCTTCCTGCATTCTACATCCAAAGCTAGAAGAGTTCAAGATCTTCGTATTTTTCTCTATGCCACGAAATCTGGCTACAAATTTTCCAGTGAATGGAAAAATTAGACAGTGCTGCGTTCCTTTTTAAATCCTCTTGAAACCCCCTGTACATGGAGCAGGTAAATGTTACTCTGCTAACACACTCAAGTATCTTCAGACTGAATTTCACAGTTTATCTTTGCACAGAGAATAAAAAAAAAAAAACTACGAAAGAAAATAAAAATGAGAGGAAGGATTGTTCTTGCAAGTGCTTGAAAGTTGATAAGACTAGACGGGCTTCTCAGTGCATGTAATTTTTACATGACTTTAATAATAATCTGAAATCTCAAATAAGTCTGTAAAATTACCCGATTTATCTAGATGCAGGCACGCAAGCTACTGTTGTCAAGGATTTATCTAAGGGAGTAATTCTGTCTCCCTATGGAAAGACTAAAGCCTTATTCTTCACCACAAACTACAGCCACGACAAATCCAGAATGCCCTATACCCTCATCCCTGGAACGTAAAGAAGCTGAAACCTGCAGAAGCAACAGGGAATTTTCTTATATTAAAAAGGTGAAATTATGACAGTACTGCAATATCCTTCCTACGGCCCTTTCGATTTGCCATTGTATCTGTCAATGCTAGTAACTTCAAATCCTGTATTTTTAGAATGTTACTGGATACAGAGAAAATTTAGAAATTCTCTGAGAAAAAAGGGGATAACTTCAGACGTGCTCAAAGATACCCAACTCAAACACATTTATCTGTATCTCAGTCAATTTTTGCTTCCAAAGTAATTTAAGTAGAGAACAAAAAACCTAAGAAATTTCTTTGTGAAACACTAAAGTGGGTTTCTTTGCAACATACTGAAATGGATACACAAAATGTGAACATTCAGTCAATATCTACTTAGGTCTTATTAAACAGTACGCAATTACACATATTTCATAGCAGTGTATGGCTCGACGGCTGCTGAAGAAAATATGCAATACCCTTATCTTATCCACGTCTGGTAAAGCTTTCAGGAATTAGAACATGTTGGAAGGATGTTAAAGAAATGCCCCACGGAATTCCTAAGGAAACACTACTGATTGATTTGTGTCTGTGTCCGTTTGATGACATCTTTGATATGCCTAGTTTATAGTAGGAAAAATTTCCTAAGAATGCAGAGCTTATTTTGCAGACAATGAGATTTACTGCAAAATAATCAACATGCTGCTGCAAAAAGGGTTTGCAAAGTTATTTCAGTACTTTAAATCCATGATTAATGGGATTCATAACAATTGCTGCCCCATCTAGACTGACTGCTAAACCTTTTGTGAAGATGCTGATGAAGAAAAGGTTAAATTCTTTCTTCCCCCTATAAGGGCCAGAACACGCCCCAAGCCTGAGGAAGCAGGTTTGGCATGGGTATTGCCGAGAGCGCCAGGGAATGCAGGGATTCCTTGGCTTTCTGGCTACTCCTCGCTCATGTAAGAGGTCTGCATTTATCCTCCCAAACAGACGCTGCGTAACAGAATTACAAGGCATTATTCCATCTTTTTATTTTTCCCAGTTCTTGCATTCCACAGGAGGAATGGGTTAGGCTGGCACGCAAAGCCCAGGGAAGCCAGCTCAAGGCTGTACAGAGCTGGAAGAAGTTAAACTTCTATGATGAAGAGATCTTTCTGTTGGTTGCATAAAACATACCTTTTCACAGGAAAATACTGGTTTATGTGCTAACAGCATCTTGAAAAAAGGAGTCTTAAACTAGTCTCAAAATCACTGAAATATTTTTATTCATGCCTTTTTTTTTTTGATAGGCAATAGGCAGGAGAATGTTTAATAAATACCAGGGAAAAAAAAAAAGACAGATTTATTTTTTCTTCTAGGAGAGAAAAAGTGGAACAGGAGAACATGATGGAATCTCACTGTTTCCATGATGGGAAACATAATGGGCTCCATGTTCTCCAGTCGACAGCATCTATTCTTCCTGCATTCTTCTAATCCACTGGAGCTTATTTGCAGGGAAGCGCAGATTTATTCCATGGCATTTGGAATTTAACGTGTAATTAACTGGCAAAATTACCACACTGCATAGGCCACAGAAGCAACTAACAAAACTGTTAACAATTGCTAAGAAAACTCCTCATGTATTGGTCTATATATGGTCTATTTCCCTGTCCTTCTGCTTACTATGCTCCTTTTATAGAAAATATTACAAAAACTTCATTTCAAAGAATAACTTTCCACCGTGAGAATGATGCTTCTCACTGTCACTGACACTCTGATTCAATTATCGCTCACTAATAAAATAGTAAGCCAGTAAAAAGTAAAACAAAAGAACAGTAAAAACCCGTACTCCAAAGAAAGTTTTGACATCAAAAGAAAAAAAAGGTAGTAGAGCTCCATGACATTTGCTGGGGACTTTAATACTGCTTTTGGCTAAATGGAAGGGATCCACACAACAAGGTGAATAGAGGCAACCTGAAATCCAAAAGTAAATTAGGGAAGATTAGGTTAGCAGGCTCCAAATAGTTTCTGATAAAAATCAAAAAGGAACTGCAGCACTGATTCTTTTTGCAGGGAGATGGAGAACTGTGTATATTTTTACAACAAAGAAAAAGAATGTCTGTCAAATTGTTCAAGCACACTTCACTTTAACCCCAAATTAAAATTGTGTTGCCTGAGGTATTCGAGCACTGAAAAGAGCACATTGTGGTTATAAGCATGGATAGTCCCAGTCCTTCCAATGGGTCTTAAAGGGACACTTGGCTTAGACATCTGCTTGGCTTAGGGCCCTAATGAGTTAGTTCAGCAATTCGTGGTGGACACCTTTCAGAAAAGGACAAAAGCAGGTATTAAACCCTAGCTTATTTTTAGATGCTTTCAAGACATTAAGGTCAAATACAGTGCTTAAAAATCTTCAGTAGAGAGCCACGGGAAACGCAAGGTCAGCCAGTTAAGTATATGGATATGCCCACATCTCTTCCTGAGGGTCACCCCAGCCACCTGTAGCCCAGAGCTTGAAGAGGCAGCTCCTGCCAAGGCCATGGCAGGTCCAGCTGGGGATGCGCCTGCCAGGACAGCCCAAACCCATTTGCTCAGGTAGGCTGTTCAGTGAAGCAAGCATTTAGATGGGGAAGAAGTAGAGCATGGAGCATGCCACGCTCCCTAGAGCACTGGAAGCACATTCACCAAGGCAGATTTATAGTAAGCCAGATGGACATGTTATAGATGATATGGCACAGAAGTCATGCTCAACTATCATCAGTTGTTAACTTACCTAATTTGGGGCAAGTCAATAGCTAACACCTGATTTTAGCATCTCTAGCAACTGACAATTATTTATTTCTCTCCCACTTCCCCATTCATACTGTTTTCTATTATGTATTTTTTATAATGTATTTTTAAAAAATTGTTTTCTCTTGCCAAACACATATACACAAAAAGCAAACCCTATGGGCACTGTGGTAATAAAATTAAAACGAATCTAAATAGAACTTAATTTTCTGAAATCAGTTTTGTTCCACTGCATTTAGCAGTATGAAATAAAAGGAACCATGGTTTATAATAAAAAACGAGATCTAATGGAAATTGCAAAACAACCTAAATTTCCATCGAAAGGGAGGCAAACCAGTTTCAGGTGTGAAAAGTTACCTTTTCTTTTTATCATTAAATAGCAAACATTTAATAGGATGGTTTGTGGGATGACCAAAGTAATTTGGGATACAAATAATACATAAAAACCACACCTGACCTGCCATGAAGAATGGGGTAACATTCTTTTCAGTGCTCATCAGAATGTAGCTGTCTCTAAATGAGCAATACTTTGTTTAAAATATTGTGTGATGGATGATGAAATTAGGGAAAAAGTCAACATATACAACTAAAAACTTCTGAAATTTTGTAAGAGTGTTTGGTGAACAAAAGTCACTTCTAGAATCACAGAATGCACCCAGGATGTGAACCTGAAGCAAAGAAGACTCCACAGATTACATAGGTGAAACGACAGGAAAGTCACAGGAGTTGATGCAAACTGTTTTAACTCTGGAGTCATTTAAGACTTCTCAACAATTCATTCTACCCATGTTTCAGGGACTGTGCCAAAAAGCTTTTCATTCTTCTGTCTGACTGAGGGTACAGGTGGCTG
>Ga0065711_1009214_pt1 | contig 13872 bp, 8 predicted proteins | sample Hoacrofraction12_FD_59098 | JGI IMG/M metagenome (GOLD analysis project Ga0065711, IMG submission 59098) | Hoatzin crop microbial communities from Cojedes, Venezuela - Epithelial fraction 12 v2 (version 2) | ecosystem: Host-associated > Birds > Digestive system > Esophagus > Crop | place... | reverse complement strand
AAAAAAAAAAAAAAAAAAAAAAAAAGGCTGGGGGCGGAGGAGAGAGAAAGTCCATTCCTAAAACTATTTAGAGAGGTTTAAAATGTGAAATAACTCCGCACTTATTGGATTAAAAGCACAAAAAAGTCTATCAGGAAAACTGGAAAAGCAGGTGAAATTAATCCTTTGGGAAAAATGTTAAGATGATAGCTGAGCTCTTTTCATTTTCTGTGCTCTCCCCGATGATCTGCCAAAGCTGCAGCAGCTACTGCTGCTATGAGGGAGGGTAAGGAAGTGAGAGAGAGAGAGAGATGGATTAAGGCAAGCAAGGCAGTGCTGCTCAATTGTGGACATCAAGCATGCAATTATAAAATGCAGTGTGCAAAAGCTGGGGCTCACCCTTTTATTATGCCCCCAGAAACCACCATCTTTCTATTGTACTTGCCAAGGAATTGTAACAATCCAAATCGTCAGTTGCTGAAAATACAATGGACCTGTTCCAAATCATGCAGTGCAGCATTGCTAATAATTCTGCTGTCATAAAGTGCTTTTCCTCCACATGGAGCCTACCAACTTCCCTGGACGTATTTCTTTCCCCCATTTACACTGTCATAAAAGGTCAATGCTTTCCTAATATATGGAATAAGAAATAACACTGAGAACTTACGATACTTTTAGTAATGTAGGCAGTCGCCAATGACTACTGCAGAACTTATCAATGTGGGTGCTTCTGTTCTTGTGTATATGCATGTAGGGTTAGGGATTTGGTTCATTGTTTAAACAGGTGTTGACAGCATATATCACTGAAGGTGTTAAAAAACAATTCTGTTTTTTATTGTCCCTTAAACAGTATGATAGAGAACATAGTTCACAGACCACTCCCTTTCCTGCTGGCATAGCTGAGTACACAAATAGTAGTGCCTATGCCTCTAAGGTGCCCAGACTTTGGATCTTATAGTGCCTGGGATATGCATTATTTCTCCTTCAGGCTCTGAAAGCTGTGAAGATCTTGTGTTAACAAACCCATAGTGAACTGTGGGGTAAAAGCTTTGGACCTACGACTAAAACCACAAATCTTTGAATTTATTCATGCCCTTCATGCCACCCCATTCCCGTCCCCTTTAAGATGTTTCAGTTTCCCCAGAGCCTTCTATTTGCCCCATGTGTCCCAGCTCTCATTCCCAACAGCCATGCAGAGGAATGCAAAAAAGAGGCCCAGGCCCCTCTCTCTATTTTTCATGGTAGATGATCCTCAATCCTTGCTTATGTTGAGCTTTGTTCCCTCTGCTTCCCTCCCAGGGGCTGAGTTTTCATTAGCTTCACATGCTGGTCAGGCTCACAGATTGCTTTTATCCAGAACTCACCCTTTGGCCTGACACAAATCAGATTTCTGTAGTTTTACACTCCTAGTGTTTCACTGTAAAAACCCTCATTCCAAGTCACCACAAAGAGCAATTCATCTCTGTCCCTCCACAGACCTTCTAGAGACAGGCTCAGGCTCCAGGAGCTGTCTCTGGGGGTCATGCATCCTCCTATCCATAGCCATCAGGACTATTTAAGACTGTGTAAGAACATGTCAGTCTGTTAACAACCAAAAGGTATTTCTTTGGATTGTATCAGTTTCCAATGCAAAACACTGGTCACTACACCTAATGTCTGCAGACACCAGAATTTCAATAAGAGCTATATTTCCCATGGTGCCTACAGGAGATGATGATTAACAGTTATCAAAATAATTTCTGAGATACAGTTTTTTGTCTACTCCAACACTGCAATTCATTTCAGGTACTGAATCCAACATCATTTTTGCCAATACCTCCATTAAATTTGTCACCATTGCAAGAACATAATTTTCTCCGCCTACTACCTCCAGATTTGCTAGTCCTTCATACTGTTAATCCAGCTCTAAAAATGTCACATACAGGTGCTTGTATATATCAAAGACCCATGACAAGCTAAGCAAAAAGGTTTGATTGATCACGCAAAAAGGCCTGCCAGATAATGCACTGCTTTCTCGGCAGACTCTTATTCAACACAGGAGTTAAAAATCTGTCAGGTGCTCATAGAATCCAGTTGCCATCCGTGTTACTCATACATTTCTCACGAAGAAAACTGTCTAGGCCATTGTCACAATGCTAACCTTTCGGTGACACCCCAAAAAACCAAAGAAATTTTGTAACACTAGAGATAGCAGCAACTCCAGCCCACACACGTGGGATTTAACTTCCTGCCAGATGCAATGCAAACAAAACCAGTGCAAGATAACTTAATGACATGCAGGAACTATTGATGAAGGAAGTGGGATTAACAACACGCAGATGAGCATTGCTGTGCTTTTGCTGAAAACTAACTCTTCCTAGAAATAGATTTCAGTGCTGAATACAATTAAAGCAATATTTGCCATTCACCTACATATAAACATTTCAAAGTATTAAATACAAACCTTTTTTTCTCATCTTTCCTTTAGCAAGAACCTCAAATAACATAAATATTTCAGCGCTGTTGGCTACAAGAAAGGAATTGTTCTGCGAGGAATTCCTCCCAGGACAGAGCTGAGACACTGTCTGTTAGGGTGCAATAGAAGTGACCTGGGTTCAGAAAAGCACTGTCCACATGGAATAATACATTTGAATTAAAATTTTGCAGTTTCAGTGTAAGAGAAAATAAATTTGAAAGAGAGTCACGTCATAACCCTTTCCCTCCATTGTCGAGTACTACACTGCTATAGCAGGAGAAATTACCGTTGATTTCACTTTTCAGAGTTCACAATCAAACCCTCTATTTATCATCAATAAAGGCACTGCCTCCTTGCTAGAAGCTGCTCTTACTTTTCCTGAATTCCTTCAAATATTCCAAGTTTCTTTTGTAAATGAAGTTCATCAGAACAACACTGCCCCCATCTGCTGGCAGTGTCAGTTGTCACAGTTTAAGGTGATTTGATTGATTTAGATGCAAACATTTCACAGTTTAGTTTATAGGCATTTGCTATGGTTTTCCCTTTCAGAAAGGAAGCGGAGTCTTTACTGAGTATTCAGAGTGGTGTTATTAATCTCACCTGGGTCCCTGAGCTGGCAAGTCATTAGGTCAAATCAAAGGTAAACCTAGAAATCAGAGAAAGGAAATTCAGCTCCTAAATTTTGTAGACATCTGTTACTGCCTTTTTGCTGGGGATTTAAACATTATGCTTAGTTCAAATCTCCCCGCTGTTTAGTTATATCCTGTAAGTTCAGAGAAAGTAGTTTCACAAATCTCTAAAGAGAAGTTTTAGAAAATAAAACAGACCTCATCTGTACCGAAGGGACTTCTGAGGAGGAGCAACATGCCAAAATGGCTCAGAAGTAGACATCAGAAGAGCTGGTCTCAGCTAGGAGAGTGGAGACCAGAGATCTATTTTCAGCTGAATAATTCGTACTTGTCTTCCCTGAGTCTGAACTAGTCCACGTAAAACCACTTTTCTTCCTTATTCTTTAGGTTTGTCTTTCAGGTGAGTGGTTTTTTCTCTTGTAAACTAAAAAGGTGTGTTCTCCACTGAGGAATGGTTATGTGTTTTTCTTCTTAGTAGGTATCTAAAGATATATATGTCAGTCTCACGAGTTTGCTCCGACTTATGTTCTCCAGCTCTGATTTTGTTTTGGGCCCCATTCATACACCTGTTCCTGGAGACTTGTAACATGGGATGTCTGATAGAAGCTGTTGGCTGTAATTTTGTATAACTTGAAAAGAGGGACAGCCTGTTGACATCTGTATGTTCACTCTTGAAATCAAGATCCAAAATGGGACAGCTAGCCATAATTTTCTTTGCTGAAGTAAAGTGATCATCTCTTGACTCTGCACCCACTCTCTCACCGAGAAATGAAAATACCAGTCAGGCAGTCACCTTTAGGTATTCAAAAACATTTCACGTCTGAAGAGATCGGTGTAAAAATAAAAATATTTTCAATTTATTTCTGAGTTGTATTTTTGAGAAGATGCTTTTGGCCCTCTGGATTTTCTCTGGTGGGAGTAAGCCTCCTCACCCCAACTTTTGCCTTCAGTCATCTTATGGTCGCCCCCCCACACCCCCTCCTGACATGTGCTACCTTTGCTGGTGAAATACCTTGAGGAAGTCAACCCAGGCCCTCCCCTACCCCCGTAGAGAGGATTTTTGTCTCCAGTCTCAAGCACGGCATCATTAAATCACCTGCCATCCCAATCCAGTAGCCACGACGGCGCCGTAACTCCTGTGCCCACAGCCTGAGGGGAGCACGTGTGAGCGGCCATTTTGGGGCTGAGCGCCGGCGCAGGAAGGGAGCGGGGATGGCGACCGGGCTGCGGCGGCCGCTGGCTTTTCCGAGGCCGCGCTGAGATGAAGCGGGCGGCTCCTGGAGGATCGGTTCGCAGCCGCGGGAGGTCTCCTTCCCGGGCAGGGGGGGAGGCTGGAGAAGGGGCAAGGCGGCTCTCACCGTGAGGGAGCAGCCTCTCTCAGGAGGCAGTACTGGCGTGCCTGCCCTGATGAGGTACGAAGCCCATGGGAGCGGAGGCGTGGCAGGTTTATAGCGGCCAGGGGGACTTTGGGACCGGCCTGCGTAGGTGGGGGAGGCCGGCCGGGGCACTCAGGGTCTCCCTCGTTTCCCGCCATGAAAAGGCAGGTGGCCGCATGGGGCGGACATTTTGTCGGCGTGCGGCCGAGTGATCTGCAGCCGGCCTCGCCCTCCTTCGCCGCATGGAAAACGCGGGCTGGCGAGTGACAGGGTCCGTCCTGCTTTGGGAGAAATGGCCCTGTCGTCGTGGCACTGTTGAATTTTCAGGGCCTGCTACGTGAGGGTCGAAGGACAATGCTTTCGCATTAAGGAAGCATTTCGCGTACTAGGGATTGGGGTCTGAGATAAAAGGCTCCACTTTTCTCTATCACGTGCCCTTAAGAAGCACCCGCGGGGGTCTTTTTCAGTCAGATTGGCATACTGAAGGTGTCGAATTATGCATGGTATGGAAACTGCTACTGTAGCTACCTCTTGACTTGCAGTGTGGTCCCATGTCTTCCAGAGGACCCACTCAAGGAGGAAAAACCAAATAATGCAAATAAAACCCCATCAAATACCATCCGGCTCAGAACTACCCAAGTGATAAATTTTCCTTCATATCTCTCCCCCCGCCCTGCCCCCAAGGAAAAGGTTCACAGACCCCAAGGACTGCTAATAGCAATCACGCTCTCAAAATTCAGGACATACAAGTCTAGACTTGCCCATCTTGGGCTCACCCCAGGCTTCAGTTTTTCTTCTGGGCTTATCTCCAAAAGCACTCTTGTGAGGAAGGAGTCCATTTGGCTTTATTCAAGCAGGTTGGGATAGGTGACATTTGCAGGTGAGATCAAGGCAGACATTTATAGAAATTTAATCTTCAGTGTTTCTTGTAGAAAAACTCTGTATCTGGAAACATTGTAGGAAAGTGGTAATGTTTATAGTTTGCCATTTGATTGTTGTTGCCAAACATAATAGGTGATGCTAAAAGGTGCTTCTAAAAGCCTGCATCTGGGTTCATCCTGATGAGACAAAGCATAAGACTATAAAAGGAGAGAAACTATCTCCCTCAATATCCTCTAACTCCTTCTGCATTAGTAAAATTAGATGGGCAAAAATCATTTTTTATTACATAAAGTTGATTTTTAATACATTAGAAAATAAGGACCGATCTGTTTATTCACAGGTGGTGTTACAATGAGCAAGAATATCCAGGAACTAAGGTAGTACACAGGTTTTGTTTGTTATTAGAGAAATTCCTGTAGCTGCTACCTGTTGTTACAGGAAATAGCACACTCACTGAAAATGGAAGCCAACAGATTCCTGAGGTGTAGTCGGTTTTACTAATGTGACAGGAAAGATGTGAACACAAAATTTAAGGATATGGGTGCCCAAGGCACTCTAAAGTGAAGGATGAATTTCACTGATCATTGTAATTTGTGTGCCAGGATAATAGCTGAATTTCTATCCATAGTGGAGCGAGTTCTTCCTGCTGGCAATGGGATTTCTGCATAAACAGCAGGATGTAGTACTGCCCTTTGATAATGAATTTTCAGGAGTCCAGGATTCTGCCTACTATTATTCAAACCAAAGTGTCATCTCACCACTGTGCTTACTGCAACAGTATGTAGTGGGAGAAGCATAGAAAAATGGTCAGGAAAAAGTGACACTTTTGCTTAGTGTACCTCAGTCTCAGTGTCCAGGGAATTAGGATGTAAATGCTTACTGAATCTGAATGTCTGTCCCAAGTGTCAAATTTATTAGTCCTGGGGATTTGTCTAGTCATTCTTTTAACCTGTTCATGCATTTAGTTTATACTTCATAATAACAGGGCAGTGTTGACAGAACCTCACCCTTGCCTGTAGCTGATGCCCCTTCTCCTGACTTTCAGGGTAACAGACTCCTTAGGATGTTTTTCCCCATGCTCTGCAGCTCTGTTTGCATCTGTGTCCTCTAATCTTTTTTGTCACTAATATTACAGAATGAAAATTCAGGTTTATCAGAATTCATTAATACAGATGCAGAGAGGCGGCATAACAAGTGCATTGCACAGACACAGGGACTTGTGTTGTGGAAAAAAAAGTTGCATGGACAGAAATGAACTGTGCATGTTGTAATTGGGTCATTTGTGAGTGTCACAGTCTTGCTATGCACACACAACAATACTGATGCCAAGTGACAGGGGGCTGCTCTTCTTGCTGGTCTCATATTCCTCCTTCCAACCTGTGGACTTGCCACTTATAATATTTTCCTGTAATTTCATATTCCTCTTTGTCCCTCAACTTTTTCCTTCATGTTTCTTCTCAACTTTCTTTTATTTACAGCTTATAGGTGAACTGCCAAAACTTCCCTATTACTCTCAGTTAGACTGGATTTCTTCTCTTTTGGTCAGAAAAATTCCTTTTGCCCCTGCTTTTTTTTTTTTCTTTCTCTTACTTTTCTACTTTCTTTGCACACACACATTCCCTCTGCCCCAGGAATGTAGGAAACGAACTGTTGCCTGGTCAATTCCAATAAAATAAGATGCTGTGAATCCACACAGGTTTCCTTTCTTCTGTGCTTGAGGTTTTATATAACCAAACACTTCTCTGATCATACAAGTTTTCTGAGATGTTTCTTATTATGCCTGCAAATGAAGTATTTGACAGATTTCTGTGGGTTTCATTGACCATGCAGTTACAGTTTTGTGTCAGTAAGGTAACATTTTACTGGCCAGCTAGGAGAAAAAATGTGGAAATAAAAGGAAATCCCTTCCTTTTCAGAAGATGAACCAATTTGGTTCTGTTTATTTGATGAAGTGTTATTTTACTTGTTTGGACTTTTATACATTATGCCTGCTAATGGAAAAATACGATGATTCAGTTGACTACAGTGGAGCTGCAGCAGTTGAAGATGTGGCACTGTGTTGCCAAATATAAGTGCAAACCAGGAAAATACAGCAGCGTTACTTAATAAATTCTTTGGTTTCACTTCTCTTTTCAGTTACTCATTTCAATTTGCATTTGTGACACAGTGCACTTGGATACTCTTCTGTATTAAGCCTTGCCTTTTCAGCAAATGTTTCTATGTGCTGTTCTGCAGGGAGGCACTGGAAAGACAAACAAAAGAGGCTCTGAAAGTCCACGAAGAAGCCACCAAATTCCCAGTGGAATCAATGAGGCGTTTTTTGAGTCATGAGGAATCTTTACCAAGTGGCAATATGCCTAGCATGGGCAAGTATTAATTAAACAGATTTCAGAACAAGATTTGGAAGTAAATCACTATAAACATTGCAGACTTATGTGAGTTAGAAGGGTGCTCATAAGTTCGTATTCTAGGTTGAATCCTCTTTAGGCCCTGCATCTTGAACAGTGCTTGTTGACACAAGCCCAAGGTAAAGGCAGAGCAGTTCTGAAGTGTTCTCTGAATGCTGTGGCATTCCCCACTCAGTGTGGCACCCTAGAATTGGCTGGGTTTGTTGTCTTTAGAAAAGACAATTCCTAGGTTTGACTATTGATACATTGGCACTGAGAGACACTAATGGCCACTTTGTACAGATGACTGCTTATTCTCATGTAACGTCTCTTGTTTCAAAACTTCAATTTATCTGCCTTTCAGGTGCTGCTAGCCAATTTCTCTGCAACCAGAATGTTTTACCTTCTTCCATTCTCAGCACAGTGGTGGAAAACTCAGCCTCTTCTAGTATTGGTAGCAGTCCACCCAGTAGTGTCTTCTGTTTCAAATATGAAATACATACTGATTCTGAGAAAGAAAACGTGAGTGGTGCTGGTGAAGAACACGTGGAAAACGTTCTGAAAGAATACTTGCACAAAGGTAGAGATGTGCAGAAGAGGCTGAATGAAGTGAGTTGCAAATTTGGGGCAGCTTCTTAAGTATAGATGTGCTTTTGTTGTTTTTGTCATTGCTGAGTCTTTGGACAGTTTCGCCAGTGCTATTTTGAGCAGTCACTTGGCTGCTGTATATTGTACTTGGCCATCATGATTTCCATGTGTCATTTCACAGACTGAAATAGGCAATGGGCAATAATGTTGTTGGCACGATCCCTGTAACGGTGTTCCACGCAGAGTCAGTCCACTGCAGCACAGTGTGACTAGCTGGTTAACTAAGAACTATTTAAAAAAAAAAGAAAATAAACAAAAGTAACCTGTTAATTCCCATACCTATGCTGCTTTCAGCCTCATTTTTTTAGGTTATGTATTCAGTGTTTTGGTTGGTTTATCTTGGTTGTTTGGGTTTTCCTCCTTTAGACCACTCAGCTACATGAGCAACAGAAAAGAAATTTAAGACTGATCGTTGCTGAATTGCAGACCAAACTGATGGAAGTGCAATTGGAAAGAGATGCGCTTCAGGATACCAGGTATGAAGGCCAAGACAGATGTGTTATGGAGAGTTTATATGTGGGCTTTGAGAGGCACACCAGATCATTGAAGTGAGAAACTTGCCCTCAGGAATGAAGACTATGAGACTACAGTACTGTGGTTTAGAAAATGGCTTATTATGTAATTGTAAAAACTAGCAGTTAATCAACATATTAGTTGATTAGTCAGGATAAAAATCTGTGTTGTGAATCTTGTTTTTAAAATTATTGCTTTGGTTTCCAAATTCAGACAAAAGGAATCCCAGATCCAAGAGAATGTAAAAATACAGCTAAAAAATACTATTCAAGAGCTGGAAGCTGCCAACCAGCTGCAGGAGGAGATGCTGAGGGAGGCTGACAGCCAAACTGAGCATCTGAAAAAGAAGGTACACAGCCATGAGGAAGTACTTTTGGAACTACATGGCATCCTAGTGGACTACGAAGACAGCACAGGCAAGAAACTCTGTGAGCATGGGAATATTTCTAGCCTACAAATCCACAACCTGAGCACAGCATTTGCTGACGTCCTGCAAGATTTAGACTCAGAGGTGTCATACCTCAAAGAAAAGGTTATCCTGGTATGTGAAGAAAGTGCTGCTTTTCCTTCCAACACTCTGCATTCTGTTGTTTAGAAAATATTTTTGAAAACTCCGTGAGCTCCCATGTAAACTGGCCTATGGTGATGGCATGAAGAGGTACAAATGCAGTTAAGGTGGCAGGTGCTGGTATGTCAGCCTTTTACATTGTCCTCAACTTGAGACTGGGTTTGTTGCTGGAGTTCAACTTGTATTGTGCACTTTTTCACAGTTCAAAGCAAAAGGAAGGAAGTTACACGTTGAAAACTACTGTTTAGACCATCTTTTCTTCAGAGGTTAACGTCATCTATTTACAACAGGCGGAAGAGGAACTTGAGTCATTGAAAAAAGATTCGCAGGCCCAAACCAAGTTTCTGCTTCAGCAACACCAAAATAGGTACCTGTTCTCCATTGATTTATTCATAAACCATAAATAGATGTTTTTTCACTTTCCACAGATAATTCTTTGATGATGATGATGATGATGATGATAATTCTGGGGGGAGGAGTGGCTGGGGGGCAGCAAGTAATGTTTTTGAGGACCTGATAATAGTTCCGTTCCAGATGTTTAGTTTCTTTCTGCTGCTTTTTAATTCCATGCTGGCAATTTCCTGTTTTATTCGCTGCCCCCAAAAAGTATTATTTTGGAAGAATCTGTACACCTTACTTTTGTAAGTGTGATTGGTTACTTAGGTGGACTTCTAGAATTTGTTGGGAGACTAGTTCCACCGTTAAAAGATTGATAGTAACCACTTTGGTGGTTACATCAGCTTTTTCTTACTAATTTCACTAAGAGCTTTTTCCTTCCTTGTTCAAGAAGTCCTAATTTGCCCAGCTTTCCACCTGAATTATACAGTAACCTGTTCAAAATAAAAGGGTCAGTAACTTGATACATAGTATGTCATTCCCAATAGAACATCAAATGGTTACATTTCTGACTACTGAAAAATATTATTACCTCTTCAGTGGAGAAGTTATTATTTGCCAAGACTGAAATTATAACCAGTATTTTCTTTCTGAAACAGGATTGAGCAGCTAACAAGTGAGCATGAACAGGAGGTGGCAGCACTAACTGATAAAGCCAACAGGGCAGGCAGCTACACAAATAGTATCCAAAGCCAGATGAAGATCATTCGGTGTGTTTTTTTATTATAGTATAGAAATATTAAGAGTAACCTTAATTTGAGAGAAAGCTTATGCTGCTAGTATACTCTACTCTCTGCCCTACGCTTTTGGTTTCTTAATGTCTTTGTTTAAAGAGTTAAGCAGTCCTTGCATAAATTATGGAATGAAAAAAAAGGAAAACCAAAAAAACCACGTTAAACCACGCTGTACAGAGGAGAGGCAAAACAGCCGTGCATTAGGCAAACTCTGAGAATCGGGAGATTCGGGCTGGTTCTCTCTCAGATTGCTGCGGTTCAGAAGAAGAGTAAGGTCAGCAAAGTCAGTGGATGTTCAGACTGGCTCCAGCCATCAGCTCTGTTCTTGTTACCAGCTTTTGGAATGATGAATCTCTGCTAACTGAGTTGTGAACAGTTTTTGCAGAGGGCCTGGCTAAGGTTAAGGGATGAAAGAGTATGTAGGCTAAGAGCTGTGGCTGAGTGCAGTTTCAGGTGACTGCATTGCACTCTGACCTTTGCCTTCTAAATGTTGTATGGATTCGGATACAAAATGAATTTCCAGCAGTGTTACCAGTTGAATCATAAACAAGAATGGGTAGACAGTTGGGTCGTTTGCATACATGTACAAATAGTAACGAATGGTAATTTTAAAGAAAGAGTAATTTTTATTTGGGATAAATAGCTATGTTGGTACCGTTAACTTCGGTAACAGTTGAGTGAGAATAATAAGACGCTAGTTCTCACTGGCCACTTGACTCAGAATTGAGTGCTCAATATATCAGTTAAAAAATGAGGACATGCCATGCAGTATTGCAAACTTGAGATTTAAATATCAGTGTGAATTATTATCTGACTTGTATAGTGGAGACTGAGTAGCTGATAGCAAAATGCTTCTCAGTTCTGCTTGTAGAATAGTTGGAGTGCATTTGAAAGCAGACTTAGCTTCAAGATTTCAATTTATGTAATTTTATGTGAGATAGATATCAGAGAGCAAATCTCACCAGTAAGGAGGTGTAATTTTTGTGTGATCCCACTGTGAATGATAATCATACTTCAGAGCAGTAAGTTTCAGTGGTCATACTGATTGCAGGGAAAACAACCACAAATGTTTCATGCTTTCATGGTTCTTACAGTTTCTAATTTCTCCACCTAAAACTTTTCTTAGACAACAAGCAAGAAACCAGAATTCAGTGCATGCACATCAAGGTAGTCACATGGAATCTACAGTTTCTCAGCTGCATTCTGAATTACAAGAAGCTAACGGGAAGTATGAAGACAAGGTGTGTATGGATTTGAGTGTTAGCATTAGTGACAATGAAACTGGATATGTGGATATCTGAAATGTTCCGGATACATAAGGAAAGTCTTTTGATAAGGAATTGCTTCAGAAAAACTGTGTGGACAATAAGATAAATTAAGTAATCCTTAACTCTATTTCTTTATATTATTTTTAAGAACAAGTTATTTTTCTCTAACACAAAATAGCTTTGCAAAACTTATTGAGAGCATACCACAAATGATGCCTTCTGGAAAAACATAAAATGATTCTGCACTACAAACATCCCTTGCACATGCAGGACAAGAACATTGTTTCATTATACCACTAGAGAATATATCAGCAAAAAACACGCAGTAAAAATAGCTTCTTATTTGAGTCGTACTGCCCAGAAAAATTCTTTGGCAACTTTGTCTCAGTAAGTGTAAGGATGGGAGAACATAGAGAATACAACAGCGCTTGAGAAGCTTTTGGGTGCCCAGAGAGGCCTCATTGTGAGTTAAGAACCTTTAATGTTCATTGAAATCCAAAGGCTTCTTAGCAGCAGGATATAATACAGGCAGAAAAGACAGGCTGGCCAGCACCTGTGTATTCGAACCATTTCTTAATCCCATTAGAAAATACTAATCTTGGCAAACATTTTTTAACTACATTTCTCCCCGAAGACTGACTTTTTTCCAGGTAGTACAGCAGGGAATTACTGCAGACAAATGGAGAGAACTTCTCACAGTCTCACCACAGAATCTCTGCCATGTCACTAACTACAGCATTTTATATCCTATTTCCATATTATGTCTGCTGCATCTTTTGCTAACTTCACTGCTTTGGATTCCAGTTTTATAACAAATTTTATTATCATCTATAATTTTGTTCTTCTTTTTGGTGGAAGATAATTCATGTTGCCCTTAGAAAATGACCTGAAAACAGTTGCTCTCCACTCCCTTTAAAGATTAGTGGAGCTGACCCACGCAGAAATGCTTGATGGATCCAAATCCAGCTTGGATTACAAGTCATGAGGATTTAGGCATCCTTCTCCTACATACTATTGGAAAGAGAAAGTTCAGGTCACAGGATTGTCGTGAAGTTTGGCAGAGCTGATAGTCTCTGATCCAAAAAGGTCTGAGAATGGAATGGCAGGGATGTACAGGTCAGGCCTGTGGAGCCATGGTGTATGTGTACTTGCACTGTAAGGCAGAGCAGGAAGGACATTTGTTTTATCATTTCTGTAGATTTCCACTTTTACCAATTCCATTGATTCACGTGTGTCAAAACTCACACTAGTCAGTTCTAAAAGTGACTTTCACAGCATCACCACTGAACTATGGAGAATTTGTACATTAATCTCCATTACTGTATTTCATCCTTAAGGAAGATTACAATATATGGTATACTTTTCATGTTAGGTCTATTTACCTGAATACTTTTCATTTAAATCATGCAGTGCACAGCAGAAGGTCATACCACATGTATAGTTATAACTGTACTGTATATTCCTTAGGCATGTTCCCGTTCATAATGTTTACCTCGTAGCAGATGTAAAAGTGGAAACTGGGAAACCGTTTAAGGCTATTTTTCACAGTCTACCAACTCCAGAAAGTGTTGGGTTTGTATATCTATAAAAGAATATACTACTTGGTCCAATAAAAATTGATTTTGAATAGGAAGTGTAATACACTGAATTGCTAAGGTAGCCTTCAGTGAGAGACAAGTTGATAGCTGCAGATCATTTGATCTCAGGCAGTTATATGGAGTCATTCCTGGGAAGGTGTGAGAGACAATCTAAATAAAGCTTTTACAACTGTATGTCTCTCTTTTGCAGCGAGCATTTCTCTGCAGCTTCTCTGTTAGGAAAACACCTTAGCAACTAAAATTTTCAAGGGAGTAGGTGAAAAGTGAGTGTGGGTTGTTGATACTGGATAGTTTCAGCAGTCAGAAAATCTGGTGCTTTACTTAGTGGATATAAATGTGAATACGTAAGTGTTCTGTTTGGACATGACTAAGATCTTAATTAAAAAGTGGTGTAGACTGGTCCATCTTCTCATAAACTGCCAGAAGTTGCATCCTTTCA
>Ga0065711_1010488_pt1 | contig 13874 bp, 9 predicted proteins | sample Hoacrofraction12_FD_59098 | JGI IMG/M metagenome (GOLD analysis project Ga0065711, IMG submission 59098) | Hoatzin crop microbial communities from Cojedes, Venezuela - Epithelial fraction 12 v2 (version 2) | ecosystem: Host-associated > Birds > Digestive system > Esophagus > Crop | place... | reverse complement strand
TGCCCTTTTTGAAGATTGGAGTGACATTGGCCTTTCTCCAGTCCTCGGGCACCTCTCCTGTCCTCCAGGACCTCTCAAAGATGATGGAGAGTGGCTCAGCAATGACATCCGCCAGCTCCCTCAGCACTCAGGGGCGCATTCGATCAGGGCCCATGGATTTGTGGGCATCCAGATTGCTTAAGTGATCTCTCACACAGTCCCTCCTCAAGGGAAGGTCATCCTTTCTACAGGCTTCCTCTCTTACCTCCAGGGCCTGGGATTCCTGAGGGCCTGCCTTCGCACTGAAGACTGAAGCAAAGAAGGCATTCAGTAACTCTGCCTTCTCTGCATCCTCCGTCACCAGGACATTTTGCTCATCATAAGCAACACCGTATATGCTGCATGATTCTTTTGGAGATACAGATGGGCTTCTCATTTTATTTCCACTCAAAGGTATTGAATTTACATTCAAATTGCTAATGCTAGGATTAGTAGAATTTATTTTAATAATCCATAATCAGATTACTTCTGAAGATTTCTGCTGTTTAGGTTACGTCTTGATTTTTGTAAAGTATGCCAATTACATATGTAATAGGATCAAACAAACACTACTCTTTCCTCCCACCCAGGCAACTACCCATTTCTATTTTAGCACCAGGAGGATTCCAGGAGGAGTGGACAGTAGAAAGTAATGTATTTCAATTTTTAATTTTTCCAGAGACTGTTACAGCTCTTTTCTTTGGGTGTTTGTTTGGGGTTTTTTGTTTGTTTTTGTTTGGTTTTGGTTGGAGTTTGGTGAGTAGAGGTGAGGATGTTAGGGGTTTTTCTTTGAAGTTGCTCAGCAAAATGTAGCTATTGAGGTACTAGGAGCATAGCTGTAATCAGGTAAGACAAGCATAAATGCAGACTGCAGTGTGTCTGAAGAATTTGGAAGAGACTGTTACACATGGTATACGATATTGTCAGAAAATATAAGGTAATTTTTAAAAAAATATTCTCTCTGCTTCTGCAAATAGCTTTAGTCATCTCAAAAAGCCAAGAGAGACGAAAATATTCTTAAAGGTGGAAACAAAACCATAGGAGGCCTATTCTACCTACATCAGGATTCTTCCATGAAGTAAGCATCCTAATATGATCTGGATTTTGAGTAGAACCTCTCGCACAGGAATTCACATAGGAAGATGTCAACTCTGCCACCTGCACCATCTCCACTCAATCCACACTTCTGTAGGCACCAGCCTGGAAAAAGAGACCTGTTAAGGAAAGGCTCTTGGCTCTCCTCCACCCACCTCGTGGTTCCGAATGGCCCGAGCAGGAACCTGTGGGCCAGACCCAGCTTGCAGGAGGATTTCCCCTGCTTGCTCCTTTTTCTGCCATGCCCTCTGTCTGCAGCAGAGGTGGGAAGGAAGGAGAAAGGACAAGAAAACAACTGCTATGTAACTTCTGGCTATATAACCAGAAAGAAGGCATTGTCACTTCATCAATCAAGAAACTGGCAAACTTTTCCCCAAACTGGCCTTCAATCCACAGCATTGCAAACCTGAGCCTTCCTATTGAGAATGCAGCCTCTTATATCCACTGTTAGGGCACCAATGAAAATGTTCTCCATCAACAGTAAAAGGAAGGATGGGAAAGAGAGACACGTGGGATTAATGCCCTGAACAGGAAGAGTGAAAACATGACAATTAGCTGGACAAGCAAAATAACTACATAAACAAAAGTTGTAACTGAGGAATTTCCTGCCTGCTTCCCTGTTGCCAAAGGAACCCAAGGTGAAGCCACAGCATGGAAGAGTGTAAAACCCTGCAAGCTCTGCTCCTCTGGCCACTCTGGACAGATCACATTTCGTATCATTGTACTTGGTTTGATTTTGTTTGTTTGTTTGTTTTTAAAGCTGTTCATTCTCTTATATAACGTAATTTTGCACTAAGATTGTTGATATTAATCTCATCAGATGAAGCTGATAGGTGCAGATTCAAGTCATGTTTAGACTACAGAACTCCTAACCCTGGGATTTTATGCAGCAGCCCAAATTTTTTACAGCTTCAGAAAACTACTGGACAAACTCACGAAAAGACAAACCCACTGAGGGTAACAAACAACCCCCGAGCAGTAAAACTGCTGAAAACGGGAAGTGCATTTGGGCAAAATACCACTATACACTTGTCCTGATCTTACTGCTTTCACACATACTTGCTTTTGGCCACTACCAGGCATTTTGGGGGGGTTATGGCTTTGGTCGGACCAAGTGTAGTTGTGTCTTTATATTTCTGAAGTAACACAAAATAAAGCTCGATTGCACAAGCAAAGCACTTTTAAGCGCAGAGATCCCTCAGTAATTAGGACTTTCAAATTTGGTCCCTCAGTCATCATTTTGAAATAGTAAAGAACATTTTAGAGAAAAATAAGGAACAGCTATTTCAACAAGGTGAAGATTTACTTTTTATGCAATTGATTGATTGATTACCATACATTGAATCAGTTGCAAAAAAGGTGAGAAGGAACCACATTGTTAAAAATACAGTAGATACCTATAGCGGCACCATTTGTAATTGTAGCCTCCATAGCTTGAAGCACATCTTCCCATGTACCATTTAAATTAAAGCAACTTTTGTTAATTCAGTATAGGAAGTGACCGTTTCTACACTGTAATTAGAGAAGTAATGAATTGGGAACATCAGGCTTCCACTGCTCAGGCTCAGATTGTTTTCTTTCAGTGGTTAGGTATCTTTTTAATGCATTTAATTTAGTCACAGAGATTTAAATTTCAGATTAACAAATACATCCTGCCTTTGCCTCAGTATCACTCTGTCCTGCACTGTTCAAAACTACTGTTCATCCACCTCTTTTATACAGGGACAGTTTTACCCTGACAAATCTGGAAACAACCGAAAAAAAAAAATAATCAGAGGTCCAGCATTTTTGCAGACTATCTGGAGAAGCACAAAGCAGTGACATGGTTACAATGTAAAAGAGAAGGATGTCCACTCACGCACCTGTAAGGCACTGTAAAGCATTGCTACAAGTGCAAAAACCATATTGATTTGTACACAGGAGTTCAAGATTGAGAGCTTTTGCCACAGATTTTGAAACTGAATTGAGTTCTTTCTTGCCTTGTCTGCTTGTTTGCAGATAAATGACATTAATAAGGTTTTGGAATTTGCATCCCTAAAATGTTTATCCTTGAAATGCATTCCTGCTCTTCTGTAAGTGTTCTTTTACTTACAATTAAAAATAAAAAAAAATTTCCTTAAGGCGGACAGCGCATTTACCTCAGTAGCTTCCTCTTCTTCGCGGACTCGGCAGGGGCTCGGGGGGCCCTGCCCGCCTGCTTCCCGGGGGTGCGGAGCAGGGCCTGCGCAGACCTCAGCCACTCGCTGGCCGGTCGTGCTGTCACCTCCCCTTCGTCCGCTCCTGAACTGGACCGTAGTCTCTTCGTGGATCCCGAAGCAGTGGTCCCCAGGCCAGTCTCTCCTTCTCTCACGCTGTCATTATCGGATGAATACTCAGAAATTTCTGTCGAAGTTGTCTATACAAAAATATAAAGCTATTTAAACAAAATGCTAACAAGACAATACAGGTTTATGTGAGCAGTTATGTATGTTCCCTAGTAATCCATAAATTGAATGCTAATTTATTGATTAATATAACTTGGACAACCTCACTGTAAATGAGAAGAGGCCTGGCTGGGAAAATTCACCTGCTTTGGCTCAGCTTGCTTTCCTCTCCTCTAGGGCTCCGGCACAAGCAGAGCAAGGCAGCTGGGCCGGCACCCTCAGGTCAGCTCTGCAGGGTTGTTATGTACGTTATGCTTTCTTGATCCAGTATTTCTTGACGTGTCAAGTATTAAGCAAAAATACTTCGAAAGTGGCATTTTACCCAGTACAGAATGAAATGGTCTAAAACTCTGAAATAGGTAGAAGACTAAGAAACGAGGTGGGCTCAGTCTTCAGGAGGTAGTTGGAACAAAAACCCTGCGCAAGTTCTGGTGGGGTGAGTGCAGTAACAGCCCCATCACCACCAGCACTAGCCCAGCTCAAGGAGACTTGCACAAAACCCTTCTGTAGAAGGGGTAAGTTGGGTAACTCAGCCTGATTCTTCAAAGAACCAAAACCCAATGCAAAACATTAGGTTCACGTTATCAGCAGGGAAACTGGAAAACCCCAGAGACTGACTTTGCTCCAGATCATGCTGCCCCGATCACAGAATAGGTCCCAAAAGAAGTTCGCTTTTTCCTCTGGTCTAATGCAGTAAGCAGCTCTCCACACAGGTTGTCTGACCTTTTTATCTTGAATGATACAAGGGGAAAGCGAGGGAAATCACTGCATTCACTAATGCTGTTGTATGTTATTAATTAGTGTAATTATCTGAAACCAACATTTCTCAACTGTGCACAAAAATGAGTTCAGCTCTTGCCAGTTCTTTAACACATTCTTCATGTAAATGACGAAACACTGTGTTCATGTTCTCAGAGCTTACCTAAGTATTCTGGAAATTGGAAAGACCTTTTAAAGTTATCCAGAGAAGAATAGCTGAAAGAATGTAATTAATATCAGCCTCTTTTAAACACAACACAGTCAACATTCATCCCTTGGCAACAATACTTCTCTGAAAACAAACTCCTTCCACATTGGAAGAGAGCCATAAATAAAAGGTTTCAAACAGTACAAAAGCAGTAAGCAAGCACTTCATTCTTAAAACGCCATTCCGATGCACTCTTTTGCTTTAGGAATGCTTTAATTTTGCTCGAATTGCTATGATATCTACTGCACCTAAAAAGAGGATGAAAACCTAAAGTTCTTTGTGCAAGTCAAATGCAAATGAAGAAAGCCCTTGGGATGAGGTTCAAGTTAAGCACGTTTTAATCCCACTGACTGTTGTAAGAGTTAGAAGCTTTCCTTAGTGAAGACTGTCTAATAAACCATTTCATTCTTCTGCTAATATTTATTATTGTATACTTGTTTAGACTTAACTTCCCCAAGTAAACCATACTTTGGGGTTTTTGTTTTTGGTTTGTTTGCTTGTTAGTGTTTTGGGTTGGGTTTTTTTTTTGTTTTTTTTTTAATTGATTGTTTAGAAATTTTTCTTAAAAGAGGAAGCTATAAAATGGAGAAGAAAAACAAAGAACAAAACCTCAGTCTTCGAATTCTGTACATTATTGAACTGTAGCCACCATCAGAAATACAGCCTGAAGAGAAAAATATTTTCAAAACATACAAACATGACTTCAAGTATCCAGTAAACAAGCTGGCATGTCTACCAACGTTATGGTGGTGGATAGCTGGCAAAAAAAAAAAAAAAATCCTTTAATTTCTTAAGTTCATTTTAAAACAATCATTGATAAGTAGTGAGGAAATTGTTTATCGATTATCAGTATCTTAAACATCATGAAGCTGAGTTTTCAAGAGTTTGGGGTTTGTTTTTTTTAAATAATATCCCCTGTAATATCACTACAAGCTTCTGAAGAGCCTCATTGCTAAGCACAGAGAAGTGTCAAATTAAAAGCAGTTGACTCTTCCACATTGCTTATTATTTTGAAATATAGTAATTTTTGGTTATGGTGGCTGAAAGTACACGGCTCCCCACCACACATAGGCTCAGTTTCCCCACCTCAATCCCTTTGTCCAACCTCTGAGCCTAATCTAATCAACCCCATCCTGGGTTTTTCCCTGACCGTCTCCCATATATCCCCGTCACTCCAAATACCCAGTAGAAGACTGTTCACTAACCTATCATTTCCAATGATGGCCTTGCCACAACACACTCTTTTACATCATGCTAACCACTTTTCCATTTCCAAGGACTGAGTGGGGGAAAAAAAATGCAGGGGCATTCATTTCTCTCTCTCCCTAGGATGACAAACATGGCTCTTTTTGTTCACTTTTAGAATAAATTATTTGCTCTGTGACTGGTTTCATTTGAAAATATCTAAATGCTCCCCTTTTTATGGTTCTTTCTTTTAAGGAAAAATGACTTTAGTATAAATGCTCAGAATCCTGCCATTTTTTTTTCTGGTAAGATTTGGCTACAGGAAAAGAAAGAAGTCCGTGACTACTGTAGCTGAGCATCCAGGACCCTGTATTTTAAAGACAGGCATTTTTAAATCAAAGTACATCAGAAGAGAGCTCTCAAGATTATTTAATTTCTGATGTATTTTTCACAGCGCTCACCAGTACTAACTAACATAGAGGATGGACAAATGTAAAAATAGATACCAGAATGAGAAACAGCAGATTTCCCCCCCGGCTAAACAGTTAAGATTGTAAATCATAGAATCATAGAAAGTTTTGGGTCGGAAGGGACCCCTAGAGGTCATCTAGTCCAACCCCCAAATAAAGGAATATATGATTACTTGTCTCAATTTAAATATGTTTAAAAAAAAAAAAAAAACCCTCAGAAATGGTAAAATCCTGGCTCAGATTATTCAAAGACAAAATTACAAAACTGTTCACTTCAGTAAACTGAAGCTGGCCTCCCGTATGCACGTACATTTTGCACCCAGGCGGCACAGAGGGATACCATGCTGTTACTCCTGTGACCAAGTACTACTCCCTCCTTCACGCTCAGGAGATTTGCTTCAGCTGCCTGTTGCTTCTCCTTAAATACCTTGTGAGTTCTTTGGGAGTACTTTTGCAATCTGCACAGCATTTGCTCCAGGAAGGTCTGTAAAAACTACCTTTTCACTTCACTAACGATGGAAGCAAATTTCCATTCAAAGTTTCCAGTTTCATCACAGAAAGCAGAACTGCACACAACTTTCTGTACGAAAAGAAAGCTAACATATCAATCCTATAAAAAAAAAAAATAATCTATTTTTTTTAAAAAAAGGCTTTCTCATACAGTGATTACTAATTAGAGGCAAGGAGATGAGCAGTTGAGAGAGTTTCTCATCCCCCTTGGCTCTCCTCCCAAGATGCATCACTCAGTGAAACTTGTCTGCAGAAAAATGTCAGCATATACACCCTACCTTCATACTGGTCAAACACTTTCATTGTTCAGTCATCATACATTCAGAAATATTGCAGATCTTTTCCAGTTGGTATGAATATACTTTGCAGATATGATGCTCAATAAAAGCTCACAGATATTCTGAACAAGTTCATCAGCTGAAACTAAGATGCTTCAGCATGCTGCAGGGTGTCCAAATCTCCTCTTGCTGACAAAAAAAAGGCTATCAAATTCTATATAGACACCGAAATGACTTTTTGCAGATGGATGTGACTTAGTCTGCCATTTCCTTCCCTAAAAATAATCAGTGTCTTCCCTCCTATTATCTGACTACAGCTTAACTCAAATAGCAGAAGAACTAATAGAGTTTCTCGGATGGCACGGTTAGGGAACCAGGCTTTCTCAAGGTCACAGAGCCAAGTTATGTCAGAAATGGAAACAGTATTAAGAATTTGAGACTTTGATCACTGTACATACAGAGGAAAATTAAGCCTTTCCTACTTGTTCTTTCACATATCTTTGCCCCTAACTCCGGAAGCGTTTTCTATTATCCCCCTGTCTGCTGTCTCATATACTGTATTTTTCTCTTTTCTGTTTCCCTTACTCTTTTCAGAATTAGTTTGCATTTCTTCTAACTACCCTCTCATGAAAGCTCTTGAGATGGGTGGAAGCTGCCTGGTATTAACAAACACACAGAGTGGACTTCGGCCACTATCCTACCACCTCTCCTTTTATACAGTCTTCCCTTCTGGTAAGCAACACTACATTTGCCCTACTGGTACTCTTTGCTGTCATGCGTGCAAAGGGATTCAAACGCAGCAAACTTCTACCCCAGGGAGTTAGTTACAGGTTGCAAGGAGGTTTTTATAGCTTGCATGGTACTCTCCAAAATACAGAGCGAGTAGAAAAGCCGCTGGATTTGCTACAATGAATATTCACAAGCATAAATCACCAGTGCAGTATGTCAAAGACCCAGGCTATGCTAATGAATGCTTGAAGCTAACTCCACCAGAAGCTGGCTTGCAGGATTACAGTGAGTAGGGTAAAGGTAAAAGAAAAGAAATTTCCCCTTAATTAATCAACACAAAATTAATTCAAGCATTGTGCGCACAGATAGTACAGGATATTATTCAGCTCTATAAAGATAATTAAAGATATAAAGAATTCAAAGCTTGGAGTTCTCTTCAAAGCTTTGTGTGTTCTGAAGCTTTGACTGAAACACTGAAGTCTATGCCAAGGTTTTCCTAGTATCTCGAGAAATAATTTGGTTCTTCGTAAACCAGCTACTTTCACTCTAGAGAGATAAAATTCAGATACACCTTCACACAAGAAACTTCAAGTGCAGAGCTAGGCGTGTGCTGCTCTGTGGGTGACACCAAGCTTTCTTCTCACGGAATAACCACAGGAACAGCACACAAAACATACAAGATTAGGGAGCAGTGCGTGGGCAGAGATAACCATATGACAAAAAAGAATAACAATGAGAGACATAAATCACTAATAAGATATTTTTGGACTTGCAAGCCCAAACTGACACAGCAGATTAAGTGAAATTTTGTATCTGGAACAACCGCCCAGTGTTATTACAGAGAAGACAGCATATATTTAAAATGGATCTCAGATAATGGCTAGTTGTTTAGCTAAGTACAGCATTCCTCCTCAGCACATGCACTCAGATCATCTGATCTGTCCTAAATATTTATCAGTGGTGTTGGTTCAGCACACTAGGAAGTGACACGTCCTGCTCCACGCACATTAGCATTTTCTGGCTACCATTACAGGAAACAGAGCCCTATGCTCTTCAAGGGCACGAGAACGGCCACCTCGAGCATCTCTCTGGGACTCTCCAAGAGCAACCACCAATGAGCTGACAAAGGGTTTGCTTCTTTCTCCCTGCTCGGCTACCACGAAACTTCAGCAACATCTCCCTTCACACAGACATGGGAATGAACTTCTGCTGTCTCCTAGATGCCACCACCCCTAGGTTGGAATGCAGTAGTTATTAGCACACAAAATCATTTATGCCAAGAAGCAAAGAAGAATGCTGTATCTACTTGAATATGGAGAAGAGTAGGCAGCAACACTGTAATTACTCAAAGCAGAATCTGGTCACAGACTGCACCCTCATCTCCTCTTAATGGTGTTTTGAGACCTTTAAACAAGTGGTTAGGACTTCTCTTCTATGACTAATTAAAATGGATTCACTGCATCCAGCAGCCAAGTGCTTCTTATCATAAAGGAAACTGATTCATGATTATCACTGGAGGAAGGAGGCCAGCTACTAAACTTTAAGCACCACCGCTTACACTGCTGCGCTTTCCTTTGGAGAGCTCCTGGGGAAGTCCTACCCATGTTTGACCCCATTTATTCTGCAAACTCTGTCTAAAATTACAGCTACATTAGCTACAGCTACATTAGCTACTGTCTCAAAAAGTTACCCCAACTATGACTGAATTCAAAGGGAAAATACCAATAGCTGTTGTCAAACAAAAAGCAAATAGGACAGTTTCAGAGATGCTTTCATGGAGATGCTTTCATGGATGCTTTCTGTGATTCTGTGATTCTGTGATTCTGTGACTGAAGGAGTTGAAAGGGCTTGAATGTAACTCTGCAGAAATGAATGAAACGAGACGGGTGCTGTGGAGTCCAGCCACCAGTTATCCTCTGACTCTGGGCTTCCTGCACCATTTCTGAAACCAACAAAAGGTGTGGAGGTCAACACGGACAGGATAACTCCCTCTTACACTTCAAAGAGTGAGGAAGTTGAAGTACAGTACACAAGACCACAAAATGGTGTTTTATATCACACATGAAATAACAACAAAATAAACAACTTGTATCGTCATTTATCAGCTCCCATATCTTGCGTAGATCATACTGCCTTGAAGTGGAAAGTGAGGTGACGATTAGGATTGCATGCAGTATGTTTGGTTGGGCATTCTTTTTTGTAAAGGGAGAGGTGCATGTTTTTGTTTGGTTTAAGCTCTCTCACACAAAATCCTGTACACATACACCATTAGCAGGCAGTATCCTGCACGCAGTACTAATCATTTTAGAAAATGAGAATGGAAAAAAATATTAGAATAAGATTTTGCAGACACACAAACAATAGTTTTAAAAAAATCAACATGAATATCTGACCTTCGGAAGAAAAACTTTGGCAGAGGAATTGTTTAAATCACAACAAAACATTCATTTTATAGACCTAATGAAAAGATGGTATTTTACCCACTGGGTTGTTTTTTTTCTTTAAAGCCAGATAAAGAATACACAAGTGGTAAGGAAGATGAAATCGAAGCCATAACTTCTAATCCTGAGCAGAAACCTCAGCTTTTACAAGGCAAACAGGTTTAGCAGGCTATACCTCTGGAGATACATCCACAAGCTGTTCCAGCCTGCCTCTCCCGGAACAGGTTGTTCTCAGGCATGGATCAGCCGACCGAAACAGGTGAGGCTGTCTTCTCGGCCCAAGTACATTTTTACACAAAATAAGTCAGCAAAGCAAGAAGCACTGTGTTTATTTCTATGTGTACTCTTTAGATGTAGAATTAAATAGCGATTCTGAAGGTAAGACGGAACAAAACGGCTGTCTGCTGGGCACAATGGCAGGAGAGAACATAGGGGACAGTGAGCTATTAAGGTACAAAACAGGCACGATGCAGAAGTTCATTCAACAGCAGTTAAGGGATACCGATTTGTACCATATGGAGGGTAAGGAAAACCCTGCTGCAATCTTGGCATCTGTAGCATTTGTGCTGCAATTGCAGCTCCTAAAAGCATCACTGTAGCATGAATGAAGCTTTAGCATTAAGAAGTCAATCTATCACTTCCTAATATTCTGCATTACCACTGATGTCTCCATCAGTCTATGATCAGAGTAAGAGTCAACTTCTAATAGACCCAACAATGATTAAAAATGTTAATACAGACAACCTATAAGTGCTTTTTCTACTTTGTCTGATCTTTTTTTCCCATCATACAGAAACATCTTCAGTTTCTCCCAGGGAAAGTGACTGGCTGTTAAAGGCAATTTGGACCACTTTATGCATACTGTTAGCCAGTGCTACATTCAAGTGAATTACTGTAACCCTTGCTCTCCATTCCTTCTTTAAAAAAGGAAAGAAAAAAAAAAAAAAAGAGGGGAGGGGGGAGACGCTATTTCACATGTTGGATCTTGCAAACTATTCAGGGACAGAACCAGGTCTCCTCTCATGCAACTGCGTATTATCCCACGCAGTTGAGCTCTCATCTTGATAAGGATCCTCCAGATGAGAGAGACCCAGGCTTTCAAGTATAAATACCTGACTCTGATAGGGCACACAGATAATTACATCGTTTCGCACAGAAGCCTCAACATTATGCACTGAAGTTTGGGCACACAAGAAAATTGTAGTCAGCTTATAATACCACTTAAACAAGGTTTAGTTCTTGACACAGAAATAGTTACTTTCATGTTTCCAAGGAACAGATGTTATCACATGGCTTGATAACCTACTTTCACATTCTTTGTTTATAGTTATTCACTCAATTTATTAAAGTTAGTGGATTCAAGCCATGAAACCTCAGTTTTATTTTCTCTGTTTTAGGTGAAGCTATGGTAATCATCCAGGTTAAAGCCTGGATGTAACAAGAGGACTCAACTGAAAGGCACGATTAAAAGCCAAATTATTATTTATGAGCAAAATCCTAAAGCACCCAGACTAAACATCTGCAGGATTCAGTAGGAACTGTTAAGGGAGGAAATATATTTCCATCTTCAAGCAACTCTTTTGTTTTGTTCCAAGCATTCAGAGAGAACAAATACTTGTAATGAGAGGTAATATCTTTTACTAGACAAGCAGATATAACTGTGGGAAAACAGACAAGCTTTAAGCACTAAGGCCCTCTATAGGTCCCAAAAGTTTTTTTTTTCACTCCAAACAGATCATTTGTCCAAATAAATATAATCTTTTCTTATAAAATTGCTTCTCTCATATTAGCCTATATAGTTACAAATAATGATCCTGCAAGCTTTTTTAAAAATTCTTTTTAAATAAGAAACAATGGGAAAATACCTGTCACTGTTTAGACCGAACAGGAAATAGTCAAAGACTTTAAAACATCCTTCATATTACGTATTCTCTTTCAAAAAGTAGGTGCTAACTGCAAGCATGTTATTTTTCAGATGAAAGGAAGCAATTCCAGAATAACTAACTAAATGAGGGACTGCACACAGATTTTCAGTGAAGGACAAATTACGCACATCTACTTCTCATCTTTGGTTATCTGCCTGCAGTTTCCTGTGAAACCCCTTAAAAAAGCACTTATCAAAAAAGAAAAAAAAAAGAGAAAATGAGAGAGGAAACACAACTGGCACAGTGTTGTATAACACACAAATGCAATACAGGCATCATTTCTGCAATTATGCTCAGCACTTCGTGGAAATTTTTTTTATTTTTTTTTTTTTTCATAATTTCCACAGAGGTAGACAGACATGTCCCGAAATTCAGATTCTGTGCTTCCAGCTCCAGCAGCACTGGCGTTCACAGCTACAGCACTGGCAGCTTGAGCACCAGGCTGCCAGGCAGTGCAACGCATTACACATTTTCTTCTACTCCCACTCACTCCACATTCTTCTCACTTGACTGTTCTCCCCTTTGCCCCATTTATTGCTCCACAGCGCCTGTGGTACTGCTTCCAAAGCCTAAAATAGTCGCTTCATTTCTTCCACCCTCTTCATTTCTAACTTCTTCCAACCCTTTGCACCCCTCCAGAAGTCCTTCCACAGCTTACCTTTTCTAGAACACTGTTTCATGTTTTTGCACTGTTAAAACTACCTTAAGCAGCAAACATTTCAGGGCAGGAAATGTTTTACTCTGTCTGAAATACTTTGTTAGCGATGACAGTATGTGTATGCATACAAAAGCACCACCTCCACCTAAGCTGATTTTTAATGATGACGAGAGCACCTATACAGAGACTGAAGAAACAGAAGACCCATTTAATTGCTTTTCCGTGAATGCCAAAGAACACCCAACACAAAAACTAGTTAAAAAAATACATTAAATGTACTCAGCTAAAATTAATTCTGTTTGGAGAAAGAACAAAGAAAAAGGAGCCCCACACTAAGTTTATAGATTTTCTTTTAGATCATGTGCCTAAACTTTGGAGGAGCAGAAGGAAAATAAAGTAACCATCAATTGGGTAAAGCATTGTAATTGAAAATTGTAATGTTGGTATAAATACACATTCTATAGAGAGATTCAGAGGTGCTAACTGCTGCAACACTGTCTTTACACATTTAGTTGCACTGATTGTTCACAGTACATGAAAAGATTTTGAAGTGAAGACCAATTAAAACTCCTCTGAGATCTAGATTAGAATAAAAACACGCGTGTGCTGTAATGTATGTGTGTTACATTACATACAGTGACATGACGCCATAATATGTGTGTAACATACATTACAGGACACATGGAGACAATCATGGATATTTGAAATTTTTATTAGTAAATAAGCATACCACATAAACACACCAGGAAAAATACATTTGAAATGTCCCAGTAAGGCAGTAATCATACACAATCCGTGAGCAATTAAACTCAATGGACTGCAAGTCTCTAAGAAGGGGCTAGCAACTGGCACGCAGAACTTGCAAAGAAAAGAGCCCTGAAATACAAACATCACTAATTTGTACTAAGCAATTCCTTATAAGCATTATAAAGCTTGCATCAAGTAGGAAGATTAAAAAGAATTAAGATAATGCTTCTCAATTACAGGCAAAGAACAAAAGAGCCTCAGTGCATGTATGCACACTTTAACACGCTTTAAAAAGCAATAGCTGACTGGTTTCCACAGCAGTCACCAATATCTTTTGGCTTCATGTCTCCACTACCTCAAACCAGATCAAGAGATTGTGATGGCTCAATTTCACTCCCATTCTTACATTAATGCTTGTTGGGGGGGGG
>Ga0065711_1044799_pt1 | contig 13875 bp, 15 predicted proteins | sample Hoacrofraction12_FD_59098 | JGI IMG/M metagenome (GOLD analysis project Ga0065711, IMG submission 59098) | Hoatzin crop microbial communities from Cojedes, Venezuela - Epithelial fraction 12 v2 (version 2) | ecosystem: Host-associated > Birds > Digestive system > Esophagus > Crop | place... | reverse complement strand
TTTTATTTTATTTTATTTTATTTTATTTTATTTTATTTTATTTTATTTTATTTTATTTTATTTTATTTTATTTTATTTTATTTTATTTTATTTTATTTTATTTTATTTTCCTACCCCAGCGAGAAGGATGGTTGGGGCATGGCAGCGCATCCTGCAGGCTGGGACTTCTGTGGCGGTTTAATGGGCTTAAGGAATAGTCAGCACCGGCACGCTGTTAGGCTGTGTCAGCGGGCTTAGGGTTTGTTTTAGAAAACTTGCTCTCTTTTTTCCCTTCTCTCCCCCCCTGCAGACACAAATATATCATTCTCACAAACGATACTGTTTAATTTTAATAACTGGCCTAGAGCTAAAACTGACAGTGGGAGAGGAGCTGTGTGGTTTGCAGTCACTGACAGCTGGACTAAACTACCTGTTCTCTTGGAAGGGATGGACAGCCAGCTTGTTTGGTTTTGAGGACACTTTGATCCCGAAAGAAACTCCTCTCAGCAAAAAAATAAATGACTGGAACTGCGGCAGCTTGGTGTTAACGACTCCTCTTCATCCATAAGGCTGTAAGCGTGGTGGAGGAACACTGCGTGCAGCCGTCCCTCGTCTCTGTAATTCAGATTCTTCTGTTGAGAGCAACTCCCCGTCGTGAAAGGTGACTGTCACCAGCACCTTTGGAGAGACTCGGGGTCCCGCTGCTACAGCTTTCCTGTGATCAAGGTCCCTACCGGGATGCTTTGACAAGAGCTCTTCGGTGCAGCGAAGTGGCCTGGGCTCTCGGAAGCCTGCCTTGCAGCGGCGAAGGCTGGGTGATTAGTTAGGTATTAAATAATTTTGCAATGACTGGTTTTACCTCTGGCTCCGTAAGAAAGTCAGCCTTCTTATTTTGCCAGTTCTCAGAAGAAAAATGGCAGCGCTCCCATTTCCTCTGCTCCTCCCTCAGGGCCTGCCACCCTTTTCATTTTTATTTTTTTCCTCCCAGGGCCATTAGACAACATGCAAATTATAGTTAATAGGGCCAGAACAATACTGCGTTCCCAGTGGGACCGTTAGGGTCAGAGCCATCGCGTGCCAGCCCTCGGCACGGTGCTAATTTTGGCCGTGTCTGCCCCAAGGTTTGGAGGTCAGGTGGAAGGGGACCATGGAGTATGGACCTGAGCAGGACCTGTCCCTACAGCCCCTCATCCCACAGCGGGCTCTGCCGGGGGGTCTCCTGACCCCCAGCAAGGCTCCATCTCCTTGCTCTGCCTCTCCTGCAACCTCATCAGAGGTCCCTCAGAGGAGACCAGTCCTCCCCTGGGCAGAGTGTGGCCGTGGGGCTGGGCTTGCCAAGGGGCAGCTGGCAGCCATCCGCCACCCCGAGCTCTGGTGTGGGGTCTCCAGGGGACAGGGACGGGTTGGGGGAGCTCTGGAGAGGATGCTCTACCCCCACGTCTCCCTCTGCTCCAGACCCTTCCTCCTGGAAACGCTGAGCATCCTCCCGCGGAGTGACGTGAGGGCAACGAATGTTTTAGCGTTAGCGCTAGGAACGACGTGGACTCTGCCGCAGCTGAAGGAAGGAGGGGGACTGCCTTCAGACCTTGGCCTTGGACTGGTTTCTGTCTCCGCCTTTGCTTCAAAATCATGGGATTTTGTCGATGGGGTTGTTGGGGAGGGGGATTTACGGCATCTGCGAGGCTCCTTTTGGGACACTGTTTACAGGGAGGTGGCAGTAACTATGTTTAAAAGTGAATATAGGTGAAGAAAGAGAAATACACCTCTGACACCGCTGGCCAAAGTCACAGGAGGGTGCACTGGGTATCTCTCTCGGGAGTGGGGTGGTGAGTTCCCCGTTTCTCCTACAGGACTTGCTGAGGGTGGTTACGGGCGCTGAAATCCCTGCCTCGGTTGCACTTGTAGAAATGGCAAGTCCCTGGTGTCGTATCTTCACCCCAGGTTTCGGTGGATGAACGAAATAAAAAAAGGAACACTTTGGGTTTTGTAAAATACTTGAAGTGGTGGTTTGGGTCTTTTCCTTTGTTTTTCCTCCTCTTTCTGACCGCCAGGAATTCTGCTGGCTCACCAGTGCCACGAACCCAGATGTGCTTATCTGTAAGAGGTAGCAGCAGCCTCCCTGAAGTCCCTGGCTTCCAGGGAAGCAGGATGAAAGGGCTGAAGCAGAAAGTGAAACTCTGAAAGGCGGCAGAGCAGCCCTCTTTCGTTTTCCCAGCTGAGCATAATGCAAAAAGCAAACAGTTGGCACAAATGACTAATGCAGGTTTGCCAGGGGGCTGATCAAAAACATGCCAAATTCAGCAGTATGTTTTGCACGAAGCTCGGTGGGGTTTTGCATCAAGCCTGTAGCAAGGTAGACAAGAGTATTTTTTGAAAGAAAAATGTCATTTAAAAAAATGTGGAAAATTCTCCTGCTCTACCTCCTACATGTTTCTATTGTCAAACAGTCACTGATCTTATTTTAGACTTGACCTCCGTGTTCTTTCCACAGCATGCAGGCTGAATGACATGTTATTCAAGTTCTCAGACAATATTATGATATATCTGCTTTTATATTTAGCTGTAACTTTTATTCTCCTTATAAACAAACCCACCTAATGCAACCGCCACCTATCCAGGGAAAGTATTTCCATTCCCCTCGGTTTAATTTGGACAAATTTGGCATGAAAACATTCAATAGTTCCATAATAACCTTTGCAACAGGATGCCTGCTGTGGCTGACATGCAGGTCTAGAGCGACTTGTACCATGTGCCAGGAAATTGCGTTCTTAAGAAAAATCTAGACATAAATTCTGAACAATCAACACTTAAATTTTGAAAAGTCTGGCAGCAAGCTGTTATCTGCCTCATGGGTTTTGGCTTTAATAGCTTTTCACTTTCTGAGCTCTACCTCTCTGTCCTTTAGGCAGGCTGTACGCCTCTGGCCCCCATGAGCTGAGCTCTGCAGAGCGGAGAGAGGGGGCAGAGGGGGCAGTCAGTTGTTTCTCTCCTGTTGTTGTTGTGTGCCCGTGTGCTCCAGCACTGCACCTTGGCACGGCGCGGGGGTGATTTCTCACCAGAGGAATGCAGAGCTTAGCTGGAAGTTACACAAATGGGTGTTTAGCTCTCGGTGGGCATCCATGGAACAGGAGCTTGCTGGGGCACAGGGCAGGTCAGCCTTGCCTCCCAGCCTGGAGAGCTGGAAAGGGGATGGGAAGAGATGAAGTACCACCAGACCCAACTGTCCCAGATCGGCCGGGGGTGTCCTTCGCCCTAGGACAAGCCAGTTCGCTGAAATATGAGGGGACTGACTCCAGCGTGAGAAAAAGTTTTCCCTGCCTTGAGGTCTCTGACCACTTCGATCTTGCTGCTCATCTCACTGAAGCAAAGCAAGGAAACAGCATTGTGTGGATGCCTGTCTTCCAGAACAGCTGTTGGCTTGGCCAGAAGCCTCCATGACTTGCAAATGTTCCCAAAACCTACATTGCTCCTGCTTAAGGATTGACATGGAGCTGTTGGAGTGGGCCCAGAGAACGGCCACAAAGGTGATCCGAGGGCTGGAGCACCTCTCCTGTGAGGAAAGGCTGAGGGAGCTGGGGCTGTTCAGCCTGGAGAAGAGCAGGCTGCAGGGAGACCTTATAGCAGCCTTCCAGTACCTGAAGGTGACCTATAGGAAAGATGGGGAAAATCTTTCCTATAGGAAAATCTTTTCAGCAGGAGCTGTTGCAGTAGGACAAGGAGCAATGGCTTTAAACTAAGGGAGGGTAGATTTAGACTAGATATAAGGAAGAAATTTTTTGCCACGAGGGTGGTGAAACCCTGGCACATGTTGCCCAGAGGGGTGGCAGGGGCCCTGTCCCTGGAAACCTTCAAGGCCAGGTTGGATGGGGCTCTGAGCAACCTGGTGTAGTTGAAGATATCCCTGCTCACTGCAGGGCGGTTGGGCTAGATGACCTCTAAAGGTCCCTTCCAACCCAAAGCAGTCTATGATTCTGTGATTCATTCTAAGGGAGCAATGCCATGGCTGGAAGAGCTTTATGTGACTCTGCCAGGCCTCTCTAAATGTGCGTTGAGTGGTACGTCAGCAAAAAAAGGGCTATTGTAGATGGACCCAACTGCATCCGTGAGCTTTGCTGCTAGGAGATGGCAAGAAAAACTGACAAAACACATGTGGCTCCTTGGGAAACTAAAAACCCACCGGTTTTTGTGAGGAGTTGAGTAAAGCAACGAGCCAACTTAATCAGCAACATTAAATGGGATTCTAGGAGGAGGTGGGGACAGGGAGGGGATGTTCCGTGGATATGAACTCAGAGTAAAACGAAGGGCAGCGAAACCGTGTGAACTGAACCCCATCAGGGAAGGCTTGCTAAAACTTGAGCCAGGAAAAATTAGAGCTCTCTATAAATAGCTAAATTGAAAATTGAATGCATTTGTGTGCGTGGATGCACACGTCTATCTATGAGGTCATGTGTGTAAAAGAAATACAGTAGTACTTCATGTGTTGGGGTTTTTTTTTTAAGTAGTGGAAAATGTTTTAATGATTTTTTTTTAAAATTTTTTCCTAGAGACAGTACATTATGTTCTGTCCTCAGGGCCAAAAACACAAAGTGCCTATTTTCATGAGGAATCCTACAGAAGGAGGAAGGGAAAGTATTATGCAGTGCAGCAAGGGTATAGTAGCCATTCCACAGTGATTACACATTCAAGCAAAGCCTGCACTAGAAAACTCAAAAATATAAGCGGAAAACAAGACGTGTGAAGTGTTTCTTATTCCCTCCCCACACTTAATGACAACCAAGCAAGCAGGGAGGTGGTCACGGAGTTTAAATTTAACCCCTTGTATTTGAGAATATGACTGTATTTCAGTGGCAGGCAGCGAGCATGTTACGTACACACTAGATTGAGGACTTCCTCTGCGTATTAATTTTGCTCCCTCTAAACTTTCGGTTATTTTCAGAATGTTAAAATAGTCCAGACACAAACCAGAAATGACTGGGAGCACTAAATAATACAACAGACCTTCAGGAATTAAGGTAGCTGAAACGAATCGCAGCCTGAACGGCTCCTTAATTAAAATACAAAACTATTTTTAGTTTTATACCAATAATTTGTGATTCAAAGTCTGACTCCCCCGTTACCTTTTAATACCTCTCATTCATCCTGCGATGGTCAAGTGATGAATGAAATCAGTCTTCTGAGAAAAGAAAAAAGGAAAAAAAAGCTCTTTTTGGTACGGAATTCAAATGAATTAAAGAATCTGTACAATTTGATTTAAGAGCAAGACGCAGTCTGGAGTATAATGCCCTCGTACCACGAGGGAATCAGATTTGTATTCGAGTCTCCTTTGCCGGCTTGTTTAATCGCTTGCGATAACATCGGTAGCCTGGTAAGTGATGTAATGGGAGTTAAATCAGGATGACCAACATAAACATCTGTCAGTGCGTGTGAACATTTGATGTATGACCCCGGGGCCCAGTGCAGCAGTCAGTATCTTGGCAAGCAGTCCTTGAGACGTCGGCGTCGCTCGAGGTTGCAGGGTTGCACGCTGGAGACCGTACGTGCCGCCTGCCCTGTGCCGTTAGCCAGGAGCTGGGTGCGTGGTGAGGCTGGCATCGGGTGTATCGCCCGGCAGCGTGTCCCCTCCGGCCCCTCGCTGTGGGCAGAGCTCGCCCCAGCGCTGAGGGTCGGGGCAAGGCAGGTAGGCTGAGATGATTCACAGTCTGATTTGTACCCAGAAAATCAGCCTTCGCGTTTTGTGACCGTGGTGTTGAAGGAATCATTTCCTAGGCTTGGATTACACGGGTGTGATTTTCATTCAAAGTCATCTTGTCATCATGTTCTTGCGTAGATTTGTTATTTTCTGAAAGCAAGCTGGCTGGTATGTTCATGTTCCTCATTAATTTTTTTTTTAAATGAGATTCGTATGGGAATCTAATAGTATGGGAAACTAATAGTATGGGAAGCTAATATTATCTGATACGGACAAATGTGTAAGTTATTGAACATCTGTGCCCTCCACAGAAATGGGCAGAAAGGATCTGAAAAAAATACGTTGCAGAGGAGACACAGAGCTAAAGGAACTCTGCCTGCTCCGTTAAATTGTTCTCTGAGGGCAAAGTCTTTGGTGCAAAGGTGACGCAGGTGAGAAGCACCTCAGGGAGAGGCACAGGAGGGCAGGTGGCTCTGGCTCCCTTGGCGTCAGCAGAAGCCTCAGCAGTGGCTGGACACAAAAACCGTGGTTGGCCCCGTGTGCGCACCCACCCCGAGCAAAGCTTTGCTTTAACATTACAGGAAAACTGTCCGCATTCATATTACATCCTCGCTGTTATAAACGAGGCTGTTTTCACAAAAAAATAGGCATATTTAGCTATTTTACTCCTTTTTAATCACTTCAAGGTACTGCCCGCTTATAATTTACTTCAAAAGAAGTCTTTTATCGGTCTTCAATAAGTGCATGAAGTTGCAAAATGTAGACATCGCCATAACTTTCCAAGAGAGCTGGCAGCATCCCTCGGTTTTTATGATGAATATAATCTAGAGTCTGTTTGCAACAAGAAGGAACAAGTTATATATTCCAGTGTTATTAGGATTTTTTTGGAGATGAAATGCAAGCCATTCAAGAATGCAACTTCAGCTCCGTTACTTCAAAATGGATTTGTAGAAACAAATATAAATGCAAGCTAAAATATTTTACCTTTTTTAAGAGGCACTGCCAACTTTAAAAAAACCCGCATAATTAGCTGGATAGGCTAAAATTAAAAGTGCCAGAACAGCACACTGTTCTTCTAGGAAGACTGAAGGAAGAAACCACCCCTCCTCACCCGCGGACGCGCGCACGTGCACCACACATGCCCGGTCTGGTTTTTACAAAGCGTGCTGTCAAGTGGATGCTGTCATGTTCCCTGTTTAATCAGTTTCCTCTTTCGTTTGTGCACTCTTGTATATAAAAGGAAATCTGCTTGTAAAGCCAGGCTTTTTAATAATTCATTCAAAAATGATTAGAGTTCAAGGGGAAAGTTGTTCCTTTAAATGACTGAGCCATGCAGGAAAAAAAACACGGGTATCAGAGAGTGAAATCACTTCTGCCTGCGTTATGTATTGTATATTTAAAGTCTGTGTTCAGACCTAAAAGTTAGGCTTGAAGTGGAATGTCAGTAGTTGCCATCTCTAGGTCCTCCTTTACCCTCTGTTTGGGTAAATTTTCTTTGTTCTGAATCTGCAAAGGTGTTTTCTTCTGCAATAAGAAAGGTGGTTTGGGGTTATTTTGGGGGTGTTTACATACACCGTGTCTTCCCAAAGCAGGCTGAAAAATCCCAGTTGGAAATTTGTTTTTTTTGCCAGTGGTGATTTCCATCTTCTCTTGAGGCTTTGCTCTACTGAGCAGCCCGGCAGCATCCCTGAAAACGGTGATGATTCCCAGCGGGGCGCTGGGCTGGCAGGCGGGGGACCGGGTGCGGCAGGGCGTCCGCCCCAGGAGAGCGGAGATGCCCGTCAGCTCCCGTGCGATCCCCGTTTAAACAAACGAAATGGGCGGCGGTGACCTTTGGAGGGTGGCGGAGGGACGGGGCGAGCGAGTCGGTGGGTGGGCAGGGCGCGGGACCGGCTGCGCTTCAGCCCTGGGGGTGGAAGAACTTCTTCCCTCTGAGGGTGACGGAGCCCTGGCCCAGGCTGCCCAGGGACGTTGTGGAGTCTTCTTCTCTGGAGATATTCAAGACCCACCTGGACAAGGTCCTCTACAACCTACTGTAGGTGACCCTGCTTGGGCAGGAGGGTTGGACTAGATGACCCACAGAGGTCCCTTCCAACCCCGACCATTCTGTGATTCTGTGATTCCGTGGTTGCGCCTGTGCCCTGGGAAGTAGCTTGCGGTGGGTTTTTTATTTCGTGTTTTCCCTCCTTGTGCAACAAAACAACTAGGGAGGGCCTGGATTCAACAATGTGTTTAGACTCGAAACTTCCCTTTGAAATCCCTGTCAACACTTTCCCAACGTTCAGATAAAGCGGTGAAGCAACAGGGCATGAGGACGCTGAAGCAGAGATGAGAGCTTGTGCGCTGTACCGACTCCGGTCTCCAGAACTGTCCGTGTGGCCCCAGAAAGCCTCTTTCTATTAATGAGAACATTTCCTTCAACTGCTTGGCTTTCCAGAGGCAGCCTGAGGAGCTGCGACCCGTGTTTCCAGCATTTGCTGGGGACTGGTTTCGCGAGGGCTGCTCGGAGTTTGCGTGGTGAGACACCTTTCCATTTTGAGGAGGCTCAGCGGAGGTGGTCTGCACTTGCCCCGTGCAAAGCTGGTGTGTTTGCACGTGGTTAGCGTGTGTACCATCCTTGGGGATGCTACCGTGCCTGGTGCTTTGTCTCTTGTCCTCCTGAAGCCACTCTTGAAGGAGTGGAGTGGCAGCGGCCGAGTCACCCAAGTGTGATGATGCCACTTAGACGCCACTGAAGCCCAAAAGGTGACAGAGACCTGAAGAGGAAGAAGGAGAACGCTTGTCAGCTAGCACTCTGTGGTCAGGAGATCCAAGGATGTTTATAGGTCAATATTGCAGGTATGGTTAGGAACGCCTTGGTCGTGGAAATACATCCTCACATTTCTTGAGCTGGAACAGCCTTAATCCAAGCCCCTGGTGTCATGTGAGCTGGTTCAAGTCTAAGCTCTAGGCATCTCAGTGTGGGAAGGAGTTTGGTAAGTCCCAGAAGTGTCATTGGGGTGTGTCTGCCACGTGGGAAAGGCTGTTGTTAGTGACAGAGAGACCCTGGATCTGGTGGGGTCCATGGTTTTCTTGGAGGAATGGGCAAGTGACAGCTGGCCGTGGCCTGCAGGCAAATAAATAGTTTGATGCTAGGTACGGTACCAGTAGATGGTGCTGAAGAATGGATAGCACAGTTCCCGGGTTTTGCGAGGACCCATCAACACTTCTCGTTTGGCGGTGTTTTACCAGTTCCTTGTGTGCCGGTCTTTGTGTGGAGATGGTGTCATCAGCTGAGCATGACCTGAGTCCTGAGTTCTGACGGACAGGTTGTGGAGTGTATCACAACTTCAGTTTCTCCTGCTAAACTGAAGATGTGTCGTGGTTCAAGATTGTGCGTGTTGCTAATACAGCATTCCTTCTACTAAGCATGCTCTGAAACTGCTTACTCACTGGCAGTACACAGCATTATTTTAGTGGCTTATCGTAACACCCAACAGCTGCTCGCTTTCAGCTAAAGGCCAATGTTTATTGGCCTCCTGCTGTTGCCTCTGCGCTCTTCTGTCATGGACTGCTTTTGTCTCAGAAGGTCGGCAGTCCTTGCGGGCGTGATCCCAGTCCCAGCAGACTCTCACTTGACCTTGGTACACTTTGAGTCAGATCCGAAGCCATCTTTTTTCACCTCGGGTTGTGTCCTACTTGCTACGGGTCGGAAGTGCTGGAGTTTGTAACTGAGTAAGTCGTTGCTGTAGTGTTTTCCATTTGAGGTAAGAAACGACAAAAAAAAAAAGTAGAATTTGAGATTGTTTCGTGAAAAATAGATTCTATACAAGTTCAATTATGAGTGATTTTCCATTTTTAGCTTTATATGCTTTTAATGTTGAGTCTAAATTAGGCCACAGGAAAAGGATGGTCTCTCTTCAAAGAAACAATTAGGCTGATTGTGTTCTTCAGATTCGTGGAAAACAGCTGTGGGTGTAGCGGTAGCGCTCAAGCTTTCTTCCACGCTAGCGTACGAGATGCGGGTGTGAGCTGGATAATTCTGCTGTGTGGGAGTTTGGAGAGGCTTGGTACGACTGGTTGGTGAGGTTATCAACAGAGCTGCAGAGCTGCGATGGTGGGACCTGTTAGAGGTGTGTGTGCTAGGGGAAGTGGACAGGAGGAAAGGCATCCCACGTGCTCCTCATGGAACTGTTAAGCCTCACTGGATTTTCATGGACAGAGACCACATTGCACAGATGCACGAATACATAATTTTTCACTGCTGCCTGCCCATTAAGAAAAGTTTCTTTAAATACGTAATTATTGTTCCTTTGATTGAAATGCAGCCCTACCTTAATTAATGCAACTTACAGGAGGCAGGTCTTGTGCTTTAATTACGCATTCGCAAACATTCGTGGGGTGTTTTGAAGGCAAGTGGGTATGTGGCGAACTGGTGAATTAAGAGGGATCTTTGGAGAGGCAAGAGTAGGAAAAGAAAGTCTGATCTTAAAATGTATGAATTGTGCTTAGCTGTTCAGTATGTCTTCTTGCTATTCCTCGTGCAATCTACTTTTAGAATTAAATTTAGAAAACATGACACTAATTTTCATGTACTTGTTTGCATGTTAACTTTCTTACACGAAGAGCGAACTTATATGCAAAATAAATTGCTGATTTTCCATGTGAGAGCGCCATTTTGTGTGTGAAAAGGCATGTCCATGAGGGATCACATGTACGCAGAGTGACAGGCCATGAAAATCACCAGTGATTTGGTTGTGTCCAAGCTGGAAGATGGTGCCATGGGTAGAGGTCCACAGAAGCCCTTTGGGAAACCCATGGTGGTTCTGCCAGCAGAGACACCGCTCTTTGATCTTTAAGGCTTTGTGGTGACCGTTCTTCTGGTTTCCTAACAGCTTTTCCTACAGCTTAGCCAGGACACTTTGTTAAGCTCCACTATTTGTGTTTGATACCCGATGATTTGCACGTAGGTGACTAACAGATCTCACTAGTCCACAGCTGGACATTTTTGATGACACAGATTTCCTAGGATTTCTCTACCCACGTGTTATTCAGAAACAGGTATGGAGGAGCAGCTATTCCTGAGCAGCCTTCAGTGTATTGCAGCGTTGGTTTTGACTAAAGAGGAACAAAGCACTCTTACTGGAGACCAAGAGTGGCAACTCACAGAAGAACTCAGAAATAGCTGCTCTTCAGTAATCCCACATAAACCCCAGCTCTGTTCTTTCAGTGGGCTCTGTGGATGTGCTGGAGGGCTTGGTCTGGGGCTTCTGAAGACATGTCTTCACAGTTTATGTTACTTAGTGGTTGTCTGGATGGTGACTTCAGAAACATTTAGCTTGGCAGGCAAACTGAAGGAGCTTGGTTTAAATAACCAAACAGGTACAGGAGGCAATTTGATGTTTGGAATTGTCAACAAATGATGCGGAGTATGTATTTTCAGCGAAATCTTTGGAAGTTTCCTACTACTTCAAAGGGTGAATTCAGAGATCAGGGTTGGTTTGAGACTATTGAACCCCGTACAGGGTTACGAGCGCTCGTATGTGAGGTGCAGCAGTCGGATTTGGGCAGGCAGCTATTTGCTGGCTTGCCAGTGGTAACAGAAGCAATAGCTGGGCCTTGCAACAACATGTGTTTCTCTTCTGCTGAGAAGCTCCAGCCCTTTCAGCGACTGCAAAAAAATTAGCAAAGATCTTCATTGTTTTGGTGTTACGGATTTCATCGGCACCTGGAAGAGGAATGCAGTTCATAATTTAAAACCTCTCCAGTCTCCCTTCCAGCACAGGCCAGTTGGTGTTTCTGAAAGAGACGCTCTTGGTGTGTGTGTCCAGACAGGTCATATGGCCCATCTTCTGTTTTAAAGCTGAAAAATACAACAAGTCACTTTGACTGGTGTTCATTCTACCTAGTTTTCTTTGTACCTTCCTTCTGGCCAGGCTGTGACGCCTCTGCAGATGCCGAGGAGTGCTGGGGCTGTCGGAGAGCAGCCGCTGAGCCTCCCCAAAGCTACTCGCTCTGGCCAAGAGTATTTATGAGACTCTTTTTGCAGCAGATGCTGATATTTCAGTACAATACTTTGCATTGCTCTTTGTCTCTTTGGGTTTGCAAGTTACAGAGACTTAGGAAGCCGCCTTGTTTACTGTTCCCTCACTCACTTTCACGTGATTTTTTATTGAAGGCCCGAGCCCTTCTTAGGCAGAGTGTTAGATTCAACATTCTTTTCAAATTAAATGTACTGGGGTGACCTAATCAGATGCTAGCTGGTTGACCACAGGAATGGGAACCACGATGCTCTGTAATCTAGTTTAACGTTAATTCAGTCTTTGACCTTAGGCAAACAGCTTAGCTGCTGCAAAATGGGGATGATAATTCCTTTGAAATGCTGACAGAAAATTGAATAAATAAGCAAGTTTTACCCTCTGTGGGTCAAGCAGTCTTATTTTCAAAGGCACTTCAGAGCTTCCACTCTTTCAGATGACTTCGAAGGCAAGGGTTGTAGCGCAGGCTTCTGGATCACCAAGGACTCACCGTGTTTTCCAGTGCTGACTGCCATGCCTTAGCTTTCTGTCATGTGTGGGGGTTTTTTTTCAGGATGGAGCGAGGGATTCATGCCTTGCTTCCAATGGCCATGCCGTTCACCATCTTACACCTTGTGGTGTGTAGACACTAGACGGATGGACATCTTACTTCCCGTTCAGGCAGAAATGTGACACTTGATTCCAGGATGTTTCCAATTTTGAAATAGCACTCCTGTATACTAAATAATGACATTAGTGAACTCATCTCCACAGGGTTAAGTGCAGCAGTGGCTGAATTTGCTGCCAGTGAGTTTGGCGCTCTGGCTTTGCCTGAAATTTCCCGTGAAGCCCAAAGCGGTCCGCTTGCTGTTCAACATCCCAGCGACAAAACACCTTGTGACAGCAGAGCAACCTTTCCAGTCTTTAATTTCTCAATTGTGTTTTTTAAACTTTGAAGTGCCATTTATTTTGACACCTGGTATTTTTCAGGCCACACTTTTATTTGGTGGGAATAGCATTAATGTGCATTAAAGGCAGAAAAGCCTGAGGAAATAGTTAGAAATTATTCCCAGAATGTGAATAATTTCCTAAATTTTGAGTTCTACGAGTCTGATGTGTTTTAAATGGCCTTCCAGAGTGCAAAATGAAGCTCCGCGTGGCATTTAACCAACAGTTTACAGAGGTGCTAGCTATTCCACTTGGCTATATTTAGGAGTCCAGGAAACAACAATGACCAAAAAAACAGTGAAACATTCTTGCAAGAAAAAAATTAAAGGAACAGTTTCAGCTATAAAACTGATGTCTACAGCAAAAAAACACAGCTGCTAAATGTTACCAAATCATAATAATTGTGACAGAGTTACATCCCGATCTTTCTTTAAGACATCTTCAGCCATGTGGAGGCCTCTTGTTTTAAACAGGGCTGTGCAGCAGCAGGGGGGGGGTTATGTCAGAGGATCCTGGTAAAACTCGAGTGCTCGTGTAAATCAAGGCTTATTTTTGCATTCCAAAGGGTGAATAAGTCGTAAGAGGGGAGTGAGATGCAACACGTGTGAAGAAACCTTCGTACAGAGACTCTGCGCTGGTGGAGTCTCAGCTGGGTGCTGTGCCCCAAACTCTCCTCTGGCCCGGGGAGCATCGCCCACAAGGAAAGTCAGAGCAAACGCTGCTTGCTTGGTCTGTGAAAGAGCACAGAAGGCGAAGGGATGGCAGGATAAGTCTTCAAACGAGTGAGACGCAGCCGCACAGCCCAGAGGCGACAGGACAAGAGCAGAAGTGTCAAAAGTTGCGTAAGCGTAGTTGAGGGACCACCTCTAGCTTAATGAAGCCTCACTTAGTAAAGACGAGAGGGTACAATTAATGGAGGTAAGTGGACATCGTTAGTCCCTCTCCAGCAAATAAACTTCAGCTGATATTTTGCACTCTGCCTGACAAAGTGATGTAACATTTACCAACCTTTAAAAAGCTGGTCATGAATGAGTCAGTATTTCTCAAGGGCTTTGGTCAGCTGTTCCCGTTTACTGGGCTGGAATCTCACTTTCGTCATCCAGTCTCCCTGAGCTTCCCCTCATGTGTTTAAAACCAAAGCTACCGTCATCTGTCCAGTTCTGGGCTCCCCAGTTCAAGAAAGATGAGGAGCTACTGGAGAGAGTCCAGCGGAGGGCTACGAGGATGGTGAGGGGACTGGAGCATCTCTCCTACGAGGAGAGG
>Ga0065711_1044798_pt1 | contig 13875 bp, 7 predicted proteins | sample Hoacrofraction12_FD_59098 | JGI IMG/M metagenome (GOLD analysis project Ga0065711, IMG submission 59098) | Hoatzin crop microbial communities from Cojedes, Venezuela - Epithelial fraction 12 v2 (version 2) | ecosystem: Host-associated > Birds > Digestive system > Esophagus > Crop | place... | reverse complement strand
AACTTGAAAATGAGGAGTTGACATGGAACTCTCTTGGCTTTGGTGATTAAACCAAAACATCAATGTTTTCAACTCTTTTGTGTTTTTCCACAAGGCAGCAGGAAAAATCTGCTATAATATCCAAAAATAGCAAGGATGAGGTGTGAAAGAAGAGCTCGATATTCTATCGGCAAAAATCAAACTAATTAGAAAAGTCGGAGAACATGACTGCAACTACATCTTCTTCGAAGAGGAGGATAAAATAGGTATTGCCGATGAATTTGGGAATGTTCTTCACGCACTTGCACCAATTCTGGAAGATGAGAATATCACAGATGTAAAACCAAAGACGTTTATACCAACAAAAGAGGGCATCATACTAAATACAAGAGTATATGTACAAAATGGAGAGTACAGCAAAAAACAAGAAGAAAACAGACTATATTATTTCCAAGACGGCAGGGCTACGCTAATCGCAAATGACGATTCAATCTGCAACGTAAATGTTTTGGGCGATGGAGTGATCACATATACTACCCTTAACGAGAATGAGAAAAGTGGCAAAAAAGTCCTCTTTGATGTTAGCACCCTGAAAAAAACAAAGACGATCCCGCTAAAAGGGCCATTTTCTACTATGTTCGCTATGATAGACAGGAGGCAGTTAGAGTCTCCTCTGTTTGGAGATAGTGCAATCGTAGAGACGGAGAACAAAAAACTCTATCTACTCTCCCCTGACGGTCAAACGGAAAAGATAGATGGTCTATTGTATGAGGATATTGGTTTTGTAAATTACAAAGTTGTGGGCGTAAAAATAGGTGACACAGTAACTCTTAAAGAGTTCTCGCCAGCAAAGATAACCACAACCTGCAAAGTACCAGAACACCTCAACATATTCAACGACATTAACCAAATTAGCTTCAAACCTATTGAAAATAGTCCAAACTACACCGCAATGGTCGTAGAGGGTAATCTCTATATCGTAAAAGACAACGACTTCTTCTCGCCAATCGCTAAAACCAACGAGTATTATATCCCGCAAAGAGCAGGGCACTACTACATGATAGAACCCACCAGGCTGCTTTGCCTCGCCCAAAAAGACGGGTATCTATTTGACTTTACAAAGAGCGATGACGACAAGCTCTTGCTTGACAAGGCGTACAATGTGGTCAAACTACCAAGCCCAGACGCCTATTTGTTCCGCAAGGCAAGAGACGGCCATAGACTCAATCGGTTTGGCGGAGAGGTATTTGTTGCAACATTTAAAAACGGTAAGCTTGAGGTTGTTGATGAGCTGATGTTAAAGCATGGTTATGAGAACGCTCTGTTAGTAAGCAAAGATGGCAAAAACTACCTTTACGACACACAAAAACTAAAAATAGGCACCAACCCGATACCATCAAACCTGGATTTGGAGGAGGTTTATACAAAACAGGGGGTTACAGCCGTCATCTGTTCAGAATATCATGACGGAATAGAGAGATATAAAGGTTACACCATCGAAGGAGAGGCGATTACTAGAATCCAGCAAAACCTTCGAAGCGTCGAAAAACATGTGAATGACTACATAGATGAATGTTTAAAAAGTGACAACGAAGTAGAAAACACCTTGGCGAGCAAACTATGAACGAAAAGATATCACTAATTGGCACCCAAATCATCCCGGCAGGCAAAGATATGGCAATCTGTCTAAGAACGGGAACGACAGCAAAACAAAACCTGTTTCTTTGCGACAGAAACGGCTATATCAAACCACTAAAGAAGTGCCATCTAAACGAAAAGATTACAGATGAAGTAATAACAGAGTTGCCTAATGCCACAATAGGCATATGCGATGTTGTATTCGAAGCAAAAGGAAATTTTCTATTATGTGCCCAAAAAAGTTGGCCAGAGGAGACCAAATGTATAATTGATCTAAACGACATGACCGTATACACAGCAAAAAAGATTCAAGCCCTAAGCGAAAACATCATACTATACGACAGAGTATGGGACAATGAAGAGGAAAAACTTTCGCTATGGGCATTCGATACAAAAACTAAAGAGTCATTTTTGGTATTAGGTCAAGAGGATAGCGTATTAAGGCTGGATGAAGAGTGGCGTTACTACCCATTAAGCAAAGAGAAACTCATCATCTCCCCAGGCGTTACAAATGGAATGACATATATAAGAGATATAAAGGGCGGAAAATCTCGCCTAGCATTAGGCTCTGATTGCTCCATAAAATTTAACTGCGGAAGACCGACACCACCAAATTTCATACCAAAAGAGAAGGCACCAGCCGGTTTTATACAGTTTTGGAGCTTTACGAATCAAGACACCGGAGCAGTTGAGTTTTGCATAGATAATTTCGCAAATCGCTACACAACAGAAACAGACAGAATTATCGTGACAGATAGATGCAGGAGAGCCACCCTTCCGCTCCACCCAGAGAAAACCTATTTCTATAATGAGCTCAGGACCGATTTGGCGAACAAAAACCTCAAAATACTCGAGGTCAATGACGGAAGTTCGGATCACATAGTTATGATAGATAAGAACACAAGAAGCATAAAAACAATCGCCCGCGCGAATTCAGTCCAATCCCGCATCGCATATTATGGGGAGGATGCATTCGATGTAAAAGAGGAGCGTATAGAGAATGTGGCGCTAAAAAAGATACTAAACAGAGCCGGTATGGATAGCAGTGAGATGCGAGCACTAAACTTCTATAGCAACTCCATCACAACAAATTCATCAAAACCTCTCGTATGGTCATTCCTGTTCCAAAACGACAAGTTAGTCGCCGCGGTTGGTATCGACCAATTTTGGAATGGTCAAACAATGCAAAATTACGGCTCACCAAAAAACGTAGATTTGACAAACAACACCTGCATATATCAACTCTCTTTGGTATCGGAAAAATCCATCGTGGATGCCTGTTATACAATATTTACCAAAGGGGCACAACTTACAGCCCAAAACACTATTGCAGCAGGAAGAACAGCCGGTATAGTAGAGGTCGAAGATATTGGTGACGACGTAGAGAATAGATACCAATATCACATCATCACCATCAAACAGACCGGCAACGAAGATAACTTGAGCGTAATCAATACGGCCAAAGGGGAGGTGGCTTTTGAATTGGAGGGCAAGTTCGCGTTCGGGTGTGTGCATATTGAAGAGTTTGAGAAGAGAGATGGAGATAGAGCAAAAATCTCGATTCTTTGTTTTTATGACTACAACAGAAAAGCCTACGGGGTCTGCCTTGAAAACGGCACCCCTGTTATCCCCACAAAATACGCCTCGATCGGCAACGCACTGAAAGCGGCCCGAAAAAGCGTGGCAGACAATGTGGAGGTTGTGCTTGCACAACTTGAAAAGAGCGATAGAAAAGAGATAGTCGAGCCAACAGAGGATGATGAAGAGCTGTGGCAGGAACTAGGATTTGAAAATTAACAAAAAATAGGAGAGAGAGATGCCAAAGGTAACAACAGAATATTTTGGGATGTTTTTAAGAAATTTGAATAAAAATAAGTTAAACTTTTCCCTCCGCCAGCGGGGAGATGATATAGTTTTTGATATGGAAACCATTGGCGAGGCGCGGTTCGATAAGTGGCTACGGCCAATAATCAACCCAGTGTATACAACAAGGAATACACAAAGAGAGAAGTGGCTTAGACAAAAAAGAACCAAAGATATTCCAACCTGGGAGATGGACTCAGTACAAGCGTTTAGAGGACTGCTTCAAATCACAAATCCCCCGCGCTCGTTCTACGAAGATAGCGTGGATAGTTTTCAACAAACCCCATATATTTATCTGCCGCCCCAACTAAGATCCGATAATCTAAAAGAGAAGATCTCTTTGATATATTGTAATGGTTTTCAGCCAGATAGCAAAGGCCATGGGCCCGGCGAAAAGGCAGAGAACTCCCGAGGAGCGTTCGCAGTGCTTTGCAAAGATGATATACTCTACATCTGCCCAAGTCTTAGTAGAAAAAACACAAGAGACAATACTTGTGAGGTGATAGAGGAGAAAATTGTAGGTGAACCTAAGCGCTTTGAAGATAATGTCTATGCCCTTTGTCAAAGCGGACTATTCATATTTGACCGCGAGACCGGCGCGTCTACAAAGCTTGAGACCAAAATTGGTAAAATCGACGCTTTCTTCCTCTCACAAAACACCATCACGCTAATCGATCGCAGTTTGCTCACCGCAACCAAGATCCCTCTTGCGCAAAACGCACTAAACGTCACCCCAAACAGCCTAACTACCATAGACATAGCCGATATAAAGGGTGTAACTACCGCTAACTGCCCGCAGGTAAAAAACATCAATGTCTCACAAAAGAGCGACGAAGAACCGCTACTTTGGCAACACGTAGACACCAACGGCGCCAAAGAGATGCTGTTTTTCAACCCTGCACTCACCTATACGCATGGTTTTAAAACCAAATGTGACAATGCGATTGAAGTTGGCACTATAAGCAATGGGAATGTGACAGTTTATGATATCCTAACCGACACGGCATCAGGTCAGTTCCATATGCTCTATACCAAAGATGGAGAGTATATTGACAACAAAAAGGTTCCAAAAGGTCCGCTTACCGAATCAAAAGCCACCAAACTTAGAGCCGACATCTTTCAAAAGGCCGCTAAGTACATAAAAGAGGTCGATCCAAACACCTATTTTTCGCTAAATGAGGTTGAAAACTTCCCGGCAGTTAAAGAGTTAGGGCTTGCAATCTCAGATGCAGATCATCTAAAGCCATACACATACTACTCGCCCTTAAATATGATCATTAGCAAAGATCCAGCCAAAGAACTTCCAATCGTTATATTGAATACTGAACTCAAAAAAGAGACCAAAGATGGTTTCAAACAAATCCCCCTTGACTCAAGCGAGCCCGTAATAGGCTCTCTTGCCACTATTGTAAACAGCAGATACTACAAATCGCCCGCGCTTGTTGTCAAAGAGGAGGGGATAAAGGTCTATTTTGAGAAGAGCAGAATCAGTGATGACCACGGCATTGCTGAGGTGATGATAAATTTCAAGGAGAGAATAACAGAGGTAGACGCTATCCAAAATACAATAGCGAAGATGGGCGCTTACGACTTTGCGTTTGAGAGATACGATTCTAAAAAAAGCGGGTCATTGGGCCTAATAACAATAAATGACTACCCATACCTCATCAAACAAGGGGATGGTGGTTATAAGGCACTGCCGATTACAGACTTTGCAGCCGAGCAAAATCCACTCCTTCAATACGCCAACATTAGATATAAATTCGAAAAATTTATACAAAATGGCGACGAGGAGCTACTTGTTGGCATCTGCAAAGTAGAAGACAAGCCTTGGTGTATCAACATCTATGATGTAAACGAGGAGAGGGTCAAAAAGACGATCGACACAGGACTCACAGGCGCAAGTCTGCCATGTATTGGTGTTGCAGAGACAAAAGACGGGCGCCGATATGTCACCTTGGATTCGAGTTACCCAAATCCAAACACCGATACCTTGTTTGTTATAGATATCGACACAGGGGAGAAATACACCCACTCGCGTCCACACACGACATACTCACAACATCTGCGAACAAGCAGTTATGAACTCTCAAATTACAAATTTGACTCACTGATATTCTCTCCATCACCTAAAGGAGCGTTGAAATTCAAAGATGGCAAATTCGAAGATATTGAGTGCCGCCCAGATGAAATCGTGATCAGCCCACTCCTGCCAGACTCAATAATTTTAAAAAATCGTATTTATAATCACGAAACCAAGGAGACGACAGCGCCTGTAACGCCACTTGTTGTATCTATTGTAGGTGTTGGCTCTTATGCAATTATTGCTCACTGGGATAAACAAGATCCCACACTTATGGATAAGATGACCGTATACAGCCAAACTTATGGTAGCGAAGATGTGCAAAAAAGAGAGTTTGCCCCACCAGTGCCTATACAAAGCTACAGGTCAACCTTCACGCTAAAAAATCTTAGCATACCAACAGAGGATGAGAAAAAGCCCATCAATGTGGTCTATATAGCAGGCACAATCAAGGATTCGGCAAATAATAGATATACAGTCGCCATCGATCTAAACGGTCTAATGTTTCCAATTAAATCCAAACATGACCTAACCTCGCTTGCATTCGACAACCAAGTTGCTCGCTGCATCGATAAGCTCGGAATAGAGACATATGAAAAACTCTCGCGTATGAACCTTGAAAAGAACCAACCAGACTATCCTGATTTTGAAACGATGGAAGATGAAGACGATGTAGATGATGTACTTACTATGATAACAGAGGGAGAAAGATGGTAAAACATCAGCCAAATCCGCAAATAGGAGAACACGATGCCAAATGTAGATACTCAAGCGATCCAAAAACTACTTTTGTCCATAAGTAGACATAAATCAGAGGTCAAGCTATTCTTTCGCAAGTATGGTGATGAGATCCATCTTCATACACCTACAGGGGTTGCAAGGTTTGATAAATTTCTATCTCCAATCGTAACTCCAGTATTCTACCAATACGCAGATTCGGATCTAAAAAGGAGAAAAGAGGAGATCATCTTCCCTTGGGAGAGAGACTGTAGTGATGTGATAGACTGCAAATATGTAAACGAGGCGGACTACAGATACATATTAGTCAGAAACCCGCCCCTCTCTTACTACAAAGAGAAGGAGCAGTTGAGTGGATTTAATGTCCCAAGACTCCCATTCCCCTCCAAAATCAATCAAGAGACAAAATTTCATCTACTCTATGCCAGCTGCTTTGCGCCTGCGCAGACCGGCAAAAACGAAGAGCACTTTGCACTCTTTTTTCAAGATAACAAACTACTTGTATGCCCGTCGATCACAAGAGAGAACCACGAGGATGAGAGCTGTAAGATAGAGGAGTTTGCTGCAAAGAGGGAGCCCTTAAAGTATAACGATGACCTCTATATACTCTGCCAAGACAGTATATTCATCATCAACCGCGAAAACGGTGCCTCAACAAAGCTATCTCTACAGGGCTTTGATGCAGACAACTTCTTTGTAAACGGCGAGGCACTCACACTAGTTGATACTAAAGCCGACACAACTCTTAAGATCCCGTTAAACAGCAACCTCATCAACAAATGTCCAGATAGCCTTACCTCCGTAGATATAGACAAAATCGAAGGTATCACCAAAAAGAGCGTGTCAAATCTACAAGCTATAACCATCCAGCAAGCAAGCGATGAGGAGCCGCTACTTTGGAGACAGAATGGAAACAATAACGATGAGTTATTCCTTGGCGAAACCCCAAGCGAGGTGATATTCTTCACCCCGTCGTTTGAATTCTCTCATAGTTTCAAAACCAAAAAGCACAACATCAGCCACATAAGGCCAATAAGCAACGGCAATGTTACGGTCTATGCCCTCCTTGGCACCAGCGAAAGAGGTGTGCCATGTCATCTCCTCTACGCAAAAGATGGCACCTATGTTGGCTACCACAAAGTGCCCACTGGTAAGACTGCCACTAAAGCCAAAAAAACAAAGGAAGAAGAGGCGGTATATGCCACCGCGGCAGACTACATCACCAAACTCGATCCAAAAAGAGACTTTAGCAAAGACGAGTTTGAAAACTTTCCCGCAGTAAAGGAGTTGGGGCTCGTTCGAGACAACCCTATGCAAGAAAACTACTACACATACTATACACGCGCAAGGGCGCTGACGCTGCATGAGGAGAAAAAGTCAAAAGTTGTTGTACTAAACACGGAATTTGAAAAGTATACACAAGATGGGTTTGGCAGAATCCCTCGCGGCTCATCCGATTTAGCTGTGGGCTACAACGCGGTAACGTATAGTGGTACCGTTGCCCACGAGATACTACATGCCTTTAATGATAACGCTATGACGCTGTTCTTTAAAGATGTATACGGGACTTCAACGTCCTTAGAAGCGCAAGCAACGCTTCATTTCTCAACCCCTGTTCCAATAGATGAAAATACTCTAGACAAAATCAATCGTTGCGTCTGGAGCACTTGCAGGATGGAGGGGGAGAGGGCGATTTGTCTGCTAAATATAAGTGACACTCGCTATCTGCTTGCACGTGACGAGGGCAAATACTCCATTTTGCCCCTTGATAGCGCAGACCTCCATGCAAACCCATTTTTAGATAATACAAAAACATACTATTTCCCCATCACAAACGAGTTTAAAACACCAGAGATGAAAAATAAATATATTTTTGTCTCCCGAACCGAGGAGAACGACTGGCACCTGTTTGTCTGGGATCTACCAACTCGCAGATGCGAAACGGACCTGAAATTGCCATGCGAGACAATGGAGCAAGGGTATAAAAAACTAAGACCGGCCGGTATGTTTTGGGATAAAGATGATAACTTTTATGTTGCGATGCATACACACAACACACTATTTCTTGCAGATCTTACAAACAAAAAACTCTACTCCCACGGCATACCAGAGGGCCTAGTTCGCATGATCAGAGATACTGATTCCTATGTTGTGCCACAAAAGTGGCCTACAAATGCAATCCTATTTAATTGCTTAAGCCACCAACAGATAAGAGCACACGCGCCAAGGACGCCATCATCGCCATCGGCCAACTATATACTAAAATTTAAAGATGGAAAATTCGAAGATACAGGCATTCGCGACGATGGAAGGATATCTGAGCTACTGCCTAATTGCCTGCTACTTGACAGCGCCGTATATGACCACGAGGCAAAGAAAATGTTACACGAAAATATCATTTGGCGTGAAGTATTTTACCAAAACTGCAAAGCCCGCGCAGTGATAATAGGACACACCGATCCCAAAACAGGAGAGAGCAGTGCAACCATCTATGTCAAAGAGCCAGATAAACCGATGGAGATCAAAAATGCAAAGCTTCCGCCACACTTTTTTGAGGGATACTGGGATGCCGGCGCGGTTAAGGTCGAGACGCAAGATGGCCCAAAATATGTGGGCTTCATAGCCGGTCACCCAGGCGAACGAGATAGCACAGGGTGCCCAACCGAAGATACGATGGTGGTAGATTTCAATGGACTGGTATTACCTATGCGCTCAAAGCTCGGCGCAAGAGATACCGCACTTCGCAGACAGATCGCTCGATGTATAGACAAAGCCGGATGGGAGACATATATCAAAGTCTCTGAACAAAACGCCCAGAAAAACACAACTACGCAAAACCATCAGGAGTTTGAACAGGACGAGGAGATGGATGCTGTGTTTGATGGCATAATTGATAATCCGCTTTGATGACAAGGAGTAAAAACGATGGAATACACTACACATGGGATCGAATTCAACAAGCCATTCATCACCATTACAGATGGTGATAGCAAAGGACGTACTTGGGAGGGGATTTTTGAGCAAAATGCCAAAAGCCCAAATATCGATCTCGTGTTTAACTGCTTGGCTCCAAATACAGCTGCGGTAGTAAAGAGTGTGCGATTCAAAAATTTTGATGAGAGTTTGCTAAAATTGTGGAAAAAGTATGAAAACGATCCGCTGGACTGCGTCAAAAGGTTTGGCGTGATCCATATGAATTTTCCAATGCATTCTCTACATCTACACACTGGGCTCCCAAAAAGCTCAATTGTTGACCTAAGCAAAACAGAGGTAGGTCTCTACATCGAGAATGCAGTTGCTTCTGCCGACGTAGCGTTTATATCAGACGCTGACGAGCTATGTTATTTTGATGTCCATGTGGCAGACAGCTTAAAAACAGCGTTCAAAAATGTGAGCAGTTATGACCAAATACATATGAAGTCAATGACACAATCCCTGATAAACATTTCAGAAGATATGGACAAAAAGTTGCTATTTATAGATTCATTTGGTCAAGGCGCATTGTCTTATGATCCGCAAAAGAGCAAAATCACACTATTTAATGCAACAACTAAAAAATTTTTCAAATATGATGTTTATAAGCCTACGACTGAAAATGAAAACAGGTCGTGGATTTATAGGCGGATGGATCGTGCACATATTTTTGGCACTATAACAAAAAAACAGAACAGCTACACGCTAAATGTAATCAATACATCAAGCTTTCAAATCGCCGCACAGGTTGATTACAGAACGCTCGATGATTTAGAACATGCAATAGCACAAAGCCCTCATCCGTTTTTTGTACATCGGAATAAGAAAGACTTAAAACCCAAACTCAGCGAGATGTCTTGTCTATATATTGGAGAAAGTAGAGGTCTAAAAAAATACCAGATAGTTAACACCTCAAATGGGCATGCCGCTCATCCTCCATCATTTGGGCAACCCAATGGTGTAGAGTTCTCCATTCCAGAAGGTTCAAGCATAGGGTACATAGCAAAAATGTCAGAATTGATTGAAACGGATAAGGAGACTCGCGAGAAACTCAAAGACATCTTAGTTGTCGGCCATTGCCAGGGCGAGAAGCATGGATTAGTTACAAATGATGGAATACTATCAGTCCCACTTAAATGGAAAGCGCTTGGCAGACACCCCATCGCCTCTGCCGCAAAGCGAGCAAAAACTTACATCGAAAAACACTTAGATGAGTATTTGTTGGCCAAAACGGCTCTTGAACATAGAGATACACAAAACGAGTCCTTCAAAGAAGCTGAAGAGAACGAAGTGCTCGATAACATGTTCCCAGGAATGTAAGGATAGTAGCGATGATGATGTATGTCACAAAACACGAATTTAAGTACAACAAGCCATTTGTCACGCTCGAGATAGTCAGCAAAGAGGGCGAAGGGCAGACTTGGTATGGGATCTTTGAGAGAGAGGATGAGACCTCTAGCATTACGCTTACATTTAACTGCCATGAGTCAAAAACATCCGACGAAGTAATCAAAAGCGTGAAATTCAAAAACTTGGACGAAGAGATGGTGAAAGGATGGAAAGTGTTCAAAAGTCATTGGGAATACTCTATCAGCGGCCCGCTGGTCAACATCTCCTTTTTACCAAACTTCCTTACTCTGCGCACAGATTTGCCACAAAACTCCATCATTGACCTAAAACAAAGGGCATTTCACCAGCACATCGTTCATTCGACCGAGAGCTTGGGAAATCTACTCCTCCATAGCACTAAGCCTTACAACAGAGACACAGTCACATTCATCTCAGAGAACAACGAGCTGTGCTGCTTTGATATCAACGACAAAAACAGCCTAATAACCATCTTCAAAAATACAGAAAAATACGATCGGATTTATCTGAGCGATCCGATAGAATTGTCCATGGTTAGAATTTTCGAAAACTTTGAAAATATCAATAAAAAACTGCTATTTGTTGACGAAAACGGCAGAGGTTCTCTCTCCTATGATCCAAAAGATGGAAACATCAAGCTGTTCAACGCAAGATCCAAGAAATTCTTTGAGTATGCCATCACAGTCCCACTCGCCCAAAACGATGAGTTCTATGAACTATTTGCGCAGTACAATCACCTGTGGCATCTTAATCTTTTAGGAACCATCGTAAACAAACAGGAGGGATGTGCTCTAAACCTCATCGACACCGTAGATTTTCAAAGTGTGATGGAACTAAATTACAAAACAGCTACGGAACTGCTCCGCACGCTAAGGAAGAGTAGATCGGTTTATTTTGTGATGCGAGATGAAAAACGCTTAGATTATGAAGATGAGTATGGAACATTTTGTTTGCATACCGGGCAAAATAACGAATGGGATAACTATAAAATCATCAACACCTCCGGCACTCGCGAAAACAAGCCTCAACTATATGGGCATTTCCATGGCGCAGAGTTTTCCATTCCAAAGTATGCAAACATAGTGTATGCCTCAAAGATCGCAGATTTGCTCGATGTAGATGACAAAGCCCGCGCCGCGCTGGAAGATACACTCATTATCGGCTACGAAAAGGATGGAAAATGCGGATTTGTTACAAACGACGGCGTTTTGATAGTTCCACCAAAGTGGAAAGTAGGCAAAGCAAACCCAGCTACATCTGCCGCGAAACGAAATAAAGTGTGGCTTGAAAAACATTTGGATGAGTATTTGATAGCAAAAAAAGCTTTTGAACAAAAAGAGTTGCAAAACCAAAACACATCTATCGAAGAGATGAGTGAAGAGGAACTCCTCGCAAGCCTAACAGATTTTTCAAAACCTTAATCCACGTCACAAAAGGCAAAAAAGTACACATTTCCGTTCAAAATTCCAAGAGAAAGAAAGCTTTTTGCTAAAATCTCAAAAACATAAGACGGTCAAACAGGAGAACATATGGGAGACAAATACAAGTGGGTACGCCCACTCAACCATTTCAAAGCCGGCATGTATGGAAAACAGACATGGCAGATAAGCCTAAAGGGACTTGATGATGATACCACGGTGCTTGACTTTGACTGCTATGAAGGTTCCAAGTTTGCAAGAGAGTTTATAAAAAGAGTGCGCTTCAAAAACATGCAGCTACTCGACTTTTTGGGCGATAGTTGGGATGGTATGTTTTTTAAAGATGGATCACGCCATGGAAAAAATTGTTATGAAACAAAGAAACGTGGTTTCATAATAGATTTATCTCTACCGGAATCAGCCGTTATCGATCTTAGACAAATTAGTGATCTAAAAGACACATGGACCTTTTACTCAAACTACTCCGAGAGGACAAACGCAAACATCCATCTGTTTGTCTCTGAAAAGAATGAGCTGTGCTGTTTTGATGATAAGAGTGGAGAGACAAAGACGATTTTAGAAGGAGTTGATAGATACGACTATATTAGTAGCCACTGCGATGTGATCCGGGCACCAAAAGAGATCCTCAAACACGACGCAAAGAAACAGCTATTCATCGATGATTATTACAGCTGGGTCGGCTCCTTCGATCCGGAGAATGAAACACTCTCACTCTGTGGCGGGGAGTACAGGCATCCTCTCTCTCCAAATGACACATTTGACTTTAAAGTGCATAGCTTTCACACCCAGCTTAAACATCCAGACCTCAAAGAGGATGGCTATCAACGTATGCTTGCGCAACACTTCTTTGTAGCCATCGCTCAAAACAAGGAAGGCTATGAACTGAATGTCATCAACAGACAAGACTTTCAAAGCGCTACGAAGGTACAATTTAAGACGATTCAAGAGTTAATCGACACGCTAAATCACACCTACCCAGCGCAGCTTACCTATTTGACAGAAACAGACAACACCTTTAGCGGCGGTGTTAACGTTATGTGTCTGTATGAAGGAGTGAAAAATGGATTAGATTCATATAGGATTGTAAATGAAAGGGCTCCAGACGACGAGATGGCTCATCATGGGGTGCGGTTTTATTTACCACAAGGCACTGTGCCACGCACTCTCTCAAGTACAAAATCCCTTTTAGGCAGAAAAATCCACAAACTTGATGCAGACGAGTGGAAAAGGGCGAAAGATTTAATTGGCGATTGCGTAACAATAGGTTGCACCAATGGCGATAACTCAAAGATCGGGTTTGTGACGAGCGATGGACTTGTATCTGCTGTAAATAAGTGGAAAATCCTAAGTAGATATACAAGTCGCATTGCCATCACCGCCACAAAACGCGCAAAGAGCTACTTAGAGAGACATTTTGACGAGTATGTGAAAGCAAAGCGTGTGTTTAACGAGAGGGCGATAGACGTTAACTACACCGATATGATGGATGATGCGGATGAGCGTGAAATATTCGATAATTTCAATTTAAATTAAGTAGACAAAGATTGGAGTTCACTGATGATAGAGAGAGAAAACTACTGCAGACGCATTTACAAAGGTAAATATACCGGCGACTGGCAGGTTGAGATATGGTCTGATAGTGCAGATGTCACAGGCACAGATTCATCAAAAACAAACACACAGATATGCTTTACGAATCTAACGAACAATCAGAAGATACTTTTTAACCATACGGCACTGCCTCACACGCCACCGATTCAAAAGAGCGATATTGCCGTAAAAGGTACAAAAGAC
>Ga0065711_1044797_pt1 | contig 13875 bp, 7 predicted proteins | sample Hoacrofraction12_FD_59098 | JGI IMG/M metagenome (GOLD analysis project Ga0065711, IMG submission 59098) | Hoatzin crop microbial communities from Cojedes, Venezuela - Epithelial fraction 12 v2 (version 2) | ecosystem: Host-associated > Birds > Digestive system > Esophagus > Crop | place... | reverse complement strand
AGCACTGGAACAGGCTGCCCAGGGAGGTTGTGGAGTCTCCTTCTCTGGAGATATTCAAGACCCGCCTGGACAAGGTCCTATGCAGCCTGCTGTAGGTGACCCTGCTTCGGTAGGAGGGTTGGACTAGATGACCCACAGAGGTCCCTTCCTACCCCTACTATTCTGTGATTCTGTGTAGGCTTGTAGTTGCTAGACATGAGGCTTCTCAAACATCGACTTTCTAAAAAACATTGAAAATAAGTAGTTTGTCCCCATGACCCTTTAAGTGTCCACAAAGGGTCAGAATGCCCTAAGGAGTTTTGACCAGGACTGCATAATATGGCAACAGTCAATTAATCTTTGCCTATGCAGTTACTCAGCTTCATTTGTGAGAGCTTGCAAGTACAATGTACACCTCTCCTGAGGCCCAGTGCCCAGCTCTGACGAGACCTGAGAAGATGGCAGTTTTCATATTCTAGAGACACCATCCAGAATACTGGGAAAATGCTGGCAGCTTCCCATCCTGTCCCCACAGGACAGAAGGGATATTTCTACACTTTGCTTTTATCGTTTAACATATTGTATAAGCAATTATTTTTAGTTATTAATGCTAACACCAAGATTTTGTGATCCAAATAATAATAGAGAAAATACCATTTTATCCTGTCAATGTACCAATTTCAGTCCTGATCCTCCTTCTCAAGACTGTTATACATCAGAAGATGTTAACTATGCATAGCTGCTGCCTGAACAATTGGTTCGAACTGCTGAAATGAGAAATGAGTCTGACTGAGCATCTGAGATCACTGACTTCTAAAATTCTTCCCCTTCCCAGGTCATGGCTGTTGCGGGTCTGGATTCCAGCAAAGCTCATAAACATTCACCAAGTCGTTCAACACGTTCCTGGGCTACCCCGCCTGCAACCCCTCCGAACAGGGACCGTACTCCGTATTACACACCACTAATCCAGGTTGATAGGGCTGAATCTACCGAGCATATGAATGGGAGCCTGCCGTCCTTGCATAGGAGCTCTTGGTACACAGATGACCCTGATATATCCTACCGAACATTTACACCAGCCAATTTAACTGTACCTAATGACTTTAGGCATAAACATAGTGAGAAACAGAGGAGTGCAGACAGTTTGGTAGAAGCGGTAAGTATTACAGAAACCTCTGAAGTACCCGAGAGTGTCTGTCTGTTCAGTTTTTATGTTAGCTTTAAAAAGCATATAATTCAGTCCAGATTATCTTTCTGAAAATGTGGTATTTTCAGTCTCAAAGTTCAAAACTGTTTCTGGGTAAAGACAGGAGAACTTATAGTTGTCCTGTAGTAAAGGATTTCTGATTAATCCAAACCTTAACATCAGTGTGTTGGAGAACTGGAGATATTTCAAAGAGATTTGAAACTAAATTTGTTTTCTAGATGAGAATCAGTTTTGAAGTGTTGGTCCACAATGGCTGACAGGAAAGAGATGGTGCATATACCTATTCTCTCTGTTGTTTCTATAGAAAATACTTCACCATTTTTGCAGTAATCCGACTAAAAGAACAAGAGCTCTATGAATCAGTGTACTGAATGCAGAGAGGTGAATAACAACTACAAGGATTGATTTGTATGTGTACTAAAGAATGTTAAGAATTCCCTTTTATATTAAAAAAAGATTTGAAGATACAGAGTATATAGCATTTCTGAATCACAGTTACTTTTCTTGCTTCCATCTATCACTTCCTTCCCATTGCTATGAGCTGAACAGTACACTTTGTTAAATTTTATTTGCAAATGGGACTTCAGCGTCTTTCTTCCATGTACTTTAAAGTACTGAGAACATATCTAGAATTGAGTGTTTCATGAAATTGTTCTAATTGCACTATCTGTGATGTATTAACTCTTGTCTTTAGTGTATCAGCCTGATGACTGATGTTTATAAAAGACTACTCCCATATTTCTACAAAGAAAAGTTAGATGTATTGCATTATCAGTGACATTATCACATAACTGATACAGTGTGGTTTGGAGCCATTTGGTGTTGATTTGATTGTTCTTTACTCACGCAGTTTTGCTGTGGGTTGCTGTAGTGATTCAGCATGAGGTTTCTAGTATTTTCCACAAATAAGAAACATTATGACCTGTCTGTTCTTCTGTGATTCCACTGTATATCTCTTTCTTTTCCCTCCACCTTCCAGGTGCTTATATCTGAAGGCCTAGGAAGGTATGCAAAGGACCCTAAATTTGTTTCGGCTACAAAACACGAGATTGCTGATGCATGTGACATGACTATTGATGAGATGGAAAGTGCAGCAAGTAATCTTCTCAATGGAGATATTAGCGATGGGACAAATGGGGATATGTTTCCCATTTTAAGCAGACAAGATTATGAACTGCAAGATTTTGGTCCTGGCTACAGTGATGAAGAACCAGAAACGGGACGATATGAAGAAGAGTTAGCTGATGAAATGATATGCATTACGAGCTTATAGTATTTAACAAGGAAAATTATTTTAATAACAGAAAAAGTGCCTCACAGTTTAAAGATGCTAGGCACTAGCTGGAGTGAACAACCAATCAAGTTTTGTACAAGTGATGTCACACCTGAAGGAAGCCATAACTAATAAATTGATTATCTCCAGGATGCCGAAATGTGATCGGAGCTGCAGTACGTCAAGTCTCCTCCCACAGAATCTTCAGTTCCTCTGTAGGAATAAGGTTATTTTGAAACAAAGCAGACTGTGACAATCAGTTTTTTTGAGGGCTAGAGCAGGATTCTGAGGTGTAATATCTTGCCTGTCTTTCAGCCTTGTGCTGCTGTCCTTTGTAGTAGAGCAGGATTTTGTCAATCTGTGTTAACTCCGGCACAAAATTGTGTGGGAAATAGCAACATGAGATGAGTGATGACAACCAATAATGTCATTATCTCGGTACTCAATAGCATATCAGCTGCCCGTTGCATATCCATTCCAACATTGTTTTCAGACTTGCCTCCTGATTTCTTTTCTTAATGCTCTTCTAAAATATAGTTTGTCATGCTCTACCTGTTAGAGATTGTTGGAAAAAGAAGTGATATAAAGAATAATCTGTCATATGTAACACCAGTTTACATAGGAAAATATCATTCAGATAGTCTGTTTTATGACTATCATGTTAAGGGCAAAATATACTGGAATAATTGCATTCTTACTAATGCACTTGCAACCAGGTTATAGTAGAATTAGGTAAGATAGTTTGCTAAAAATTATATAGTAGAAATTATTGTAAATTAATTGTAATATACAATTATTTGTATTTGTAAAGAGATGTTCTATATTTTGTAATTATTGTACCGTAATTGAACTGCAGCAATATTTATGGACCCTAATTATTGTAACTCTCCACAGAATTCTAGTAGAAGTATTTTTACTTGGAATATATAGATCTATAGCATAAATATTTAAATAGAGCCACCTCTCGGTGTAAATCTCTTTCTGGGATAAAGTGTCAAGTTTGAACTTGGCAACAGAACAGATTTTTTTTTTTTTTTTTTTAAATAGAGTCAAATGAATCTCTCTGCATAAGGGATGCACAGTTGACTTCACAGTCTTATACTTGGAAATTAACCTTTTGGATTGAAAAATAAGCTCTAATTTTATTTTTTTATTAATCCCATGCTAAAAAATAAATCTTAAAATCATTTAAAAATTGGCAAGTTCATGCCAAGGTATTACTGATCATGAGACAATTAGTTTTGATGAAGTATATTACCTACATACCCTACTTTCATAGGAAGCATCTTGGGCAGAAAACATTTCACAGGGAAGTGAAAATGTTTTACTTCAGTACTACTTACTCTGCTTGGAAAGAAAAGAAATACGATAAAATGATTCTTCAGAACCAAAAACCTTGATTATCTAAGAAGTATACTATTTTATTGCCTCTACCTTTCTGTTGTTCTACGTGTACTATTTCAAAGATTTATTTTTATGCAATCAAGAGAGGGCTTAGACATTGTTCACAATGCAGTAAAACCCTGAAATGACTTTGAGGCTAATATACGTTGGAGAAAAATCAAAAAACACTGAAAGCTACCATCTATTTTGTTAGCACTGGATAACAATGACTTGTTCTAACAAGTTATCTTATCAGGTTTTACCTGTAGTTCATATGCTAGATAGCAATCCAGTTCACATTTTTACAAATGTGATGTTTAAAAAAATGTCAATAAACATTTTGTACATAATGACAGTTTCCTATGAATCGCTTACAGACTTCCTCTGAAATAATTCTTATTTCAAATGCCGGGATAAGAACTTAAAGGTTTGTAAATTATTTCTTGACCTACATGATTTTGTATTAAAACAAATGCAAAATGTTCTTCAAAATAAAACTGTGTAATAATTTTATTATATTTGGGACTCCTTTTGCTAATGGTTTTTCACCAAGAAGCTCCAAAATTTAAATTCTGTTTGCACTGTTTAAAGAATGGGAGGGAATTTGTGGAATATAGTGATCAGTCTACACTATCATAGTGTGTAAGTCTTTTATGAATGATTGCTGTTAACCAGAAAGAGACTGGAGTATTTGTATGAAAAAGGGCACTATTACTCCCCTGCTACCTAGGGGATTAGTGCATCCCTAGATACCGATCTACGGAAACAATTAGGAAATTCCAAGTAAAATTCCCTAAAAGGTCAAAACAAATCTTTCATTCTGTCTGCCAGGAAACACTTGGGTGGGTCCCCAGCAGTAGTCACTTTGTTAGACGTTCCCAGCTTACAGAAACAAGCTTCGAGACACCAAAATGGAGCTTTCCGGATCTTGTATCACTGTGAAACAACAATCAGTAGTTTTCAAAATTCCACCTGCTGTGGTATACCCACTTCTGAAAACCACCTTTAAGGCAACTGCAGTTGAACATTAAAAAAAACAGGAGGAAAAAAAATCCCAGACCAGGTTACTTAACTGCCTGGAGTCTTGATAGCACGTCAAATTTGGCAGATTGATCTGAATGACAATTTTTTAATTAATCACTTGTCCAAGGAGACAGAAAACAATGTGCTGACTTCACTGTATGTTCTTGCTAGTACGGTTTGTCCTTAGCTTTCAATAGTATGATGACAGAATCTTTAGGGCAGATACACTATTTTATGAGAAAACAGTCCTTACAAACAATGAAGGAAATTTAGTTACAAAGCCATGTTCTAGATAGCTACTGGTTTACGGGAGAACACATATATATGTGTATATATATATGCATACACAGAATACCTGTTGAATGTTATTACAGAACTATATGGGGAAAAAGTAATCAATATATGTACAATTACATGGTAATTGGAACCCTTAAAATACTGCCAATCATAGCAATTACTCTGTACAGAAAAACTAGAAGTTATCTCAACAACTAAAACATATTTCATGAAATTAAGAAATCTCATTGTTTATATATGTATAATGACAAAAAACATTAGTAAAGAATTAAACATAGCTAAGTGTTTCACAGTGAAGTAAATTCACTGAAAAAGTGAATATATAAAATATATTCATATTTGAACAATGTTTTTTGGAGCTTGGATGACAAGAATAGAGACTAAAAATTATGGTAATAAGATATGCTTTTCTCTACAAATAACTTCATTTTAACTATAATTTAAAAAAATGCATAAATGCTTTTGTTATTTCTCAGAATATGTTTCTATCTTTATTTTATAGATAATGGATGTTCCAAGCCCACTTTCCAGTTTTCCCATATTTATATAGCTGCCTCATTTGGTTGCAGACTAATTGAAATCGGACACTTCGAAAGGATTTTAAGCTGCAGAAACATCAAAAGTTCTGGTTTATGAAACCTTGAATGGCCTTATGTAAATTCAATGTACTGCAGTTTTACAAATACTGCTATTTTCTGCTGCTTTTAAAAGCATTTCTCATACTAAAGCAACTTGATCTGAAATGTGTGTACAAAAGAAACAGTTTTGGTCACTTTTCTCAACCTCATTGTCCCCAGCCAGAGACCTCCAACTGTGTCAGCAGCATCTGCAGCAAGCTGTAGCCCTGGCAGTGCTGGTGTTCTGACTTGCACTGCCGTTGCTGGTTCAAGCCATGCTGGCAGGTCTAGTAACTTCCAGATTCTTACATCAAACAATTTTTAAATGTAACTGTTTTTGACTACGTAATATAGTATCATCTGTGCATTTATAGAAAAATTTATATCTGGGTAGAACTGGGAATAATATTCAATTATACACTGTATTATTTTGTTAAGTAAGTAAAACTCTGGAATTATCAGCCTGTGCTCTGCAATCCGGTAAAGTGTAAAAGATGGTTAATTTTAGCTAGCAGACTGTCAGTGCTCCACAGAACATATTAGAGTATCTTGTACCTGTTCTAAATATCCCTTAGCAGATTTGACTGTGCTACAAGCAAGAATGATTTTAACAGGAATTTAATATCAGCAGCCACATGCAATGCAGGAGAAGCTAATGGTAGCATGATGCTACCTCAAGATTTCCCCAGGGCAACAACACTTTCAAATACCTGAGCCATTTCTTTAGCACTGCATCAAAGGAATGTCATGAAGGAGTCTCAACATTCTATAGCAGTGAGGCCTAAATTAATCAAGCAACTGCGGTTCACAGCATTGAAAATACTGAAGTCTTTAGAAGGGGAGGAATTTGCAAGGTGTGTACATATGTTTAGAAGAAATGTCTGATTATCTGACTGCACGATGCAGCAGTGTGTACCTGAACACAAGATGCACGTGCAGTTTGGCATGTATATCTAACCTTGCTGTTTCGTATTTTAGAGCTTGACATAATGGCGGAGGAGAGCTCTGTGCGTGTTCTGTAGTAAGTTATGTAAGACAGTGGCTTGTTAATCCTCTGCGGTTGCATAATAACAATTCCCATCTTGCATGCCTAGAGTGGAAACCCATGCTGTAAATCTGCAAATGCAGGAACTTCAGTATTCCGTGCTTCCGAATTGCTTCCCCTCTCAACTGCACAGGACTGTGGTAAGTCTCGCCAGTATATATTACTCTAATTATCCTAATACTTTGTATTCCAAATGACACTAAGACACCTACTGAATACCTTTAAAAGAAGATCTCAAAAGCACTGGTGTTGAATGAAAACAATTTGCCCTAAAAAGGTACACCATACACAGTTCATGCTTTCCCCAAATACACAATTGCTTCAGATTGTCTTATTAACACAGCTAATCAATCACCTATGACTTAAAATATTCTTGCTCTTCCCCGCATTCCAAAAGAATGCACCATATACATAGAAAGGCTTTACCTGTCTCCTTTTGGAGCTGAGTTCGCTGCTATCATCTTTCACTTTCCGCATTTTTATTTGTCTTTATGTAGATACTCTCATGAATTAAGTCCTTTCCCTCAGTTAGCAGCAGGGCTTCCAACCACTGCCTCACAGCAAGCAGCACCAGGTAGAAGTATCTGCCTTAAACAGCTGCTGTTGTCCCTCTAGCCAAAATCCGAGTCAGCAAGTTTTTTACGATTGCTCAGAGGGTGTAAAATCCCATTTTTTCTGAAAAAAAAAAAAGTTCATTCTGTTCACCACAAGTCCTGGGCAATATTAGGCTACAGAAGCCTTTACTTTATACTTTGACAGCTGCTTAGTCAGAAGTTATTTTGGAATACTCAATAAATAAAAAAAATTTAATGGATTCGATTTCATTCAATGAGTTCAGTTTCTTCAGGTTTGTTTTTCTTTAAACATCAGTTTAAAGATCTGAAAGTTACATTGACACAGAAAACAGTCCCAGAAGAGCATGTATCTTGCTTTACACATCTGAAGATAGTAAACCACAGATTTAAGTCATAACTAAAATATAGCATTGGCTCACTGAGTTACTTGCCTTCTAATTAAAAAGATCTCTTGCTGCATCATCAGTATCTGACCTTATGCAGTTACTTTGAGTAACCTTTCATTTTAAATCTATCTTGGCTGTAATTTTTTTTAAACAAAATTTGATAGTAAGGCACCATTTAGATGATTTGCTTAGAAATATCTTTTGTAAACATTCATCTTTGAGCAAAGACCAGTAACTTTAAGGACATTACAGGAAGTGCAAAACTCTTACTGTGCTCAGTGATAAAGTCGTACAACTAGATCAGCTTAAATTGTGAACTGAATTCTACTAAGCTCCTTGTGAAAAAAGCAATGAGAAATTCCAGTTTTCCAGTGTATTTTTTTAAATATCAGCTCCTGTTGTGCATTTTTTAGAAAAACAAGTTTCTGATAAATACAATGTATGTTTTCTTTCTGAATACTATACAGTTAAGACTGCTAAGTATGGTGAACTCTAACTTTCAGTAAGGATTTGTAAACTGTGCATTGCTCCCATAAAAAAACACATTTGACAAATTCTGAGCACAGACAGGTTCCTCTCCCTCTCATGAATTCTGATACAAACTGCTTTGGCCTGTGAATATCAAATTGCATAAATGCTTACATTTACTTAACCGTTCTTTGCAGGATGTGGGGATTACTGACTAGCTGTTATTCTGGGTAACACTCTCACAGCAGTTAAAATCATTCCTTTAAAGAACAAGGCATACCATAATGATTTTCAAAACAGCTCACATTAATCTTTTCCATTCCTCATGCAACTGCACAGTATTTCTGGCTTGTGTGCACAACTGTCTTGTCACTTAGAAATAGCTTCTCTTCAACAAAAAACCTGTACCACAAAAGGTCGTGTTTAACTAAAATAAGCAGCTTAAGCCAGCTGATTAAAAAAAAAAAAATAGGTAGTCTAATATAAGAGAATAGTTCAAATTAATGGTTATTTTAATAGGATATGTTATTTTGCATGGTATTTATTTTGTTGGCATGTTCAGTATGAGATACCAATATAATGATGAAAGCCTAAGTAGCAAACGATGTGAAAGGATAAAAATGTTTATCTCTGCGTTTCCAACGTCTTGGGCTTATATACAGGAACATTTTTCTCCTGAAGCGACGGGAGGCCCTTAATTATATCTGCAGCTTTCTCTGCTATCATAATAGTTGGGGCATTCAAATTTCCACTGACAACACTGGGCATTATTGAAGCATCTACTACTCTCAAGTTTTCAATGCCAATTACTTTTGTTTGGGGATCAACTACAGCAGTGCTATCTGAAGGCTGACCCATTTTACAGGTGCAGGAAGGATGATAAGCACTATCAGCCTTCTGCCTTACGAAAGTATCTATTTCTTTGTCAGACTGAACATGGTTTCCTGGTTGAATTTCAGGCCCACGAAATTTTTCAAAAGCTTTCTGAGCGAAGATCTCTCTGGTCAACTTGACACACTGGCGGAATTCCCAAATATCTCTTTCTGTATGGAGAGAAAATAAGAAAAGTCTTAAGTACACCCTTAACTTAATAATACATACAGAATGCACAACAGAAAAAAATAGCATTGAAGAAAAAGAACTAGAGGGAAAGTCTCTCACTTATTGCTGAAAGTCATAATAAAGTAGGGTATTTTTCAAAGTCACAGATATTTACATTCACTGTGAACAAAACTCCCAAAAGGGGATAGGTGAGCTATGAAGAATTGCCCTTTATTTTGCTACACCCACTGTCTACAGCTAAGGACCTTAGTCTCAGCATGAAGCAGCAAATGAGATCCATCCCTACACAAGCAGAGGAGGAGATGAAATGAACAGCATGATGCAGCAAACACCGAGAACCCTGACTGCATCCCCAACAGGGAATTCCTTTTGCTTTATACAAAGCTTTGCTCAATGGCCTCGTTTGATACTGACTTTTATAAATGAGAAATAAATAACAATGCACTAGCCAGCACTTTTGAACTGGTGTTGAGCAGACATGAAAATCTGCTAATGAGACAGGCAGGAAATAAGTTGCCATCAGAACAAGGAGAGGCTGCATTTACCTGCTGACATGTAGTTAGGCTCAATGATAGGATGGTCATTTGGATCTGTGCTCTTCAGCTTTAGCCAGCCCACACTCGTGCTCCTCAAGGGCCCCACATGGACCTGCAACACCCACACTATACTTACGACACAATCTCATCAGATGTATTTCCAAATTCAGTATGGGTTTTTTTTTTTCAGTTCAGACACTCTTTACAAATTAAGCAAATGTAAATGTTAAAGGGGGATAATGGAAAATCCTATCACACATTTTTCCATTCCACATAAATTTGTTGTAGATATGATATTCCATAAGGGGAAGGAAATATACTTGTCTTCTCAACTCACAGCTGTTCTTTTAATTTAAAATACAACATTCCAATTTAGCCATAGCAGAGCATTCTAATACATTCAGCAATCAGACCAAATTACTATCATCGCTGAAGAAAAGAGGTGAGCAAGAAAAAATGTGTATATTCAGTGACAGTTCCTCAGCATTAGCACAGACTTTTGGATCAAGATCGTACTCTAAATGGGGCTTGGATTTGTGCCAGTGAATAAATGAGTGGCCTCATACATTCTCACTTAAACCTCTATCTAAACTGCAGTGAGACAGGGAACACCTTGTTTCAGTTTTATACAGCACTTAGCACAATGGTATCCTAATCAATAACACTATGGCATTTCAGTAGTGCAAATACTTCAACAGCAGTTAGATACTTGTCTACTTTTCCCAAGATAAAAAGTAAGATAATTTTGGTAGCAATATCCAATAACAAGCTCATGTTTTTTTCCCCGATGTAGGAGGTTAAGCCAGCTCTTTTTGTATTATACTGAACAAAGTATTTTTCAGTATATAGCTAAATTATCAATATTTATAACAGAGCATGAGCCTCCTTGCTAATCACTACAGAACATTACTGGAATATGTTCTTCAACAACTCACCTGGTAAGCTTCCATTGTGGAACCAACCCGACCATGATCAATCACCTGAGAAGGGAGAAAGTGGAACTGAATGTCGGGGTGAGGAACCCCTGGTTCACTTCGGATAAACCCACCAGATTCTAAGTGGGCAGTGGCTCCCTCACCTAGAGAGTGTAAATGAGAGAGAAACTGCCATTAAAAGACCTCATAAAAGCAAAAAATCCACTTCTTAACCCTTGGTTTCACTACTATGAATAATTCATATGTACACTGGAAATTGCAAGGAATGCAAATCCATTATAAGCAGCTTATAATTTAAGCAATATGCATCACTTTCATCTGCTTTTTAATCACTAGATAAATGTAAGTATGCATAGCTTTGGAAATCCCATTTCTCTGATGTCTGGTCCCAGGATCCCAAGGGGTGTGGAGGCAACTGACTGCAGCATCTTGATATTACTGCACTGCGTGTCCATGGAGTATACATGCAGTATAGTTATCCCATCAGTCACATGTAATAGGCAGAGCCGTCCATAACGCCTACCCTGAAGTGGAAAGATGACAAGCCTGCAGTGCCCCTCATATTATGTTATTTTCACATGTGTTTAAAACCATGAGTTATCTCTCAATATTTACTTGCATGGTAAAAAGCCACTCATACCCAATGTAAGTTGTCAACTACTAACATCATAATTCCACAAGTGATGAAGTCCTCAAATTTAGCCAAACTGTTTTCCTGATTTCAAGGATTACTTTCACGGATTCTTTTTAAAGCACAGCTTCCAGGTAGGTTACTGTAAAATGAGTGTGTCGTTTTAACAAAAGTGATTTCCGATTTATATGTAAACCTAAAGGGTTCTGATCAGAGCAACAAACGAATCCTTTTGGGGCAATTATATGGAAAACTGAATTTAGCTCAACAATATGTTTTTATTGACAAAATACTATCTCAAATAGAACTTTTTCTTAATTTTTTACAACAGCTGTTCTCAGTAGCACCAAGATTTAAAAGTAGAATTTTTTTTAAATGAGAAGAGATATAAAAATGTTAAAAACCACTGTATAAAAACCTCACTTGCTACCTACAATGTAATAACTGTTTTAAAATACTTTGATTTAGAAAAACAGAAATAGTTCAAGCCCATTTGCAAGCTCCAGTTATTTCCCAGGACATGGAAAATTTATGTATAAAGGCTCCCAGACTTTGAAATTCATGGATAAAAGGCTGTACTAATTGTAAAGCAATCAGTGGTAGAAGGACTGCATACTTTGTTTCATACCTGTAAACCTCCAAAGCCATTCTAGACCAATCCTCACCATGTTAACTGGCTTTTGTGCGTTATATAGAGTAATAGGTTTGGTGCACTTTTGTTGGACGTACACTTCTAAATGATCTTGAAGGTTCTGGCCTACTCCTTGTGGGGCAAGGAGAGGAAGAAAGGAGGAGAATGAAAAGAAAGGAAGGATAAAAAAAGTTATTTCACACAGAACAATTATACACAAAATTTGCAACCAAAACCCAACATAAATGGCAACTAAACTAACCTCTTACAAGGGCAGTGATTACTAAGACCAAGACCATGAGCTCTCTCAGCCTTTTGTTCATGTCAGAATAAGGTTTTACATAAGCATAGCATAACTAGAATGAAATTAGAAAGCTAAATGGCAGACGTATCACTTGTTCTAAAATTGCCAGATATGACTTCTAAGTACAGTTCTAGCTTTTCTAGTTTAAAGCAAAAGTGCATGCTATTCTTTCTGTCTTTGAATATATATGACAGTGGGAGTTTATACAATCTGTTGTGGATCAAAACTCATTCAAAATCCTAAATGATAAATATGCTGCTTTAAAAGTACTCAGTGGCATTTTTCACTATCAAATATAGTGAAGAAAGTGTAGGAGTTTATTGTTCAGTTCTAAAAGCCATGTGTGTTTCCACTGAATTGTAACACTGTGTTTCAGTCCACACAACCTGACATAAAGACAGCTGAATTTCATGGATTCATTTCATTTAACTGAATTACATTTGAATTGCATCCATAGGAAGATGTAAGGTTAAAATAAATAAAATTACCAGGAAGATGGCAAACAACAGGGATCCCCAGTTTTTTTAGATCATCTGCATTGCCAATTCCAGATAACATAAGCAGCTGTGGAGAATTTATGGCACCTCCACTTAAAATAACTTCTTTACTGGCAAAAGCCTAAAAGGAAATGAGCACAAAAGTCCTAACATTATTAAGCCTGATCTGAATACAAGCAACACATCAAGAGCTTCTGTTCAGATACGCTCTTCTGATCCAGATTAGACATCCTTCCCTCCCATTTTTCTCATTCTAAATGCATTCCTATCTTGCTGTAAGTTTCTGCAGAGATAAATGATCAAGCTTTCACTTTGATCATTTCTGTATTTATTCCCATGTTTGCAATCCGTTCAAACCGTATGGCAGACAAACATTCAGCTCAGCCAGTACCATGGCTGCCAATAAACTCCTGTGCTACTTGCCAGGAAAAAAGTACCTATGATGGTCAGATCAGTCAGTTAACCATCGCTTCCATTTTCAGTAAAGGTTTGTAAATTACAACAGAAACTCCTCAGGAAGATGTTTGAATTCAGAGACATGCTAGCCCAAAAATTCTCAAGAGTTTATTTTCTTAATTCATCCATGACTAATGTTTAGTTTCTTAGCTCACTGTAGTCCTCAGAAGCTCCTCAACCACTAAAGCACTACTGAGAAAACTGACTGCAGGCATATATATATAAAATTCAGTTTTGGTGACAGGCTTTTCATCAGTTTGAGTCTGACCCCTGAGGTGATCATGATATAGGGCTACAAGGATGGTGAGGGGACTGGAACATCTCTCCTATGAGGAGAGGCTGAGGGAGCTGGGCTTGTTCAGCCTGAAGAAGAGAAGGCTGCGAGAGGACCTTATAAATGCTTACAAATATCTGAAGGGTGGGTGTCAGGAGGATGGGGTCAAGCTCTTTTCAGTGGTGCCCAGCGACAGGACAAGGGGCAATGGGCACAAACTGAAGCACAGGAAGTTCTGTCTGAACATGAGGAAGAACTTCTTCCCTCTGAGGGTGACGGAGCACTGGAACAGGCTG
>Ga0065711_1044796_pt1 | contig 13875 bp, 5 predicted proteins | sample Hoacrofraction12_FD_59098 | JGI IMG/M metagenome (GOLD analysis project Ga0065711, IMG submission 59098) | Hoatzin crop microbial communities from Cojedes, Venezuela - Epithelial fraction 12 v2 (version 2) | ecosystem: Host-associated > Birds > Digestive system > Esophagus > Crop | place... | reverse complement strand
CCGGGTTGCGCGGAGTGAGGGGGGGGACGGGGACTGCGGGGCGCGGTGCGTTCCGGCTTCGCGGGCTCCGGGCGCCGCGCGGTTTGAAAAAGTTCGCGCGGCGGGTTCCTCCCTCCCTCCCCCTCCCGCGTGTCTCCCGGCCGCGCGCGATCCCCGCCCCCGCAGGGAGCGCGGGTGGCGGCGCGGGGCAGCGACGCTTTCCATCCCACGCGTGTGCACGGCGCCGCGGGACGCGTCCCCCCCCATCCCCGGTCCCCCCGGGTGCGGCCACCTGCCACCCGCAGCGCCGGGGCCGGCCCCGAGGAGGGGCGCGGGGACCCCTCCGCACCCGCAGCCCGGTGTCTGCCGCGTTTTTTCCCCTTTGGCGGGGGGCTCCCCACGTCGCCCTCCTGCTGAAGGAGCCTGAAACACGCGTGGAGAGCCCTGCTCACAGAGGCTTGCCTGGGAGAGCTGTGCGAGGGGGGCCTGGGGTCTCTAGCTTGCTGAAGTACCCCCCGGGGTCGGTGGGGTTCCTTAGTTCATCAGCAGCCCCCTGTTTTTAGGGGTTTGGTGATGTTCTGGGGTAAGGCCCGGCTCGAAAAGCCTTTTGGATGGGTGGCTGAGCGAGACGCGTGATACAGACCGGCAAGGAGTCGTTGCGTCCTCGATGGAAACGTTGCGATAAATTGCGGAGGGAGGGTGATAAGCGTTGCTGTATCAGGGATATAATGCAAGGTATTTCTGTGTTTGGCTACAAGAAAATACACCGTGAATAAACCAGAAGATTTAGCTGCCGTGCTGTAGGTAACTGTATTTCCATGGTAGCCGCTGGAATCAAGCTAGCGGTTACAGAAGCTTCGGTAAAAAAAGCAAGTGTTCCCTGAAAGCGGTCTGGTAGCATAAAAATCACTCCCCTCCCAGCAGCAGGGGAATCCCCAAATCCTACTGTAACACAAATTTTTTGCAAGTGAAAAAATACTTTGCCAAAACCGTGGCAGTCTGATTAATAAGGCACTTGTGGATAGATTTATTTAGTAAATCGAAATTGCTGGAGATTTGTTTAGCAAATCAGTGTTGCTATAGATAACAAGCAGTAGAAACAATGTTCTATTTTATTCAGTGAAAGGATTTTTGTCCACTTAGATCTGCCCATTCTCTCTGTTTTACTGTGAAAATCGACTCTTACAGCTTGAACTTTCTTCTCGGAGGGCGTGTGTTTGGCACATTTTTGCTGTTTGGGTTCCTACAGGTGTTACCCCGCGGTGTAGATGGCTGTAAACGAATGTCGTGGGAGTCACCAGAGCATTCACCAGGGTCTGTCTTACTGCAGCGCCTGGGTTGCCATGCAAAATCCGCAAAGTGTAGTTTGGGACCTTTCTCTTTGAGATCACAACAAAAATCATTAAACCAAGGAAAGTTCAAGTTGGAAATTGAAAAGTTGACAAGTTTAAACCTCAAAGAAAAAAAAAAAATGTAAATGTCCAAACAGAGTGAAGTCATGACACAGCAGCACTGTAAACAAGGAAGATTGCCAGCTGCGTTTAGATAATTGCCTGCATAGAAAGAGTGCCAGTTTTAATTTTTAATTGCAAATGGAAATTTTGGCAGCTGTAAATGCCAACATTGTATCTTTTATCTGAGTAGATCTGTGTGAAAGAGCTTGAAACATTGCTGTAATATAAAGGCACCTAGTGATAATGCTATGTTTAAGGATCTGTCGCTGCTATGGTGTTTAAGATGCGTTTGAAGTTCCACTGGATTTCAATTTGACAGCCATCCGCGTTGCCAATCTATAAATTATTTTAATGTATTTATATAATTCTGATTTAATTGACTGCCAGATATTCAGATAATAGTTTTGGTGTTTCAGGCTCCATTTTTTTCCAGCCGCCTGATCAAATACAACTGCCTCTTGGAAAAAATACTTTCTTACAGAATTAAAAAAAACCCAACACCCAACTACTTGGAAAAAAGTCTCGAAGCAGGCAGGTAGGTTAGGGTTGCAGAGACATTGCGAAGTACGTGGATGAGACGCCTGCCCCTACCTCTGCTAAGCTGTTCTGGGCTGCAGCAGAGCCCGCGACAGCTCCGCACTCTTTCCGTTACGGGAATGGGCTATCTGGTGTGAGACTTTCTGTGTAGCTCATTGGTCTCCTGAAATGAAGCACATTCTCATACGCAGGTTGAACTAACACGAGGGTGGTTTCAGAGCATCAGTTTAAACTCTTTGATCTAGAAGTTTGTTTAGGTTTGTCTGTTTTTGAAGGAGGAAGTGGGGAATCAAGCACCAGTTACAAGTAAGAAACCATCCCTGCAGTGCTATTTTCATTTTTCATTTCCATAGGGAAAAATACTTTAGAGCTGAGAATTATGCACGGTTCACTCTTCTTTTTTTCTTTTTTTTCCCTTTCAAATAAGAGAAAAATCAGCCAACCACCTGAGGAACAAGTGTTGCGACCTGCATTCGGATGTCAATTAGTTTATTTGCAAATGTAACCTTGCAAAGTGCTGGAAAAGACAGCTGTTCTGCAAGCTTCTGCTACTAGGTGAAGGATTTGCTCTTGAGCAAAGGCCTGTCACTTCAGTATACTTACTCTGAGGAGTAGTGCCATAAATTGCATGTTTCTTGCCTCCTTTTTGTGTAAATCAGTAGCTCTTTGAATGGAAGCCCTAGCTAAGAATCTAAGACCTTTACTGCAAGTTTTTGAAAAACTGCGTTTTGGGTGCCACAGTCTTCTGCTCTTAATCATTCAGGAACACTGAAAATATGAACTCTTATAAAATCAGAAAAGAACATTCATACCATTTGCGAGTAATGAGTCAGTAACTTAAACCCCTGCTAGTAAAATATTTATGCCACACCACATCACCTACACGTGGAGCGTGTGCATACTTAATGCACATGTGTGCCTACGTTAAAATGCTGTGGCATGGTAACTTTGCAAAAGTATTGTCTTGGGGGGTCGTAAGATTTCTTTCTGGTTTTGCTGTTGTTTATTTAGATTATTTTGGGTTGTTTGGCTTGATGAAAGTGTATAGATGGTGCCTTAGAATGATCAAAGGGGAATTCCAGATTTGTTGCAAATTTAACTCTGCGTTTCGTCTTCAGTTGTCATAGGGATTTTCTATCGTTTTTATGCTTAATTGACATTCTGAAAAAGAGATGGCTAGAGAAATTCAGAAAAAAAATGCTTCTCTCTGATACTGTTGGTACTAGTAGCATACAATTGGTTCCATAAGTTTCCTAATTTAACATGTTGGATTTATTCCAGGGATAATAAAGTTTCTTACTGACTTTGTAATCTATTCCATGCAAAAGCCTTTAACATTTGCGGTGGGGATGTCCAGCTCTTTACAAAGCCACCACCTTTTGCTCTGGAAGCTTCTGGATCACAAATCGCAGGGCTGGATACGTGCACAAGGGCAGTATCACTTTGCATGACCTGTATTGCTAAGTTTCCATGGGCATCCTCTGTTGGCCGTTGCTGGAAATGAGATAGGGTGCTAGGAGAATTTATGAGCCCGTACGATGCTCTGCTTGTTCTTTGCGTTATTGATGGAAAAAGGCTTGAAAAATGATTTCCAAAAAAAAAAAATCTAATGATGCCCTCAAAGATTTAACTAGCTATTTTAGTTTTCCAGACCCGCTGGAAAGGACATAGCTTGCTAATGATCAGACAGTGATTGAACAGCAGCGTCTTTGCACACGAGCTAGCAGAGCTGCATCATACTGTGCCATTAGTGTAATTAGGGAGGTTCCACATTCTGAGTAAAAAACCAATAATGTGCAACAGCTTAAATACTTGCTTTTTCTCCTCCTATCAGAAAGTGGGAGAAATTATTTTATCTCTTTATTTTATCCATCTCAAGGCATCTAATGAACCAGTTTCAGGTGCTCTGTGGGTCGATCTGTGGCCTTCATCTTTTCAAGCACCCTTTCAGAGTCAGGGTCTGATGTTGTTAGGATAACAATGTATTTTTATATGCTTTAAAAAACCAAATAACAGCATGGTATTTACACATAACAAATAATAGGGTTGACAACATAAATGATGTGGCAAAGCAAATCTTATTAGGTACTAAGGAGGTCAAAATCTGAAACTGTTTAACTGTAACATCTGAACTTTAGTAGGCATTTTCTTTCATGGAGTGGTAATGAATGATGGTGGATATTTAAATGCACTTCAGAATACATCTGCGCGTGTTAGCCTCGTCTGAGGCAGTCTGTGATTCTGTATGTGTGCATACTTAATCGTTGTCCGGAGGGGACCTGTGGAAGTCATCCAGTCCAACTGGACGGCACGCTCTTCCTAGTCACATCAGCTGGGCCCTATCTAGACGGGTCTCAGACTTTGATGGATGGAGGTCCCACCGCCTTTCTGAGTAACTTGTTGCAGGCCTGCACCACTCTCCTGTTGAAAAAAAGGTGGTTTGACATGGGGAGGGAAGGGCAGGAGAGCCAACCTGAACCTCTGAAGTGGCACTTTATGGTCAATGACCCTTTTTGTATCATCTGGCACTATCAAGAAGAATTTGGCTTTTTTATCCTTCTAATTTCCCCTCAAGTAGCTGTAGGCTGCTACTAGGTCAGCTGTTAGATCACCATCTTGCCAGACCGAACAAGTTCAGCTTCCTCAGCCTCTCTATGTAAGACACAAGCTTGAGGCCCTTGACTGTTTTGGTTGCTCAGCTGCACCTCTTCCAGCTTCTGCAGATCCCTGTTCAGCTGGGAGGCAGGGGGGGAGTCAAAACTTGGTGCCACAGTGTGAGGCCACACTGAGTAAGGGGGAAAAAGAACTTTCTTCAGCCTGCTGGCCATGCTCTAACATAGCTGTGTGTTGCTTGCCTTACTTCTGATGAGGGCATGCTGCTGGCTTGTACTTGAACTGCTGTATCCGCAGGAACCCCAAGGCCCTTTCCAGTGGGGGTGCCACCCAGGCAGAGGGTTCCCAGCCTGTACTGATGCATGGGATGGTTCTGCATCACAAGCAGAGCTCTGCTTTTGTATTAACTGGACTTCGTAAGTTTTTATGTTCACATCCTATATTTTCTTGTACTCAGTCACTATACCTTGACCCAAGAGGTGGAGATAAAACAATTGTTAAAACCGCTTGCACATTCTCTGTGATGGCAAAGATCATAAAATGGGCAACAACGCTTCATTCCTCCTCTTTCCTGGTATCGTTCGTGGACAGCAGTCCTCTCCTGGTACCCTGTCATGGGCAATAAATAACATCTAGCTTCTGTTTTTCACTTGGTTTTTGTTGGAGAGCTACTGCCCACCTCAGGATTTTCAGTAGATAAGTATCAGGAATGTGTCTCATGTGATGTATACTTACCTTAGTAAAATGTTGTTTCACTTTTTATTTTTTCAGGCGTGGTCTGCTAAGTTTTCTCATGTGTACTGGGCTTACTTTCTGACTCAGAAGTAGTGATCCAGGAGAAACAACTAATTTGCCGTGAAAATCAAAACTGATCCTCAACCTCCTAGAAAGAAGAGAACAAAAGGCTTGCTTTGAGAAAGAATCACCAAGACCTGCATTAGGGAAAGTTCATGCACGTGGACTATCTTCTATTTGTCATTAAGTTTATTTCTCAAACGACATAAGGAATCATGTATGAGGTTAGGAAAGTGGATAATAGCTTAGATTAGTGTTTTGGGTTTACAATTTTTAGATAAATGTACACCCTTTGCAAGCAGGGTCTTCTCCATCTCTTCCCCATCTCTTTAAGCAAGAAGTGAGATGAGAACTTTCTTTATAAATGTCTTTTTGCTGTAATTTTTTCCCTCATGCAAAAATCATTCAATCAGCAGTGTACTTGGGGATGAGAGTCTTGTCTTGGATCTGTTTTTCTTTGTGTGCCAGCCTCGGGCGTGACATTTCTTTTCTTTCTTACCGAGTGTCTTGTATGATGTGGGGACTCTTGGTGGAAATTTCTGTGGCCTCATACGGTGAAAGATGTTGCCCAAAATTACAGATGTTGTCCAGGGATTGGGCGATCTATGAAGAAGTAACGTGGCATTAAATACGTGCTGTCTCAAAGGAGCAGTTGTTTTAGAGGATGCAAGAAGGATTTTAGAAAGATTTTAATTGCCTGCGAGACAGTGTTTGTGTGACAGATTTTCAGAGTAGGCTCTAGACGATAGCTTAATGAGCTAGACACCTTTTTTTTTCAATACTTTTAAAGTTTATGCGGTACAGAACTTTTTAAAGCGGTAATAAAAGTCATGATACCTACACAGACTTGATGCTCTTTTAATGCTCCAAATCTGAAGATATTTTTAATAGCTGCTCACCCTGATTTACTGTTGTTGTTTGTACCTGAATGAAGTTTCCTGAACTGGATGAAAGTACAATTGAACTAGTATTTTTGCAATAATTGCAAGTAATTTCTAGCACCAACCAAATGGAATAGCAATGATCATGCAGCCATTAACAGTGATTTCCCTGTTCATGAGAATAAACATCATTAATAGATTTACCAATACTCATAAAAACACAGTGAAATTTTTCATAATATTTTCAGAGGAAAGGAAAAGCACGTAGTTTGTAACTTTATTAATCTTTTTAACAACAAAATATATAGAAGGAAAAACTTTTATTCCTAGACAATGTAAACTCCTGACATTGCAAATAACACTCACTGCTGTAAGGTAGTTGTTTCCTAGCATTTCTAAGGTAAAACTTAATTGTCATGTGTTTAACATGTTTGTGTGGTTCATATCTCCGTTACCATAAATGTCTGATGAAAATTAATGAGATTTGCCACAGATTTTAATTGAAGCAAAAGTGACTCTTCTGCACACAGGTAAAAAAGATGAAGTAGAAAGCATAAATAATACTATCTAATGAAAAAACTTTAGCATGTATACGTAATAGACATTATTTGCTGCATTATTCTTAATGAGGCAGATGTTCATTCTTACAATAAATGTTACTTTTTCCCTTTGCAAATGATTAACACAACAGAGCATGCATTTCTGGCTTTTTTTTAATGAATGCTGGTGTATTGAGATTCACTTCTAAATATGTATTATATAAAACTATACTGAGTTTGGGAAACTTGTATTTTTTTTTTCTCCCTTCTTGTTTTCTCTGAGAGAGGGTTTTTTTTAAGTTTAGTTTACAGATTTCCTGTGAGAGAGCAGATGTAGATTACCCAAGGGATTGCCACCACATGTCAGTTAAGGTAGAAAATTCATTAGCTGTAAGGTTTATCAATAGCAAAATAATTTTAAGCAGTTGCTGTGCTCATGTGCAAAGTAAACTTCTTTTAAAGATATTAATTAAAAATTCAAAGGCTGTCTTACAGGTCAGCTGCGCTTAATCAAGAAGTATTTTCAATTTTCTGTGGAACGTTAGGTTTATCTTGTGATAGCTGTCTGAGCTGCAGTGTAATTGCGTTACAGGAAGCTAAGCAAAACGTTCATCATTTTGGGCAATGAAGTGTAGTCTCAGGCAGTGCCTTCTCCTTGAAAGACTGTGTGATTACTTGTTAATATATGCACTCTGGTCTAGTGGTTCAGAGGCGGACACAGTCCTCCAGCTAGACATATCTGAATTTCTCTGTTTGGCCTTCACTTAAGAAAATCTTCAAACATAAATGTGTGTCTTTTCCCTAACAGAGATGGACATAAATATGCAAGTAAGCATTTTATTGAAGAGTGGATGATTTTCAAAGGCATGGAGTACCTGCAGCTTCCTTTCATTATTCTGTTGTACATTCAATGGGTAATTCACTTTTTTCTCCCCACTTGTATAGAATGAAGTTTAACAAATGAATCATGCTCTTAAACTGATTAGAAATAATGAAGAAAGGAAGTTCTGTACCTGCCCACTGCTTGATTTAAGCAATATATTCCTGTTTGTCTTGGCTTCCTTCTTGCTTTGAGACTCCCTAGTTCAAAAAAACAAATGTATTACGCCTTTCAAGATTTCTGTAGAGTTTTAATTATTTTCTTGTAGTCATACCCAATATCATATGATAGCAACAGCCAGCAGCCAAATACGACCAAACCAGGAGAGTAAAATCTTTCTGCTTTGAGAAGTAAAAAAACTAGTTCACTAGTGTAATAGATTAGAGCATCTGCACACACCCTTTTGAGGTTGCTCAGTCAGAAATAGCATCTAACTTGTCCTAGGGTAATAAATTTTATTGGTTTGTATGGCCTAAGCTCATCCATAACCATGGTATCAGAGAATTACCCATTAGAAGCAAATGCACAAATCTTACTCTTCCAGGCTGTCGTGGCAGGAATGCACTTACAAGTTACTGCTGGGGCCTTTCTAAATAAGCATAAGGATCCTGACATACTTGAGAGGGCCTTTTGTGGGAAGATGAAAATGAAATATTGTTTTGGATGCCTTTCTGTTAAGTGGTGGGGGTGGAGGGCCACTCATCCTTGGCAGTGAGCTTAGAAAAGCAGGTTGGTCTCCCCAGGAGACAAGTCTGTATCAGTAATCGCATCTTTGCAGTGCTATAACTGCCATGTCTTCAGAGTATGACAGGCGAAGGCTCAGTCAAAGCTGGCGTGGTGAGGCTGGAGCAGCATCCACACCGCAGCGGGGGCTGGTGAGCAGGTGATGTCCTCGTCCCTTCAGGTGGCCCAGCACCAGGGAAGAGGCACTGCCAGAAAATCACACAGCAAACTCAATCAGCTTGAAAAACTCTTTTACATCCAAGAAAGTTATGCTGACTGGGGTTGGAAGTAGTCTTTAAAATCACTAGGAGGAAAGAAATCTCTGTTTCTGCTCTCGTCTCTGTGCAGTGATGCTTTCCTGTAGAGTCAGTGTTTTTCACATGCATGAGATGAACCATTGCCACGGGAAGGAGCAGAGTCTTGCTCTTTGCTGCTCTCCGCAAAGGAATGCGTATAGGTGGCAGGAGATGTAAAGCAGCGTGTGAATGAGCTACTTGCAGGTATCTGTGGAATGGGGGGGAGAGAAGAGTCTGTGCTGGCAGTTGGAGGGCTTTTCTTAGCCCTGTCGCTCAGACCCTTCTGAAGTGCATTTGGGAGGCAGAACTTAACATCATAGAACTGTAGAATCATTTGGGTTGGTAAGACTTTTAAGATCATCGAGTCCAACTGTAAAGTTAACACTGCGAAGTCCACCACTAAACCATGTCCCTAAGCAGCACATCTACACGTCTTTTAAATACCTCCAGCAATGGTGACTCAACCACTTCCCTGGGCAGCCTGTTCCAATGCTTGATAACCCTTTTGGTGAAGAAATTTTTCTTAATATTCAATCTAAGCCTCCTCTGGTGCAACTTGAGGCTGTTTCCTCTTGTCACTTATTACTTGGGTAAAGAGACCAACACCCACCTTGCTACAATCTCCTTTCAATGTCCTTTTCTCATGCCTTTGTCCTCACCTTCTTGTTTTTACTAGAAATGTTAATTAAATGTTGTCTTTTCCAAGGAGGTTCCAGTACACCTCCTGTGCAACTATAGTTAGTTGCAATAAGTGTGCACGCTCTGAAGTGATTTATTCAGTTGCTAGTCATCTAATATGTGAGTGTTTCTCACTTTGAGATGTCCTGACTGCATCTGTAGACTGAAGATGAAGCAGAATTTAGAATAAAAGAGGAACAGCTTTGCTAACGTCTGTGGGTGTTGTAAATTTTTATATAATAGAACAGTTTGTTCAAACAGATGAATTTCTTTCCCCTTAAGCTTAGAAACAATAGATTTCATTTAGTGGTTGATGATACTGTCTGGAAAGAAGTTAGCCTTCCTCAAAGGTCACACTGACTGCTGACTAAGCTCGTGATTTGGCTTCCGCGAATAATCTGTTTGCTGGGGTATTGAAATTGAGAGATCGTTGTAGGCAGAGATGAGGCAGGTGATGATCCTGAATTATGAATACTGTTCGGTAGGAATTTGATTTTCATCCTGAAAATGCTTGTAGACATACTCTTTTTTGTGGTGTCATTAATAGTTTTAGACACTTACATGGTAGTTAGTAGAAACCATCAAACTGAACATTGATAAAAGCTCTGTCTTTCGGTCCAGGGTGATGGCGAAACTCCATCTCAATTAGAGACAGGTTTATAAAGCTTCTGAAGTTGTGCTCAAGGACTTTTCTATGGAGAGAGGAAGGCCTATCCTGAAATCTTCAAAGCTGCTACGTTGTGTACATGCGGGCACTCCACATGAGGTTTTGCTGTTTGGAGAGATTATGCAGAGAGTTACGGTGAGAGCATTGGTGGAATCGCAGAGGCAGGAGGAGTTATCTAGGTGGGAACAAAATCATGGAGGTGAAGGAGAATTTATGAATGTCTATTGGACTGTAACAGTACTCAGCTGATACTGGATAGGACTTTAAGGTTAGCAAGGTGTTTGTCTTGTAATAATAATATGTTTTAAATTAACATTTTCCCCCTTTTATTATCTGCTTTCTGTAGAGAGAAAGCTGGAGTCCGGGTGTGAATCAATTTATTAGATTTATATATAAATAAAACATGGTATTGATCATTATATTTTTCTTCCACTGAAGTCTTGACTCTGTGTGCAGACCTGAGGAAATAATCAGTAATATTTTTACTACAACATGAGCATTTTATACACTACCTGATCATTTTTCTGATCGCTTTTCCTTTGCTAAATCTGTAAATCTCCTTGCTGAGATTGAGCCTCAGCTGGTTTATTCCTGTCTGGGTCCACCCTAGGCCTCGGTCACTTTTTAGCTGCTCTTGCGCATTGTTGGATGGAAAGGGATGCGGCTGGGTCAGCACAGTGCAGCCCAATCTCTGACCTCCTGCGTGGCTACATCTGCACTTGGAGGAAAACCCAGGGAGGTGCGTGTGACATTCCAGTACTCCTGAATACCCTTTAGCTCAGTGAGAAATACAGTCATTATGGACTTTTTCTACAGGAAGGAATTCAGTCAGTCTTATTCATGTCCAGGGAATTTCTCCTTGAAACGATAGCTGAGTTAATGATATCCATAAAATACCAAATACATCTAAAAATATGATAATATTTAATTAAATGTTGTTATTGCTGCTGTTCATTAAGGGCAAATCTGGAGCTCAAGGAGCTGTACCAAAATGAAGCGCAATCTCACACCAGTAAGTGTCAGAAGAGAAGTATTTACTTCGAAAAATCCTTTATGATTTTGGTCTTCAGTATTTTTTCATCTGCCTATGTCTGTAAACTACCTCACTGCAATGAACGGTCATGGCATTCTTTTTGGCTTGCCTTTATCATCAGCTTTAGGAATTAATCATCAATAATATAACGGATACTGACTGAAAACTTGGATATGTTAAGACAGTGCAGTGACATTTCAGATGCAATCTGTATCTGGAAGACAAAATTAACTAGCAGAGTGCTCAGTATTTAAGAAATATGTTTTTTATGAAATGCTGATTATGTTTTCAGGTTGATTAATCCCTGGAAAAATTGTATTCTTTTCTGTCTTGAGTGTAAAAGAGGCAAATATCTATGAAATAAGACTAAAATGAAAATGATCCTGGATGAAAACGTGAACAGTTGTAAAGATTTTAAAGTCGTTTAGAGAACAATCAGTCAAGAGGTCTGAAGTGTATTTTGATTTTGGGAATAGGAAAAGTGTAGTAGGGAGGCCCAGTCTTCTCCCAACACCTCCACTTAGCATTCTGCAATGAACTAGTGTTTGCCTTCATCGCAGTCCGGCGCGTATCGCAGAGCCGTGTCTGATGAACACGCAGGGTATCTGCTGTATTTGGTGTGCTGCAAAGGCTCGGTGATAAAGCTCTGTCTTCCAGCCTTGTCTTTAAACATGAAGCATACAGTAATGAATGTGTAACGTTGGCAGGTTATGCTGTTCCAAGTATGGATCTGTGGATTAATTTCAAACGGAGGGCTGCCTTGCCTACCTCTAGAGGGTGTGCAGGTGACGGCAACAAATCACTATGCATACAGTTCATACTGTTCTCTGACAGGAAGATAAAACTGGTATCTCGTAGCCTAGCCCTGGGAATTGCTGGTTTTGTGTTCTAAAAAATCATTAACTTTTTTAGTTTTGTCAAAAACAATAATTAATGCAGAAGGCTGGAAAATTGTTTGAATACCTTGTGACAATGATGGCACTCCCAGCCACAGCTCTGCAGGATGTCATTCGCTAATCTGCAAACTTCTTTCTTGTAATAAATGCAAGAGATGCAAGTTCATGATTAAATAATACCAAGTATTGGTATCAGTTTTGTTACTGGGTGTTCTAGTTACCTATCTAGCTATCTGTCAGTGTCTTACATGCTCTGCAAACGGTGAAAAATCTTCACAGAAGAAATCGGTCTTTTCTCTTGGAATAATATGGAAGGACAACACAATGGCATTGGTCAGCATCGTAGGTAAAAGTATCAATTCTCCTCCTGCCTTTTTCTAAATTACCACAGACAGCAAAGTCACCGTCTTTTATTCAGGATGGTAACCCCGGCATCTTTGTTGAGATGGACCTTTATCACTCCTTGTATGATTTCTGTCTAGCTAATATCTCAAAGGTATGACTTATCTGTTGCCACAGCGACAGTGTCACTCAAACTCTTAATATTTCAGTTCTTGCAACCTCATTCTGGCCGCAGCTGTAGGCTCCAAGTGCTCATCCCTGGGACTGTGTAACCCCTGCCCCTCCGCTCAGAGTTAGCTCCTCTTACTGCCCCGGGAGAAAGTTATTCCTCTTAACTTTCAGTAGCTGTAAAAAGCATCTGGCTAGTTAATTTTTCAAACTACGTGTATAACTGAGTAATAAAATCAGAAAGTCAGCTTTGCATGATTCAATAAGTGGAAAAAAAGAACAAATGAAACCGGTCCTTTTTGCTGGGTCTGACAACCTCAGCAGCATGTGGTAGAAATACTGTTTATTCAGAGATAAACTACTGACAGCAGAAGACTAACATGGGTGCATTTCTAATTTACTGCAACTAAACCAAACTTCAGTAAACCTGTACCTAAAACAGTGGTGTATTTTTTTTCTAGTTACTTTTTGAAAGTGACACTTATTTTGGCAGATACCGAGCTGTTACATTAGCCAGGAATTTCACTGTGTAAAGATTTTATGAATGTAATATGTCACGTGGTTAATGAGAGTTTTCTTCCTGCATTATATGGCTTTGTCCGAAGATACTGAGTTAGACAAACGGGTGACTGGTGGAAGAACAAGCAGAATAGCAGTGCAGCTTCTGAGCATGTGACATGGATACCGGGATGCAGGTGAATTAACGGTGGTAAAGTTACACCTGGTCTTACAACTTTTTCTGAGGTTGGGAGCTAAAAAACCAGCAGATATTAAGTGGCTGTACAGACTAGTAAGAACGTGGAGAAAATAGTGGAATGCCCTGGGAGAACAGATTGCTGTCAGTCTCACGGATTCTTTGAAACAAGCTGTTGTCAAAATCCTAGGGAGTGACAAACTTTGAGAAAGGTAGACATGAACTGGGGTAGTTTGTTGGTTTTAAGGTATGTTTTTATGAAGCTGCTTTGCTCAAAGCAGGCTTCTGCATACTTTTGTAGTCTGTAGTATGGGATGAGATGGACTTAATGTGCTTGAGCTAGTTTGATTAATTTCAACTGATCTTATTGCTGTCATATGGTCACTGTGTCTTTTGGGACATTCTACCAAACTTTTGAAGGCTTGTATAAATTTTGTGCAAATTCTTCAAAAACAGGAGTAAAAAGGAATATGTTTTGCTTGTGACCTGGGATGGAACAGCAGTTCAGATCTTTGTGACTGAAAGTCTTGAATAGTTTTTCCATCTTACCAGCTAACCTCTAGATGACAGTTGTTTAAAATTGATATATATTCTGTCTAGGTAGGCTGAGTCCACTGTGTCTGCTGTTTCGGAGCTGCATAGGATCATTCAATACATTGTGTTCACTAAAACAGACCCTAAAATTTGTTGCCCCCCCCCC
>Ga0065711_1009229_pt1 | contig 13875 bp, 8 predicted proteins | sample Hoacrofraction12_FD_59098 | JGI IMG/M metagenome (GOLD analysis project Ga0065711, IMG submission 59098) | Hoatzin crop microbial communities from Cojedes, Venezuela - Epithelial fraction 12 v2 (version 2) | ecosystem: Host-associated > Birds > Digestive system > Esophagus > Crop | place... | reverse complement strand
TTTCTTTCTTTCTTTCTTTCTTTCTCTTCTCCTAGGAGAAAACAGAAGGAAAAGCCTTGATTGCAGGTTAAATAGCAAGAATCCTCTAACTGTTGCACCAAATTGTTTCTTATGTGCTTAATGCATTTACTTTGAATCCAAAGCCTGGAGGTTTAACTTTGGATGCCTTGAAATGAAAGTACACTTTGGTGATGAAGAAGGCATTTGCCTTCAGGTTGGAAAAACTTAAACTAACGTCATCTCAGCACGATTAGAGCTCGTATGTACTACTGACCTAGGGGCATGCATCAACAGGCAAGAGTCGGCAGAGACAATAAATTCATTCTCTTGCTTTGCAGAGTGTAGCAATAACAAGGTGAAAATCCCTCCAACAAGAATAATAAAGGTCATAATTATTAAGAAACCAAAGGATAAAAGTATTTGGGAGTGTCATTACAGTGCTTACAGTATTCAGAGTATGGGGTGTGTGCAATGACATAAAAAGAAATTGTTTTTCATCAATACAAAATTAAAGGTCAGTCTGAGGAGTGAGACTGTTTAAGGAAATTATACCATGCTTATATGCTTGCAGAATTTGCATGTCAGTTAACCAGCACAAGTCTGAAGAATCAGGCTTTTAAAACGCAGAACCTACATCCTTGTGCCAATTATTAAAGCCGGCCGGTTCAGACTGATCAGCTTTTCAAGAGGGGACCATCTGTTTGTCTTGTGGTTGTGTAGCATTAACGCCTCGGCCCTCTACCTGGCCAGGCTAATTAGCAAAGTAACAACACTGTGCTGTTTCCACAACAGAATCGAACCATTCAATAAATTCCAGGCCTGCTTTCATTATCATACTGAAAACATATCTATCTACTGCTCTCATTTTTTTTCTGTTCCTACCCCTTTCTTTCTTTCCCAGTAGTTCTAACAAGCCTTAGAATAGCTGGAGGTGGATGACAATGCATCTCCTTCCCATCGGTAGGGTGGAGGTGACTCCTTGACTTTCAGATATCTACTATGCCAGCTACGCAGACTAGTGAGCTCCTACGGAAATACTGCTCCTCATATGTAAACTTACACTGATGTTTCTGTAGGTGTGTGTCAGCATATTTCCTTTTTGTGTGCATAAGATGCGTGTAGATCTCCCTCACAAATGCTGTAGTAAAGGCACTTGTGTCCACAGAGAAGTTTCTAAAGAGTGCCCCTAGCACAGAAGTGGCCGGGAAACTTTGAGGGTTAGGAGGGGTGGAGCAGAGAGACTGGCTCTGTGGCGGAGTCCAGGCACCTGCAGACTCTGGACGCCTGCTCCAAAGCCATTGCAGAGCTTGCGTAATTCACAGCAGTGCTGGCATGGAGGCCAGTGGGAGGTGTCAGCGGGTTCAGAGGGACCTTTTCTCTTTGTGAAGGAGGCTGCCTCTGCTTTCATGAACTTGGCAATTAACAGGCATCACGTCTGCAAGGCCTCGGGCTGCCTTTCTTGGCAGCGTTCTCGCCCGTCAGTTACTCCACGTTTCTCAGCTTGTCTCCTGCAAAACTCTCTCGAACCAGGAACTGCAAGACTTGTCCCTAGCCAAACAGTGTTCGCGCTCTCTTTAGGCTCTTTTAAGGGAATGATGTGATAAAAACTCCATAAGTCCTTATACCAAACACTTTTAGAGTATGTATCAGGGTGGTGAAACCCTGGCTCAGGTTGCCCAGAGAGGCGGTCGATGCCCCATCCCTGGAAATGCGCAAGGCCAGGCTGGACGGGGCTCTGAGCACCCTGATCCAGTGGAAGCTGTCCCTGCTCACTGCAGGGCGGTTGGACTAGATGGCCTTCAAAGGTCCCTTCCCACCCTGACCATTCTGTGATTCTGTGTTTAGGGATTGAGAAGCGTTATTCGGAAAGAATGCAATTCTCACCATTGCAGCTGAGGAACGACTGCATGATTCCATGTATAAATACACTAACAGACCTGCATAGTGCCTTCAACACACGTATATTTTTATGCTCAGTGATTAGGAATTGGCCTTTTAGTTTTAGGTGCCTCTATAAATGTGAACTTAGAGTTTATAATTTCTAAAACTTCCTTAAACAAAGTGTAAGGATGTCTTATCAACAACTTTGCAACTATTACTGATGTGATCTGTTGTTTAAAAACTCAGGAGTTGACCTTTGTACCAGAAGAATAATGGGGATAAATTTATTTGTATTTTTTAGAAAGTAATGCAATGGTATACATCCCTACCTTTCAACAAATTGGAACCGGCCAGCCTTAAAGTACCTTTGTCTAAAGCCGGTGAAAATGATAGTCCAGTGCTTTTTGTTGTAAAATAGGTACTTCTACGGTTTGTTCTTTGTGTGTGGAAAACTGACAGTGAAACTAGAACGTTGGCAGCCTGAGTAGTTGAAGGAATGATGACTTGGCAGAAAACTTCACAAGATGCAACAAATGAGTATAATAGTACTGATCCTTTCTAATCCAGACTTAAGTTTTCCAAAACAAGTGAACATTTAAGGCTTGAAACCCTTTTTAAATTATTGTACTGTTGTCCTAGCAATATTGCCTTGGTGAATTTCTATTTAAAATATCATTATATACTTTGTTATTGAGAGCTAAATGGGCTACAGTAAAAGGTTTCACCATGCTTTGTCCTGGAGGATCAGTGTGGAGAAAAAGCACAACCCTTTTGACATAGCCAAACATGAATTAGTGTTGGGTTAGTGGGCAGTCTGTCTGCTCCTTCCTCATCGGGCTCCACTTTTGTTAACCCCAGAAGGAGAGGTCTGGGCAAGCGCGGTACAGAGGCATCTCAGTAGAGAAGTCGCCTAAAGGCTCATTAGCTCCAGCTCCAGTGCCACAGGTAGGCTATGTGCTTTGCCATGCTGTGTAAGTCTATGGACACAGGGACCTCCAGGGACCTCACCAAGCTCCTTTTCACAGGGGGGAAAGGAAATACCAACCAGATACTCTACAAATATTTCCTCTGAGTTAAAGCTAGGGTAACCTGGGCACATTTCCACCTGTGGATTGCCTCGTGAGTGTTTACGAAGGCGTAACTGAGCCAAAGTTAATCAGTAGTAAATTAACATAAGGTCAAACTCAAGTCTAGCAATACATTTGAAGTGAAGAAACCAGACTAAGTCTTGAATCTTCTGTGAGGAAATGTATCACCAAAGGAGGTGGATCCTGAAGTTTGATCTCTGTAGATGACTTATCTTCATTGGAGTAAATAACGGTCTCTTAAGGGGAAAACGCAACAGTAGCTGTGCGGTCCCTCCGTGGCTGGTAGTCTTGGGGCTAATTTCCATGGCAAATACGTTTCTGTATTGCACCGTGTACAATTTTGTCATAAAAATCTGTCTCGTCTGTCTTTGGGCTTAGCAGGACCATGTGCTGAGCTCCATTCTCTCATGTGCTGCACCAGAATTTAGATCAGCGCTGTGTATGTAGTTAGCTGCTAGAGCATCTGCCAAGCTACAGAGCTGATCAAAAGGCAGCTGGCTTCTCATCTGGCTAGGCTTCAGACATGTTTGCTTCCAGGGTATGTTCATTTCCAGTCAGATTTTTGCCTCCTGTTTTGAGGTTCTATCCTTTGGCATTCCTGAACCCGTTCCAAAAATTTCAACCCCACCCCAGACAGACCTATCTGTTAGTTTCCTTTCTCCGTGAGGGGTTGTGAAGCCCTGTCGTGAACCAGGAGTGGATTTTGTTTCCTCTGCATTTTGCTATGAGACTGCGCTGGTGATAGCCAGCTCCAGAAGACAGGGATTTCCTGGGCTTTCTTACCGATGCGGTTAGGCTTGCTGTCACTGTAGGTATCTAATTCTGCAGATACAGAAGGCAGCTGTTTTCTTGCAAGTGCAATAGATCATCTAAGTTCATATTAAATAGCTGTCCTTGAAAGATGCCTAACTTCTTCACTCTAGAACACCATTTCAGGTAAACCAGTACACATCACCAAAATCCTGGCTGGTTTGGCACCTTTTTCCGAGGGTCAGCTGTGTGACGCTGCAGCTCACTTACCAGTGGTGCTGTGTCTGTTCTCTGCTATGAGGACTTGTGTTCATTTCCATCGGATATGTGTACTTTTTGCTCTCACCTTTGAGGAGAAGTGTGTACAGTTAACCTTGACTAGACATGTATAAAATAAAAATATGCTTCTGCTTTGCATTCACTGGGACTGTACAATGAGTGACCTGCATCAGACAGCTCATGGTACCTTTTTTGGAGCAGATTAAATGAGTGCTTTCTTCCAGTAGCAAGAACGATCTGATGCAGAGCTTTCTCTTTCAGAAATTTCCTGCTCTTATAACTTAGCCAAGAGTATTTAAAGTGTCCCCTACTATTTTTTCTTCCATTTAGCATCGTGGGGAGTTCCCTCACCCAGTAGTTGTTCTTGGTCCCGTGCGATGTAGCAGCGTCCTGTGGCACAGGCAGCCCCTGCTGAGGGTCCGTGTTTCCTGGAAATAACACTAATGCAGGGCATGGAAATAATGACAGCGATCTGTAAAACAGAGGTTGAAAAGAAATCCCATAGATATGGAAACTTTCAATTACTTTTGACTAGTAAAAGTGCATCAGGTAGAATCTGAGGGATAAATCCTGTTGCTATACAATAGTGTCTTGTGTGTTTCTTCAGATGTTTTATTTGTGCACTGGGAAGATTAGTGGTGTGTCTCTGTGTCTGCCTCTGTGAGGGTTAGGAACCACATATGAGCTGAAGAAATGAATTGCATGGTTGTGGAAAGAAGGTGAGTTTCGGTAGCATCTTCCTGGTTCCACTTGGATAGTCCAGCATGCTTGTGCGGGAGACTTTCACTGATTTTTCTGCCAATCTTTGATATAGTTGGAGTTTCTTACTGTCCAAATGGAGACTGGTGATAACTGGCGTCCCTCAGGGGTCTGCACTGGGACCAGTGCTTCTTACTATTTTCATCAACGACATAGCGAGGTTGAGTGCACCCTCAGCAAGTTTGCAGATGACGCTAAGCTGAGTGATACAGTTGACACACCAGAAGGATGGGATGCCATCCAGAGGGACCCAGAGAAGCTGGAGAGGTGGGCCTGTGTGAACCTCATGAGGTTCTGCACGTGGATCGGGGCAACCCCGGTGCCAACACTGGCCGGGGGATGAAGGGATGGAGAGCAGCCCTGCTGAGAGGGACCTAGGGGTAGTGGTTGATGAAAAGCTGGATGTGAGCCACCAATGTGCACTTGCAGCCCAATAGGCCAACCGTGCCCTGGGCTACATCCCCAGCAGTGTGGGCATCAGGGCAAGGAGGGGGTTTCTGGCCCTCTGCCTCGCTCTGCTGAGACCCCCCGGGAGTCCTGCATCCAGCTCTGGAGCCCTTGGCACAGGGCGGAGCTGGAGCTGCGGGAGCGGGGCCAGAGGAGGCCCCAGCAATGATCCAAGGGCTGGAACCCATCTGCTGGGAGAGCTGGGACTGGTCAGCCTGGGGAAGAGAAGGATCCAGGGAGACCTTAGAGCAGCTGCCAGTACTTAAAGGGGGTCTATAGGAAAGATGGGGATGGGGTTTTTAGCAAGACCTGTTGTGACAGAACAAGGAGTCATGGTTTCAAACTAAGGGATGGTAGGTTTAGTCTGGATATAAGGAAGAAATCCTTTAAGCTGAGGGTGGTGAAACCCTGGCCCAGGTTGCCCAGAGAGGTGGTCAATGCCCCATCCCTGGAAATATTCTAGGTCAGGTTGGATGGGGCTCTGAGCACCCTGATCCAGTGGAAGATGTGCCTGCTCAGTGCAGGGCGGTTGGGCTGGATGCCCTCTAAAGGGCCCTTCCAATCCAAAGCGTTCTGTGATTCTTTTCTACGATTTCTTCTTGTGGGGAAAATTACGTCTGCCCCCATCTTAGCCAAATACAAAAAATTGCCAGCAGGTGGCATGCAAAGGGTGCTATTGCTGATGGCTTTTTGCTTTGGTGGGGTTTTCCCTTAAAAGTAAAACAAGGTAGAAATAGGGTCTTTAAAGATGGTGAAGTGAGAAGTGTCCTCTTTGCTGAAAGACTGGTGATTACTGCTTCACCACGAATAAGAAGAACAGGCCTTCCTTACTTATCCTTCCAAAATAGTGTTACAAAACTTTTTTGCATTTTGGGATCTCATCGCAGAGCTCTGGAGCCAGCTTCTGTCTGTCCGTGAGGAGTCTGAAGCGCACCGTGCTGCCAGGGGCCTGGCCCTTGCCTTTTCGGTGCCTTGGGTGTCGACAGCCGTGCTCGATTTCCGCGTGACGGCTGGCAGGAATGACAGAAAACATGGGGCACTTGGTTTTGTGGTGCCATTCTGAGTTTTTCTGTGACAGCGGGTCAACAGGCTGGCCTACTGCCATTGGGAAACTACGTTTGGGTGAAAGAAATACTATTTTTTGTTTGTAGCCTTATTACAAATGTCTGGGTTTAAGAACCTTGGGCTTCTCCCACATTAGCGCTCTAGACAAATCTTGAACTACCTTTGTGGCAAGGCCTAACAAACGCTGTCACTTTGACCTAATCCACTTTTCTGCACAGCTGTGCTAAAGTCACCTTTAGTTTTATCACATTTTAATGCAAACAAGGCCGGAAGGGTGCTTGTTTGGATTGAAGAAGCTGTGACAATTCATCTGAATGGGAACTTCAGTAACTGGGAAGAAAAATGTGACAGGGAGCTTTATCACTGCATTGTACACAACAATCTGAAAATTATTGCTTCTTTAGAGGCCTATTCTCTCCCTGAGGCCTAGCACAGTCTATGCTAAGCAGCTAGACAGAACTTTGAATGGTTTGCCAGTCCTAAAGACAGATTTTAATTCTATTGTTTGTGGGTATCCCTGACTTTCCTAAGAGGATTCAAAGACAGGCTGCGGAACGAGGCAGCTGACAGAAGACTTTGGCCAATCTTTAAAATTCAAATAGAGAAGAAGGCTTTCCTCAGTGCTCCGAAATTGGTCAAACTCCAGTGATGTTTGCTTTCAAAATTTGTCAAGTTCATTCAAAACTGAATGAACTTGCAAAACATGCTTTGTAAAGCCTTTCTAAAAAAGTTTACTTAACCACTGATTTCCTGTAACAGCATGAATAAAGCAGGAAAGAAAGATCTTTTTTTCTTTTTAAAACCTTGAAATTGCCCAGTAAGATGAGCTGTTCAGAAATTATATATATAAACATTTACCAAATATGGGCAAATATTTATATAGGTACAGGACACGTTTGTACTAAACTTTTTTTATTCCTCAAGTAAATTCCAAATGAAACTGGACAAGTGTTTAAATGTTGAAAAGCTTTATCGCAGACTTCGATAAAGCTATTGCAAGCTGAATACTCAAAGTATTTGCGGAACAGCGTCGAACGAATCCTTCTTGAGGCTACAGAGTAAAACGTAGGTACCGGGAAATAAGGGATTCGATCTCCTGGGAGACAGCGAGCTGGGTCTCGGTGGGATCGTGGAAGCTCAAAGCTGCTTGACTGGCTGGCTCTGCTATCCCGTAGCTGCGAGCTGAACTGGCAAAGCAGTGTGCAATGTGAGGAGCACAGCGCGGCAGCAGAAAGTACCTCTCCGGGAACTCGCATACCTGCTTGTCCTGCTGGAAACTAGGACGTGAAATTTGTTCAGGAGCTGCACAGCTTCAGCTCATGGTGTGAAATGTTTTATATGGATATTAAAATACCACTGTGGCACAAATATTAGCGATATAATTGTACTGACCTAATATTAAATTCTCACAGATGGAAATGCATTGGGGATGCTTTACAACAGTGCGGGCAAATACATACAGTTGAGATGTACCTCTCTCTTAACCTGAGCGCATGCGAGTAGACAGGAGGTCAAGGACCAAAAAGTCCACTGTCCCCGTGACAGTTCAGCACTTGCTGTGGAACAAGTTACTGAAAGATAAGATTTGTGCAGACTTTTCTCTCCTCCCTCCCGCCCCCGGTTGCAGAGGTGGGATAGATAGAACAGTGCCAGGACCAAAACCAAACAGTAATCTGGGAAATTCTGCTGTCGAACAGAAAGCTGGTTTTGGTGACCACATCTGCTTGAAATGAAATAGCTATCAGATTCTGTTCACTTTTCTTTGAAGAGAATCTGCAGATTATGCAGTGGCTGGCAAATATTTCACTGTGAAAAGGTGATTTTTTTTTTTTAAAGGAATATGTATTTTGAATTTTCATAGTCTTTAATAACAGCAGCTCTTTACAGCAGCTTAATTATAGAAGTTGTTTTCAGCAGCCTTGTGCTTTCTAGGACATATGAGAGGGTGGGCTGGTGCTGAAGACATTGGAGGGTAGCTCCTGTTGTCACTGGGAACTACAGAGTGAAACCCAGCAGCTTCTTTTCTAACAGAAACCGGTGGGGTTTGTTGCGTGGGCTTGAGGAAGTAGTGGGGCGTTGCTGGAGAGAGGGATGAAGCTCGTAGCTCCAGCCCTGCAGCGCTAGTCATGCGGGCAGCCTGGGGCCGTGCTTACTGCCTCCACTGTGGAGGCACAGATACTCCTGGCACAGATCTCCTGGCACAGATGGGAGCGTTTCTGACCTTGGTGAAAACTCCTCCGTGCGTAAAGAGACAGCAAGTGGTGCCTTTGGAGGGGCCAAGACCTCCACGCTGCCACCCTTGGGCTGACTGGCACCCTGGCTGGAGCGTATCGAACTAGCTTTATCAAGCAGAAGCATTGCGACACAACTTTGCGTTGGAATCCAGCCACTCTGCCTGGGTCCTTTGAGTTTTGCCTGGGTGATAGCTAAGCGCATTTGCTAAAGGAACCTGCAGAGGTTGCCTCTTCAGGGAACTGCACACAATTCAACCCTACCTGATATATATGTTCAACTGCAAGGCTGCTTTCAGTATATCTGAAGTGCAGTTAGAATTATCTCTAACTGTTATGACTTCTGTGCCGAGACTCGTCTGCAGTGTTGCAATTGCTGCTTCATAAATACCTTTCCATTCTCACTATTGTATCCTTTGCATCTTCTTACCACTTTCCTTAATATTTGCTCACCACCTTTGTGAAACAGCACAACCTTATCTTTCCAACATTTCAAAATAAAAAAAACAAACCCATTTAAACTGTCCACTAATTACTTGTAGGTTAGCTCAGGTATTTACTAAATGGCAGACATGAAGGAGAAATTGAAGACTGGGAACCTAAATAAACCCGATCTGCTTATACAGGAATTTCAGGCTGTTCTCAGCTTCGCACTGCCATCCATTTGTAATCGGGCACTTTCCAGGGAAGGAAGAAAACGATCCTGCTCTTCCTCCTTCCATACCTACCTGCCTCATGCTGACAGTAATTGTACTGAGTAAGTTGGTAAATTCTTCAGCTTAGGTCTGCTCCTGTACTCAGCGAGACTCTAATGGATCTGGTTATACCCACAATAGCTCTACACTCAAACCACTGTCATGGACTCCGGTGCAAGATAATTAACCACAAAGTGAGTTATATGTCCCAGGCTGAAAGCGTAATGAAAATCAAGGTCAGTTACCCTGTTGTAGGAAACTGGGAGGACTTTTCTGCGTGAGTCCATATTAGGCTTCCCACTCTCTTTAAGACTGCAGGTTTTAATAGTTAGTAGAATTATATATTTAAAATGAAAGTTTTAAATCTGTTGACTTCTTATGAAGTAATGAGTGTTCTTCGTGCTAATTTTTAATCCACCATTTTTAAAAAAATATTTAGAGCGTGCTGGAGCTAGGCTGCAGAAAAAGAAGAAAATTATTCTAGTTCATTACTAAACAGTATTCCAGCAATTGGGACTTATTCCCAGGGTTCTAGGGATGCAGAGGCAATTTCTGGCAAATCTCGTTGTTTATGGGAATCGGCTTTGAAGGACTAGATCTTTCGGCAGTGCCAGAGGTGCTGTGCTAGAAGGTCGGTCTTTGATTTCTTGTAAGTAGGGTCTGTGGGTTTTGGCCAAAAGCAGGAGGATAACAGAAGTTGCATCCAATGACATTTGAGATTTGAGGTAGGTCAGATACGAGAAGCATCTGTACGTGTTGTATCAACAAAAACAATCCATTTAATTAGAGATCATGGTCTTTTTATTTGTGTTTTGTTAGGAGTTACGTTTTAGATTTCATTGCCTTAATATTATCAAAGACAAAAAAGTAGCTACTGTCTACATACGTACGATCTAATATATACAAACACATTATTTTTCACATTGCTAGTCCTGTCTATAGGTCAGGTCATTATATTCATGAAGACAAGTGATGGGATCTAAAACTCCCACTGGAATACAGGAAGCAATTATCTTGCCTGGGGTCAGGCAAAATTAATTTTTGGTTTAGAGGCTGAGATACTCTCTTAGTCCTATGCTCCATGCAATTACAAATTGATGTCCCACAAACTCATCTTCTGAAGGTGGAAGATGACCATCATTAGTTCCTGGCAGAAAAGACTCTGTTGGACACCGTTTTTTTAACATAGAAAAAATCAACAGCAGAAAGACAGGTGACTTGGAGGACTGTAGCAACACTGCTTCTTGAAACACCTCTGCAGTGCTGCCGTAGAACAGTTCTTTCATCATCCCGCTGTCGGGACTCAGGGTGGCTGAGGCCTGGTTAGCTTTCTGCGAAGCATACATGGTGCCTTTGTGATGTCTGTTTTGTGCTAGCTGGTATGTGAAACTCTGGGAAAATATACTTTTCTCAGATACTGGCAATATTGTACCACACTATGTATGTCTGCGCACTGTCTACATGCCTGAGATGTGCTCTGATTATCTGAAAAATCTTTCTTTGGAAGATAGCCGCATTCGATCAGCATCCTCTTGGATGCTGATAAAGCTTCTCAGTTGCTGGACTTCTTAAATGTCTGACTGTGTACAGCTCACTGACTCTTGCTTCTAAACTACGTTTTAGTTATAGGTTTAATTTCTTTCCATTGTCTTTATGCTCTCTCCTTTGTCACGGATCTTTCCTTCAGTAGATTAAAATGAGGTATATCTTTAGCTTCGTTGGTCATGGCTGGAAAGGAGCATGAAAGAAAATTTGTAAATTTTGGCCATCCGTCTCCAGAAGCTGTAGTTCTGAGGGAGACCTCTCCAATGAACTGCAGAGGCTGGCTTGTTTGAGACCAAGACACCAATCCAAGAGTCACATGACTTAAAGTAGTTATGGCTTGAACAAGTCAATAAAAACACAGTGTGATAGCTCTGCTTACTAGGTGAAGCTCTCAGTTATTTTTACTTCTTTGCTGCTTCAGTATACACAACCTGTGCTCTGCAGTTTCTAACTGTTCCTGGGTTTGTACATCATGCTTGGTGAGGAGCGCTAGCGTAGCAGTTTGATTGGTAAATATAAGCTAGAAATAAAACCCCACTTGCTTTCTTGATTTTGTGAGCTACCTGGAGGGAAGCCCAGGGTTTTTCAGGAAAACAGGATGCGAGTTTTCTGTGCACTGGAATGCATTGTTTTTCAAAATAAGCATTTGCAACGGTAGCATTCTGTCTGCGTGTGTGGGGGTCCATTAAGCTTTTGAAGTTATTGGTGGAAACTCTGTTGCAGAGTGGAGTGGAGATGGAGTACATGTGGATGGTGGAAGATCTCCCAAATTAATGGACAGGGCAGTAAGAGGAATGAAAATCATCTGGGTCATTAATGCAATGTGTACAAACTCTGTGAGAACTGTAGTAAGCGGCACCCTATACCTAAGGGAATATGTACATTTAACACTTCTCATGTCGTAGGGCTTGTATGATTTTATCAATGTGTTAAAGATGATATGAACAAAGTGAAGCAGTCTGGACATAAAAAAGTGAGCTAAGGAATACAATAGAACTGTAAATTAGGACAGATTAAGAGGGAAAGAAAGAGTTTAGTTTTTATTGCAGAGCTCACTACTGTGCCCGTTACTGCATTTTCAACCTTTTTCCTTTCCAGCAGATGAAGAACATAAGCAATTTCTTGGCTCAAGGTTACGCTTTTCTTACTGTTATGGAATTGCTCCACTCTGAGTTTTATCCCATTGCATTTTCATCTCTCACAGCCTATCTCGCTAATTCTGCTTTATCTCCAACATCTCCTTCCTTCGCTGCTGCAGTACCAGGAAGGGTTAGCAAACGTGCTCTGTCAATCGCTTCTTTTCCTCTGTCCAAGGTAGCAGTTGTCTTCCTCCGCAAGTCTCGCCCATCATCTGCTGAGACAGTCCCAGCCCGCAGTCAGGCAGGTCACATCCCTCACTCGCAGCCTACATGCTGGCTCTTGTTGATAACCCCCTCCCCAGCATCCAACGTTACAACCTTACTGCGATGGCTTATCTGTTCAACCCTCGCTTTTTACTGTTTGAACTTCCTTATCTATTTCATATTCTCCACATCTCCAAATGCATCAGCTGATTCTGCCTCTTCCTGCCCACATTTGCACTGTTCATATTTCATATTTCCCCTGCTCCCTATCTGCCTTGTCGCAGCAGGAGTGTACACTTCTTTCTGTCGTTGTAAAGCAATCTACCTTTGACTTCCTTTTGCTTTGAAGTGCAAAGTTCCATTATACCATAGTTTTCTTCAGTGCTTTGATTTCTAGTTAGTGCCAATCAACAAAACTCCTCTTTCTGAGCCAGCATCACTGTTGCTTTCCATCCACAACCTGACCATTTCTTCCGTAAGCCACTCCGCACCTGTCTGCTCTTGATTTTGGAAACAAGTTACCTGTGCTTGTCTTCTTCTAGGACCCTTTCCAGCCCCTTCTACAGAGAGATTTGTACTAAAACGCCAATTTGAAGATAGTCAGGCAGGTAGCTGGCTAAGAATATTTACACAGTTAATCATAAATGTGGCATAAACATGTCTCTAGCTATTCAATTCAATCCTTCCATGCACTTACGCCTGACTCTGAGTTTTTAAACTGTCCTCAGTGGAAAGTGTGACCATGTGTGTTTACAAAAAATGGTATGTTATGTATATTATAATATACATAAAAGCCTGTTGGCTTATTCTATGGAGTTTCATTGTATTAAATATTTTACAACATATAAGCAGAAGGAAATAGATGCTTTAGTCTGTGTTCCCTTCAGTTTTAATTTATTTTGGGGCCACCGTGGTATTCTGTCAGTTGTAGGATCCTGTACTACATGACGCATTCTCTACACGTGCAACAAATTGCTCCCTGGAGAGTAAGGAAATCAACTCGGTAGCTACTGGACTGTAGGATGTTCTTTGCTCCTCTCTCACATAACTGCAAAGTTCAGGGAAACGGGAGTATTTTGAATAGAGATGAAACTGTGACTGTGCATATTGCCTTCATTCCATGGCTGACTTTTACAGATGAAAGTATGAAGCTGTTGTAATTGGGGTGATCCTGGATGTTATTAGGGACAAATACTGCACTGGGACTAGCCCTGGCAGGTAGCTGAATGGTAATTAAGGAGGTTTTTGGAAATGCCTTTGTAGAAGTATTTGAGAAACCAAATATAAATTCTTCCCTGAATTGGCCAGGGGTTCTTCTGTAAAACTTTCTTTTAATGAGCTCCATTCAGATGCTGTTATATACTTGCTCACTTCAACTCCTTATGCTTATGTTGAAGATATGTAACATGTTTTTCCCACAGTTTGGAAGTTTAGTTCCATGTAGTAGTACTTGCGCTTACACCATTGATTCCTGGCCTGGAATCCACGGGCAAAAACTTTTCCATTCAATAAATGATGTCATTTAGTTATCATAAGAAAAAAATTACAGTAAAAAAAAAAATTTATGATTAGATGCAGGTCAGAGGGATAAATACAAACATTCTCATGTGTTCTTTTGTTTAATTTGCTTAGTAATTCTTAGCATCGTTAAACTTTCTTACAGAAACAGAATGGTAGGGGTGGGAAGGGCCCTCTGTGGGTCACCCAGCCCAACCCCCTGCCGAAGCAGGGTCACCCAGAGCAGGCTGCACAGCACCGCGTCCAGGCGGGGCTGGAATATCTCCAGAGAAGG
>Ga0065711_1044795_pt1 | contig 13876 bp, 5 predicted proteins | sample Hoacrofraction12_FD_59098 | JGI IMG/M metagenome (GOLD analysis project Ga0065711, IMG submission 59098) | Hoatzin crop microbial communities from Cojedes, Venezuela - Epithelial fraction 12 v2 (version 2) | ecosystem: Host-associated > Birds > Digestive system > Esophagus > Crop | place... | reverse complement strand
GAAGGAAGGAAGGAAGGAAGGAAGGAAGGAAGGAAGGAAGGAAGGAAGGAAGGAAGGAAGGAAGGAAGGAAGGAAGGAAGGAAGGAATAATGAAAGAGCCACCATTCTTTTACAATATTTAAAAAAAAAAATCTGGTAATAAAAATGTTTATTGCAAAAGTTAAGAGTAATTTTCAGTTTTCCTGGTTATGCTTTCATTCTTAATATAATTCCTGAACCTTGGAATGAGTGCAAAAATAGACAGAGGACACAACGAATAAGTGGCATGACCACCAGCTTATTGTTTGGAGTGCTGAGAGCTGCCTGGAAGGATGCTGTACGGGGCATACTCTCCAACGTGAAAAAGACACCCTCAGGAAAACAGCTATTATCTCCAGTAATCTTCAGCAAACAGGATGTGTCTATGAAATAACATTTGCAGACCTTTGTTAATTAGATGCCTCAACCTCTGGTCACCAAACTACTAGATCAGAAAAGAAATGTTCATAAGCCCTTTTGAAATACCATTCTTCTGTAACAGCAGCGCACTAAAATGTATGGTATATGGCAAACGAAGGATGGATTAGTATGTGACCTAACGATTATATGAACAAAAGAGGGGAAAAACATTGCACCACCTTTCTGTAAGTTCCATTTATCCATGAAATAACAATTGCATTCATATTTGCATTTCCATTATACAGAATAGTCTACCTTGTGACTTACCAGCACAATGGTACTCTTTTATTTATTTAAGCTGGATGGTTTGCTTTTCACGGTGTGACCAGCTGGTAGAAAAATAGGATTCAATAATGTGAACATTTCACAGTAAATAAATTGCATTAATACAACAATATAAAAGCTGTGCTCAGCAGTTTCTCTAGGACAAGGTCTGTTCTAGAACTGTGCACACAGCTTTCTAAACACTCACTTGCAGAACTACGAAGGTTACATCTTGTTATGAGACACAATACAAAAATATGTTGTAGGAGTTCCATTTAGGATTTTGTTTACTCACTTCTCCCCATTGAAAAGTTACATGTTTAATTGGCTGCTTTTGAGCAGAATATTTCTGTGGCTCTATTTCCTGCTCATATTCACTATTGCAAGTTTCTGTGTAAAATCATGCAGTGACTAAGGGCTACACAAGGAATAGAAAAGCATAGCCATTAACTGAATTTCAAAGTCACTCCATGCAGAGATCACCCCACCACCCCCTAAAAGGATTCAGAAAGGTTCTATTCATATTAGATATTTTGACCGGTTGCCTGGAAGATTTAGCAGTCTCTGCAAAATTCCATCTCTTCTGTGGGTTGCTAGAGAGGATAAAAGTTCTTTGCTCCCTTTCTTTGAGCTGTCAGAGACAATGGGCCTCTCCTCCTTGTTCTTTGTTCTTCTCTGGTTATAGGATAACCTCAGTCTCTCTTCAGAAAAACCTTTTAGCAGTTTGCTATGGAAGCCACGAGCAAAACCTCTGCTTCTACATCCTAAGCAGATCCTGTTCAAAGAACGTGTGCTAAATCTCTATTCAATAGTCTGTCACCTTTCCTGCTGATGAACTGTTTACAAAGGAGCTACAAACACCTGAAAATAAACGAGGAGACACTCAACTGTTGTCATGACTGTTGTCCCTTATGTCAAGTGACATGAATTGACAACAACTGCTACCATATGGCTCTGAATTTTTTATAATAGAGTCAATGGCAGGGCCTTGTGGCAAGTGAGCATTTCCATAATGTGTTCCTTTGACTTTGTGTCTTCTCTGTCTCTCATGCAGTGCTTCCAATCCATCCAGTTTGACACCAGCCAGTCATTTCTGGTATTTTGATGGCAATAAATACCATCTGTACAAACCCTGTGGTAGTCAGCAACAATAATGTCCATCAGAGAAAACCAGTGCATTTTATTTCTGGCACTCAAACTTGCTTGGCCTTCACAAAACTACGAATTTTTTTATATATTGCTTAAAGAATTATTTTAGTATTTTCTCTGAGTTTCATAGAAACCCTGGATTCTTTCAGTATGAATGGAAAATCATTGTTGAAGGAAAGAATATAGTGAGGTCATGCCTTAGTTTGAAGGGTAACAAAACCAAAATGAAAATAAAAACACTTGCCTGCTTTTAATACTCCCAGATGTCTTCTTTCTCCTTGATGCCTTTGTAACAAGTGCAATCTTTTTATTTCTGATCCAATACCAAGGACAAAGAAAAGCCTTTTAAAAAAGTAGTGCTTGAGTATGGATAAGCACGCACTTTTCCTTGGAAATTGCCCAACTATTTGCGTGTTTATAAAAGTACCTCAAACACTTCAGCTGAAAAAAAAAAAAAAAGATTGTGTTTTTAACTCTTTGTATTATTCATTATTGCAGTGGGGTAGTTCAAGATGGTGAAACCAAGTGGCCTGAGTGCTCCAGGTCTGCTGGCGTATTCCTGGTTTGACATTTCTGGCATTTGTAGCTGTGGAGTGTGTGAGCAGTAATCGCGAGCATCGGACCTGGCCACCTACCCTAGGACTCGGAAGCAGTTCCTCCATTGTGAGAGTGGTCACCTTCTGCTCACATAGCCCTGAGGACTTCACATGCCTCTCCTTAACCATGTTTCTTCTGCAGTATTGCAGCCTGTGGCTCCATTAGGAATAAAATTACAGAAGGTTGCAAAATGAGTTCTCAGACCTTTATGGCCTTTGGTAGGGTCAGAAGTACCATGCAAATACGTTTACAGTTACATTTTTTCCTGTTTATCACTATTCTGCTTTCTGTGATATAGCTATAATGCATATGCACTGTCCCAAAAGAAGAGGTGTTCTAGAAACAACTTGATAGATTTATTCCATTTCATATGTTCCCCAGTTTCATGTCTAAACTTGTTATGTACTTCTATACATAAAATATTACCTATACTTAGGTGTAACAATATTTTATTACGAAGCATTCATCCTGACCTCTTTTTTTATAGATAATGCTTATAATGATTGAATCTGTAAAATAATTAACATTTAAGTCAAGCCACTTCTGTCTTTGTTGAGAATATATTTCTGCATAATTATTACATAAGCACTTGAAGTATGGAGTCATAACAAAAAATCTGTAGCAGAAAGTGATGCAAACACTTTTATATTTTGTAGCTAAATAAAAAAGCATACATACATTCTAAACACCCTAATTTCTACGGTGCATGCACTCTGACAAGCTCCCATTGTTCATTCTTCAGCGATATGCTTGGTGCGGAGTACATCCAGGGTGAAATAAATAAATAGAATGAAAAATACTGTTGCTATATTTGTATTTATCATCAGCAAGACAACTAAGGCCTGCATTCTCTACTGATTACAATTAATATGAAAGGGTAGAAATTATAATAAACAAAAAATTTCTTGCACATTATGCGTGAGCATTGAGCTGATTTTATTCTAATATTCCATGACATCCACACAATAGTCAGAAAGCTTGAAAAAATTAAGCATAATAAAGATCTAAATAAATCATTTTTCTTTTTAAGCCACTGGTAAATTATAACCTTTAAAATGGTGGAATTTCATCAATGCCGTTTGTTGTTCATAAGAAACTGAGGAATTTATGTATCTAATTTTAATTATGCATGGTGTTTAATTCTATTTTTATGCATATTCATCACCTTTTCTGCAAGGGTAAAATGCAGAGTTTTCTCATGGTGTTGTCTTTAAACATCATTTAAGTCAAAGCTTGAGTAGACTCTTCACCTGTGCATAAGACCAGCACTCCCTGGGTTGGCCTGACTCAGTTTCCATTAAAGCTACTGGAATTGTTATATGTATCCCCAGGTGAGGATCTGGCCTCCAGTTTTTGAGAAAGAAGTAGCTACAACACAGAAAAAGTTTTAAAGCATTCACTTTGAAAATCTGAGACCTTCTGCAACAAATACTTTTTTTTCCCTGTCACAGTACCCTCCTGCCTGATGACTTTTCTGCTGACAGTAAACTAAATATTGAATACCCCTTCAAGGGATTTGCCTTTTACTTCTGAGCTTTTCAAAGAAACTGATAAAATGTCTAATTATTTGAATAATCAAGGCAATGAATATTTGATCACTAACATCAAAGATGCAGACATAATTCAATAGTTGAGGTATGAGCTTAATATTGCATTACTCATAACACAAAGAAAATTATAATTTCCCAGAAAATGTGTTTGTTAAAGGTATTTTTCCTCTGCTTTTTGAAACAGTGGAATGGAGAAATATTGGGGATTAATTTGGAAATATTTATTTAATTATCTAAAACTTGTTATTTGGCAAGCTGTCGGATGAAACAAATCGGTCGGTGATTAAGGAAAATAACCTAAAATTTGGACACACATCTTCACAGTGTCAGTATAAGTCTGAAGTCTGACTAGATATGGCAATTAATAGTAGTTGCTGCACAAACATGGAAGCTGCGTTATCCATTCAGTGTCAACGAAGTCATTTTTTTTTCAGCTTTGAGTGAGACAGATACACTGACAAGCGAGTATGGGACATTATCATTGCCACTCCCTAGGAGTTTCTGTTTGTCTTTCTCTTCCCGACACCTAGAAGATATGCCAATTTAGTCCTAATCCCCCTCTCCCATTTCACCTCTCAAGGCTGAACATCACAGCTAGCACTGATCATTAACAAATACACTTTGACTTTGGCACGACCTCAAGCTAAAGATGGAGCTAGCTAGAAAACAAAACAATCATTTCTTTTTCAATATTTCAAACACATTTTAATCAGTTCAGGGACCTTCCTTCAAGAGTAGTTGCTACCTAGGGAGATACTGTCAACTTTATAAAGCCCTGTACATTTACCTGCACTGACAAGTTTATTGTATCAAGATGCCATGTTGCAGATAACTAAAATTATTAACCCCTATCTATCAAGACATAGAGAACTGTAAAGGCAAAAAGGTCACTTAACTGAGCCTGAACAGATCTAGGACTGTAGGTTTGGACCCTTCATTCTCCTCCCCTCTGCAGTTCCCTGGAAAAGACCAAACACAGGCTCGCTCACTCAGTTACCTCTAAGCGCAGACGTGTTTCAGGACTGGGTTTGCCATGCAGATCCCTTTACTCTGGTAGAATAGTGCATAGCAAGCGTAACACAGCACAGAGATAGCCAAGAAACACCGTGAGGTCAAAAGACAGTTCACAATCCTCATTTCTATCCATTTAACTGGTTTCTCCTTCATTTTATTGTGTGTATTCCTACTGATTATATCTCCTCATGCCTCTCCCACTCACTTTTAATCTCCTTTGTTAATTAATTTAGGAATATACTGACCATGACTCCAAGCTTCATTTATTAGCAAAAATGTTATATATTTTTAGCTTTACAGTTGAACTTTTTCTGGTCTGAATATCCTCACTGTGCGGCATCTCAGGCGCCTGAGTGCTCGCCGATGAAGTTTAGTGGACTGCAGACGTCCTGCTCATTAATCTAAGTAACTGCTTACCAGTCATATTCTCAAGTACCCCATCACTTCTGGTGCACAGCAATAATATTTGGTCTTTCTACTTTCTTAAAGCAATACAGCAATATTTCAAATCATGTGCTAATCCAGATCTTCAGGCAGAAAAAATACATCTAGTCAGCTGCATTTATGTAAAAGTATTTATAGGGTATGTTATCACAATATTCTATTATTTAGTAGAGTTGGTTGTAAAATAAGAAAAATATAAAAAATGTACTATATTTTAAGTTACGACTCTGGAAGTTTTTTTTTTTAATGGTTACATATTATCTAAACCTCCTATTTGGATCTCCTGTATGCTGGCAAATCTGATTTATTTTTATTATTTTTAATCAGAGAGTGAAGAGTTTCATACGAAAGAAAAAACCTAACATATTTTTATTTAAAAGAAACTTGTATTCACTTTGTTAGAATAAATTTTAAATGAAATGGAAATTCATAGCCCCCCTGAGAAGGTGAATCTTCCCAAGGCTTCTACAAATGTACAGCTAGACAAAGAAAGCGAGCTAATGGTCTCAATGATCTTAGGGAAATTAGTAGAGTGGCCTGTGGCAGTGTCGTGTGGCCACCACACCCACTCACTGACCCTACCCAAAACTGAACGCGAAAGAAGGAAAAAGGTCACCTGTATTATGTTGACCTCATTGTCAACTAAAAGAGTGAAATATTGCAGGGGTTTCATCTCTATTATTTTATCCATACTGAATAAATGATCTAAGTGGAAGGATAAAGAGGTTAAAGGAGGATTATTTACCCAAAGAACTCTCCAATTTCTTGATGGAAGAATTCTTCATTGGAATAACAAAAACCCCTACCTCTGCAGAACAATAGCTCTGATTGCAGACATTCACTATCAGAGACAAAACTTACTTTAAAAAACACATCACAACTACTATTGTAATTTCAACTGCTAATAAATAATTGCAAATTGTACTTGTGCCTGGACCTCGACTTGGAGATCAAAGACCAACTGCAATAAGAAATTATCTCTTCAAAAGAAGAGGCTCCATTCTAAGGAATGCCGAAAATACAAATGGGCAGTGCAGACAAAAAGCGTGCATGCAGTCTTGCTGTTGTTGAGAGTAGGAGCAATGCTGTAGCTTCTTACAATAGCTGCTGTGGTTGCTCGTTTTTATCTTATCATGCTTTAAAGTAATTTTTTTTCCTGCCTATGCCAGTGCTGCCACAAGAGGAGCTCAGGGGAGTCCTTACAGGGAGATCCAGCAGCTGCCTTTGGACAGCACAGTGTCATGAGTCCACTGATGGCGGGAGGAAGGGCGGTGGTGGTGAGAGGGGTAACAAATTCTGGCATTAACAAAAGCCACAAAACTCCTAACTATAGAATTTGAAGCACTAACATGAGAAAAAAATAAGTTCAATATTGTTTAGATACAGCTCAGCTAAAACATGAGGCAGGGAAAGCAGCCAGCAGATATTTTAAGGGTGTGTTTGCATGGGAATACTTAGAACTGGAATGCAAAGTACTACGAAGCATTGCATAAATAGGAGAGATGAAATCAAGTGAAAAATTTAAAAAAAATTATTTGACAGCAAGTGCTGTGTGGTTGCTTTGTTATGGTTTCCCAAGGGTTGTTTTAAGCTGGACAAAAGCGCAAGAAAATGTGAGGAAGTCAGGGGTGGTGCATGAGAGCATTTCCATCCCTGTTTTCTGGCTGGTGTTTCACTGTGATTTCACCTTTTTTAGCCCTTGGGAACCAGTAACCTCTCACCACACAGCGATCCCAAGTGATGGTACACACTTCCAAAGACGTGCTTGGGAGATGGATGCCGCTGTAACCTACCCATCTGAGCCATTCAGCACTGACATTTGTGTGCAGGGTCCTGCCGCTGGCAACAGCCAGCAACTGGGGTTACATCCTGCTCCTGCTATAGCAAAAGAAATAGCCAGATATTAACTGCTCTATGAAAAGATATAAAAAAGTCATCCAATTTTGACAGTGTGTGATAATTTCCCTAGTCTATTTTTATAATTGAATGAAAAAATGTTCTTTAACATTTCACACAGAGTATTAAAGACCACTTAACTTATGCTGTTAAGTACTGCCTTAAAATACTTTTACTGGATTCTTCAAAATTACAAACACCTGTCTTATCATTCACACCAAGAATAAGTTTCTACCACAGACTATAATTACAAAATGATAATTTGTGAGGTTCTGAAAAAAGATGGGACTAGTAAAAATCATCACGTAATTGACTTTTTAATATCCCAAGACTAAGACTTTAAGAATAAAATCAAAGCATAAATCCCTGGAAGAGACTTTCATGAGCCTAACATGCAATTATTAGGTTAAAAAAAAATCAGCTTTAAGGTTCTAAATGCCTTCTGTAAACAGAAATGCAAGGAGAGAATGTAAGCACACATGATTAGAGACAAAAGCAGTTCAGCACTGGAGATGTCTAGGAAATCGAATTCTCTGGTAACGTTCAAGGTCCCAAATCATTCTATCCATCACTGAGGAAACATCCAGCTTTACAGAAAGGCCAAAATATTGCTGGTAGAACCAAATTCTGCTCCATGATGGTATGGAAGGAGTAAAACGTGTTTTTAAGTTGCTCTCCAAAACGCTGGGCAGCTCATTTGGACTTTGAATGAACTTCCTGGTGATTTCACACCTCTGCAGACCTGAGACGCCACAGCTGGCCCAGAAGAATGTCCAAGAAGTCTGTTGTGTTCCTGCATGTGTCTCTCAGGTTCTCAACACAAGGGAAACACTACTATGCAATAAAAATTGGTGATGTAAAAAAATTCTGAAACCTGAAAATATTGGTGAGAATTCCCCCCTGCCCATGCACGGCTGCACACAGAGGGTGGGGGGTCTGCCAGCCGCCGCTTGCGGAGGTGACCTGCAGGCAGGGCTGCCCACAGGCTCTAGAAAACTCCTGGCTGAGGTGCCTCAAGGAAGAAGCTGCCTCGGAGCCAGAAGAGCTTCAAAGCTTTTCTCAGGGCTAACAGGTTCTCCCCTTTGTAGCAGGCAGCCTAGATGCTTAATGAATCATAGTGCAGAGCTGTGTTTCAAGATGCAGGGATGTTTTTCATGAGATATTTCAATTCCTGGGAAATATCAGGGTGTTTTTCTCCAAAAGAAGGCTGTTTTGTCTGATGAGGTCTGACCAACATTTTTGCTGTCTCATTCCTATAAAAGTGAGCTTAACACTGGTGATTTATTTTTTTCTTATTTTTAGAAGTTAACGTAAACAAAAATTAAATGAAGCTTCTACCTAAAAAAAATAAGAAACTGCATAGCTGAAAATAATATGGTCAGTTGTGTAAAAATGTAAGAAATTTTCTGAGGGTAAGTGCCCTAGAAGTACCATGGCGTGGAAAGAGGCTCTCACTGCAGCCGCAGTGGCTCCAGCATGGCAAGACAGAGCTGCTGCAGCTTCAGCAGTTTACGTGCATAGCAAAACCTGGGCAGGAGACACACAATTGCTTGATGCCTCACTGTTGTGTTTGGCCTGGACTGCCAGTCCAACCCAGAGTAACCTGGATGTTACTGTACTGACTGGTAGGTCCAGATGTGCGAATTGCAGCAAAAGTGACACTGTCTGGAGAGATACAAAGCTATTTCTAGCCCAGACCTCTCTTCCTGCGATGGGCCACAAACACCTGCTCAGCAAGTGAACTCCTGCGGAGCTCACTGATGTCTCCAGGCTTTGGATTACATTTATGCGGCTGATAAGCAGAAGTTTGATCTCTAGATACTTGTCTGTTCAAACTACACAGATAAACCACAAGGTGACATGCCATAGTTTCGATTACTTTTCTTAAACTGCACATGTGTAATTGAGGGAGCAAATAAAACAGACAGTAACTGCTGTTATTCAGAAGACACCCTGAGAACCGGGAAGCTAGAGAAAGATTAAATGTGACAGGAGCTCTCTGGAGGGCTTTGCAGGAGTTGGGGAGAAAAAGAATTGGTTTTTTTTTTAACCAGAGCACATCTGAAACTGAGAACATGAGCTAACAAAGGAAGAGGAAATTGCTAGAGAAACTCCAATAATACTGTAGTCTTTTGTTGACTTTTTTAATAGTGACTACAAGGGTAGAACGGGCCTATGTGCTATGAATAGATGCTATGAATAAAATTCAGATACCCTGCTAGTCAATTTTTCTTACCAATAAATACAAACCTCAGAAAACATTCATCTGTGTGGCGAGCAGCATTTCATCCATCTACTTTGTACAGCTGATGGAAGTGCGATAGGGGTTCGTCATCGGTGCACTCACATGTGCGATGCAGCCTTTGGCACCCCCGGCCATCATTCGGCACCTAACATCAGCAGTCTGAAGGTGGGTCAGCCGGAGGAAGGCGAAGCCAAAGCCCCGGGGGAGAAGAGGTGTGTTGGCACGGGGGTGGCAGGAATCTGTGGTCTGAGCCCCACAGCTGGACAGCCGCTGATGACACAGATTTCCCTCTGAGTTTGGAAAAGCAGACTTGGAGCAGAATGACAGGTTTTAGTCTTTTCAAAATGAAATAGCGGAAGCAGAGTCTGTTTAACATCAGAAACAATACTTAGTGGCTTTTAGTGACAGATTTACATAATATTTACATGTTAATGCCGCATAAGAGTAGCTTCAGATGGCCTCAGCAACCTTCGGTTCAGCTGATAGATTGAGTAACCTTTCTGCTTAGTTGCTATCATACTGGCAGACCTTCATTCTTGCAAGAAACAACTGGGCAGTCTCTTATTGCACCGTACCCAAACAGCAGGGGAGACACACCGAGCTTTCTCAATGTGACTTGACAGTGAATTTATTTCGTTGTGTTGGATTCAGCCTACGTAACTATCTTTATGTCCTATCCAGCAGAGTTACTGGAAATCTGAGCTGAAATCTAAGAAACCAGTGGCGTGAGATAAGTGTTTGAAAAACATGATTTCAGAGGAGTTGTCTGACTGAAACGAACCACCTGCCTTGGTTTGGCAGTCACGTCTGGAGAACTGCCCTTCTTATCTAAGCTTTACCAGGAGGCGAGATGGAGCAGTTGCTGAATGTTGCTCCTTGGAAAACCACACAAGTATTTCAAATAGAATTTCTAGCAGTTGATAGCTTAAGGTAATGAACAGATTTTTGAAGAGCTTTTTTTTTTCTTTTTATATTTTTGCTTTTCTGAAAGTCCTTCCTTTTCTACAACAGTTTGTTAAAAATATATAGCAAGGTCCTCGGAATAAATCTGCATAGTTTAGCTGACTTCAGCGGGTTCCTAACAATTGCAGTGAGTTGAATTTCTAGCTTGGTAATTTAGAGCATGAGAAGAGCCATGTCAGTTCCAGTCTAGGCCATTAGCCACTCTCCAGTAGTGACCAGCAGTGTATGCCTAGGAAAAAATAAGGCAAAGACTTTGCAACTGAGGCAGAGATTATTTCTTCTAAGTCCTCAATTGATTTCTTTTCTTCCACTGAAAGAAAAGACTGCTGGCCTTTTTACCTCAAATATGTTTCTGGCTCATAGCCATGAATTCAACTAGATGTTTAACTAACTAGTTTAACTCAACTAACCTTTTCACTAGATGTTGGAAAATCATCTCCTGATTGTTTTGAACCTGTTACCTAATCAGTCCATTTGTTGTCCCCTAGTTCTATTGTGAGAAACAGCAAACAATTTTGTCTATTAATTTCTCCATTTATGATTGCATGGAACTGTGTCATATCAACTTCAGTTATCACTTTTCCAGCTCTAGGCTTGCTTTTTTTTTCTTGACAAAGAAGTTATTCAATATATTTGCTCATCCTTTTCCTTGACTTGAGTTCTTTTATTTCCTGTTTCAAGATGAGAACAGATCTAAATAAATACTACCCAGAGACCCCTTACTTTCTTTGAAGACTGCAGTGATTTTTTTCATAGTGCTGTGGAAAAATGACATATGTGAAATACAAAGAAACCTGCTGGAGATTTCTGACACTGAAGATTAAGTAAATAAGATTTTACTCTGTATACTATATCTGCTGATGAAGAAGCTAAGTTCTCATCAGTGGCAGCTACAGTAACTAGCTTGTCTACTTTTCTCATGCTGGGGATAATTCTGCCTTGCAGATGTTACTTGCTGATATCTTTTTTCCATGACAGATGTTTAAGCTGATACTTCCTTACATGACAAGAGTGAAAATAGACCGAACATCAGTTACATTTGATGGAAAGCCCCTAACATCAATAGAACTGGTACAGACCCCAAGTCCTCTATCTTACCTCTCAGACAGTAGTTTGGCAGCCCTATATCGATAACGTAAGAATAATTGCTTTTTGCATTTCTGCTGTAACATACAAGCATTGTGTAATTCAGCATTAATGTCTGACAACCCAGCTGTCATATTTCCAAAAATACTTGCTGTCTAACTACTGTAGCTGCTACTGCTTCTACTTCAAACCAAAGGAAAAGATTCTGCTCCAGGGCATTTTGACAGGGTGTTATCTTTTGAAAAGACAGATGTTTGTGCTGGAACTGTCTATGGTTTTAAGGCTTATGTGCATGATTCAATAAGAAAGCGCTAAATTACTTGCCAGGTCCTGAGTTAAAGTTCGAGCTGGGACGACTTCTAGAGAAATATGTCAGTGACACACAAAACTAAGAGCAGCATGTTCACAAAAAAAGTTTCAAATCACCTTTTCAACAACATGAAAAGCCAAGAAGCGCTGGCTTTAAGGCTTACGTATGTGAAAGGACACTGAGAATGTATGAAATGGAGTTGCCATTCTCTGCCCTTTTCCATTTCATTTCCCAAGAGAAATACTTCAGAGGGAGGGCAAATAATTCCTCACCTTATAAAGGATTTTATTATTTGAAGTAGTATGACAGTCCTTATTGACCCAACTTTGATTTGTAAGCTGATGATGAAATTAATTTGGCCTTTGGTATAACCACAATTAACTTCTCCGTAAGGGAGGTGATACGATGTCTTGCAGTAAAAATACCCATCTCTTTGCAAGGAGCAGCACGGGGCCTTACGTGTTGTCTGAGGCTTCAATAGACTTATGTCAGACTGAAGTGGTTCATCTGCCTTGGGCTGATCCTCATAGGGTGGAATTTCACCATAGAGGATAAATTATGGAAATATTTTCGCATCAGAATGACTGACTATTATCTGATGTGGGAGTTTAATTCCTCATTCAGATCCCAGATAATGGACCAAACAAAGAACTGTAGGATAACACTGATTGAACAGGGTTTAATATTCTTTGTTTAGAAAGTCTGGTTACCCATCACTGCTAAATGAATATGTGTTGTGTCTGTGTGTACTTTAGACTCTTCCCTGTATTAATAAATAGAAGTAGGATAAACTACTTGAGCTTTAAAACTACTTACAAGGGAATATACACAACAGTCCCCTCCCTCTTTTAACCTAGTAATTATTTATTGAATGAAAGGGTGGGGAGGAAGAAAGAGAAAAGCAAAATCAGGATCCTATTTTTTTTAATATATTGAGAGTCAGTCTGCTGCCATTAAATTACCAGAACACCAATTTGAGGACTCCAATTCTGGGAAACTTGCTTGGTAGACTCACTTTAAATCATTCTGGAATTATAGATAAGCAAACACGGGACAAACAATTCAGAAAATTAACATGAGATGTGGGGAGGCAGTTGAATAAAAGTACAACACCATTTATATAACTAAATAAATATATATGTGTGTATATATATGTATGCATATATATACAAAAAGCTTATGAAACTTCAAATTTGCAGGCTGTTTGGTACAAAGATTTTACATCTATATAATCTAGCTCTTGGGACAAAACCAGACCAGTTTAGGTGGAACAGCTTTGTAAGTTAGAACCTAAGAGTATTTCTCCTTATGCCAATCGGTCCATCTTGTTCAGTTAATCATATGCTTAATTTCAGGTTTGAACAATATGAAAATAAAATTAATGTAAAAAGCTCAGTTGTCTGGTGCTGGAGCTCTGATACTGTCTGATCCTGTCTGCCTTGTTAGGAGCTGGCGAGGGTCATGGGCATTCGCAGCTGCTTATTGTTTCCAGACACTGGAAGAAAATTTTGTTGGAACAATTTTGGAGTTTTCTGGCAAAATAAGACTTTTCCATATGAAAATTACCTTTCTCCTTCCTCTTTTTTTCTTTGAGTTATACCCCTCCTGCTGTATCTCCTACCCCAGCTGCAAAATCTGAAGCAAAGGTTCCATAGCTGCTGGCTTGGAGGCTCCTGCAAATGCCAACCTCTGTGCACACGCCAAGGGCTACGCGCTTCTTACATGCTGCTGCAGTTCATTTCATAATTGTTTGTGGCCCATATTTGCAAGTGAGCAAGGCAGCAGCAGCAGATAGTTAGCAGTACAGTAGAGTAGCTATCAGCAGATCAAGTTTTGAATTCCTCCTTTTTCTCTGACCAGCTATCAAAGCAGTATGAAAAGCTTTGCTTAGGGAAACTGCAGGTATTTCCTGCGGGGGGG
>Ga0065711_1044794_pt1 | contig 13876 bp, 8 predicted proteins | sample Hoacrofraction12_FD_59098 | JGI IMG/M metagenome (GOLD analysis project Ga0065711, IMG submission 59098) | Hoatzin crop microbial communities from Cojedes, Venezuela - Epithelial fraction 12 v2 (version 2) | ecosystem: Host-associated > Birds > Digestive system > Esophagus > Crop | place... | reverse complement strand
GGGGCCGTGCCGAGCCTCGGGGCCCAGAGCCCGGCCGGGGCTGCGGGCAGGGGCAGGCGGTTCGTGGGCGAGGGGAGGCTCTCCTGCTGTCCGCTCCCCGGCCTGTCCCAGAGCCTCCAGTGGACCGGGAACCGCCAGTCAGTTGGGTACAGCCCGTACCTGGCGGCAGGACGGCAGGGGGGAAGGTTGTAGATGCGTAGTGACGAATCCAGTCGGGGAATCCCCGTTACCGCAGCCCTCCGGTGCAGTGTGGCGCGGCTGAGTGATTTAACGACGGACCGCCACCGAAGAGGGGTAAGGGAGCGGTGTCGCCCGCCGTAATCCTGCTGCTCCCCTTTCCCTGCTCCTTTGCGCAAGCCCCGATACGGATCAGGGAGCGAACGGAACTTAATTCCGCGGAAAACGGCACTGGGAAGGAAAGTAACAGTTTCCAGCAGTTCGTTTTGAATGAGCTGACTCTGCGATCGGAGCTGGCACCAAGGAAGGGGCGGAGGGAGAGCCGGAGAACGGGACTGTCACTTGCTAGCAGAGGGCCGTTGTGCCTGATGCGGCGGTACCCTCTGACTGTGCCCTTAGACTGACCTCAGAGCTAGAGAAACTGACTGGAGGGGTACAGCCTCGTGTTTACTCCTGGAAGTCATCTAGAAAGAGCAAGTCAGTCATTTGTTTTTGTTAAGAAACAAATCTGTTTTCAGGAATAACAGCCAAACTCCACATAACAGTACACAGTAAACTAACCAGAACCAAACCACATGATAGAGTGGTTAAGCATGTCTCTTAAAGGCACGTTCACCAGAATTCCCATCTGATGAAACCAAAGCACCCTTCTAACTTGCGTGGCCAGCTAGGCACACAGATCTTCAGCACAGATTTAAGCTGCTTGAGTACTGATAGCAGTCCTTGGGTTCATCTTCCCAAAGGATTTGGGGGTATTTTTGTTTTGATTTTAATTTAACTTGAATGGAGACAAATAAACAGGTCCCTCTGTTCTTCTTACATAAATACCATAAGAAATAAGCCACAGAATTATACTGTCTCTTTCTTCTTTTAGCCCTGAATGCTTTGCATTCCTGCCTCTACGATGGCCCAGGGTCAGCAAGGAGAGGCGAGGATCAGCAGTATTTCCGCAAGCCTGGCCGGTGTGGTGTGCTGGTGCTTGGAGTAATCACTTTGTAGATCCACTTTGAAGTGCTGAGGAGGCGGTAGAGGCCAGATCTCAGCCTTTTTAGTTCCGTGTTCTGACTTTTCATACGGCAGTTGAAGATCACATCTTCAACCTGCTGAGTTAAAAATCTTAGTAAATTTATATTAAATTTATAATAAAGATCAGTGTTTGAGGGAAAAAAAAAAGAGACTGGTTTTATGGAGCCAGTTCCACGCTCTGCAGTTTCATGACCTGTTTTCTTAATTTCCTTCCCCGTCCTGCAGCCATCTTTTAAAAGTCAACACTTTCAAGAGGACCTGATTGCCTACTTTGCTAAAATTATCTCCAGCTTCATTTTGACGTCTATTTGGTAGAGACTGCTTCCTTGTAAGAGGCAGTAACTCGAAACTTTTAATTGAGGAGAGACACCGTAGTCCTGAGACTCTGGCCAATCCCAGCGCTGTCTTGGAAGGGGCCAGGCTGTCTCCTGAAGCAGCCACAGTGTTCTCAGAAGGGGTTGCCTCTCACTGACTTAAATTATGTTCCTGTACACAGAATTTCCTTCACAAAGATTGATTTTTTAAAAAGACTGGTTAATTTTAATTTGGTTGTCCTTTACTGAATGAAACTACTCACTGAAGGTAAGACTCTCAGGAAGTTTGAAAGTCAAATATAGTTTTGGTCATGAGAAATACTTGTTTTACTTTCAAAAGAGCTTCCTTCCCACTGGTGAACTTGCAAGGACGCAGATATTGAGAAGATCCTAACCTCAGGAGACACCATGCCTTGTTTCCCATGAAGTTCAAATGCTTGATTTAGATTATTCATGTCATATTAAAATACTTCATACTAGCATTGTCTGTCTTATGCCAATAACACAATGTCCTTATATCTGCTCTTTTTCGTGGCTTCAGTTTCTTTAAGGTAGTATTTAACTTAGAAGTTATAGAACTAAGGACTAAAAATGTAGTCTTATTAGTTCTAAGGTCGTTTAATTAATCTGTTATAAAGTGTTTTAATCTGTCTGCTTGTCACAGAAAACACCACCACAGGTCCCTTTTGGATGAAGATTATAGTTCAGTTTCAGCTTCAGCCAAATAACGTTTTTCATTTGGCAACAGTGGCAGTGCTGAAGTCTTTGGTAACCTTGTAGTTGATGGCTTTGATGTCCTGATGACTGCAATTCCAATCTGCAAATAATTCTTATGTTTTGGTAAATACTGGCAATTGAGTTGAATACCTAAGTGGTATATATACAGGGCAGTGTTGCCCAATGCTTGCTATTAATCTAATTTTTTTAACGAACCCTCTGAACTCATTAACACAGGTAAAGGCAGATAGTGTCTCATACCTTTAATATGGCTCAGTCTACATCCCTGGACGTGATGAGGTGCAAATACAGCATACCAGTGTGATGCAACCCTAGTTCTGTTGCCTGAAGCTGGGAATTGCCACAGATGCGATTCCAACAGGGCAACGCAGTGGCTGAGAGGCGACCGACAGGTTCTGCAACAGTTCACGCTCTCCGGGACATCTCCAGGATTTTGTCCCCTATGACCTTCATTCTGGTCACCAGCAGTCTCGCTGTGAGCCTCTGACGCATCACCTTCTTCACGCTCACCAGCACTGATCCCCTGCTTCATAGCCTTTGTGGCCCATAGGATGGATGGAGAAGGCACAGAGAGTAGGGTTCAGCAGCATATCTGATGAGACTTGTATCTGCTGAAGGTGGGAAGAGGAAAGAACTGAAAAAAACACGGTCTCGAGCTGGATGGGGGTGTGAGAGAAAGGCTGTCCAGCCAAGGAGGTGCATCTCTAACAAGTGACCTTCAGGGTGTGCTAGTCACCAGGAGGCAGTGGGGGAGGAGGTAAAGGGGAGACAGTTTCCTTAGCTGCACTCTTGTCACTTTTTATTCAGTAAATACAGTCCTGGACAGGAGAGTGGAGATACAGTTTTCATCTCTCAAACAGAGCTGTTCACAATGGGGAGACAGTTAGAAATCCTGAACGGGAGTTTCTGGTTCTTACAAGGCATGATTTGGGTCGTTCTTGTAATTCATCCGGCAGAAACATGGACTTTTACCACCTTCAGGATGGCTTCTGTCTCCCATTAAAGAAAGCCTGTCATAAGTAACCCTGAACAGGCTAAAGTCGTGTTGTCTTTTCCTCCTTAAATCTTGCACTTTGCTCAGTCCTTCCTCTCTTCATGGCTATATGTCCTCTTCTGATGAACACTGAGCATCAGCCAAATTTAGGGTGTTGAGGCATATTCAGAGCCAACTAAAGTGCAGAGGCTGAAACAGCTGTCAACCACCAGCCATCTCCTCTTCCCACGCCGTCTTCCCCCACTCTTACCAGGGTTGCCAGCCCCGCGTTAGCGGAGCTGAACAGATGATAAATCAACAACTGAACAGCTGCAGCTTCCACCCAGGCATGTTCGTACACATGAAAATCCTCTTCTAGCTGCCTACAAAAAATAGCTGGGCGGTAAATGGAGAAAGCATGGGAGGCAGTTCACAGGCCATTCAGTTACGCTTGCGGGCAGGGTGGCAGCTTGTGGGGGTCTCAGTTGCATGGGCAGCCGGGTGTCATTCTTGCCTCATGCTGCTGGATGTGTGTCAGCGTTTCTGGTGGGAACTCTGTCGTGGAGACCTTTCATCACCGTGTATGTTGTGTAGATGTGCAGTGCTGCAACAGGAGCAAGATAAGCGTGTCACCTTGATACACCCACATTCCATTTCCATTGATATATTTGGGCCTCTGATAGGGATTACTTTCAAAATGCTGCTTTATTATGGATGTTTATCTTGGCTTATCACACAGTAATTAAATACTTAACACAGCATTTTTTTACAGTTTTCCGTGACATAAATAATTACTTAATTGTTCTGTATCAAGGATGGCCTATGCAAATTCTAAATTGTTCATGTATTCTATGTTGTTTCTCTTCCTCATCTAGAGAGAGTTTGGAAGGATACAGATTTTGGAAGGTTAGTTTTTTAACTAAGAGATTAGGAATTTCTGCCTTTAAGACTTGTCAGTTTTCTTAAGAGAGAATATGCTGCCAGCACTAACACCTAATGGAAGAGAATTAAATCTTACAGACTTTCTTTCTTCAAAGGCTTATTTAGACATGGAAATTAAATTGTGATAACAAGCACAGAGAGGGTTGTAAGAGTTTTAAGTGTAGAAAATAATCGGAGAGAGAGATCATAAACAAGTGGAGTTTATGTTGAATATCTATAAAGCTCTTGAAAGTATTTTTCTAAGTGGGATCTGAAGAGTTGTATGAAATCAGGTGCTCCGTCTTCCTGTCCTGGTTGATGCAGAACGCTGCAGAGAGTTGTTTTTGTAAGAAGGATCACTTGCCTTTGAATGACAGGTTGCGAGAACACGTGGAGGAGACTCTCATGAAAGTTCATGGTAATGTACTGGCCAGGATTCCTCTCTTAGTCATGTTTTCAATCTAGGAGGTCCCAGGATCATCTTTAAGTTGTCATTCTCCAGGCTATTGTGCAGAGGACAGCTGAGGGCATACAGAACCTGCTGTGTGAATCCTGGCAAGGGGAAGGAATCCCAGCTCACAGTGTGGTTGCACGTGCTCTGAAATGGAAGGAAAAAGTAGATCTGGCTAGACCTTCTGCTAGGAAAGAAATCTTTAAGTAATGCATTGTTCCTCCTAGGAACAATATTACAATAAAAATGCTTTCCTTCAGGTCTGTTGAATATAAGCTTTCCGCTGAGGAGAGCAAGATACTGTTAAAAAAACAGGATAAAAAAGTGCTAAGGCATACGGGACAAGCTGTGAGAGAGCTGATGTAAAATTTGCTTAGTGAGGGTGTGCCCTGGAGCACTCATCTGCCGTGTTAACATGGCATCAGATAGAGCACCAGCTGCTTCTATACTAAACCTGGAAGAATCATTTATGCGTAGCAGAATGACTGTGAATAGAATTAAAGAAAAGTTATGGCAGGTGTCAGCAAAGACTACCGTGGTGAAAGATGTAGCTCACTTTTATTAGCTTCCAAGCTAGATCAAAGCCACATTTGATCTTACACAGACTTCTAGCAGCTAACTTATCTTGTGTGGTCGGCTCCCAAAGTCTTTTTCATTGGTTCATCCTGCCCACTGGTCCTCATCTATAGCCAGCACATGCACATACCTATGCACATTTGCTCTTTAAATAGAAACTACAATCTGTTGCAATGCACCTCCCTCTGCATAAGTATGTGTGTGTGCTGCATCTCCACCTTCAAAGCTATTATTTTTAACTGTTCTTGGGCCACAGCTAAATCACTTGGACATCTCAGGAAGGAGATTTCCAGAAGAGAAACAGCTTGATGCCTGTATAAAACTGCTGACCCGAGCCATATTCGCATTGGCCCGTGGATAAGTGAGCAGAGAAGTACAGAAGATCAAAGAAGAGTAAAATTTTTTGGCAGGGTTTTTAGGTAACATTAATGTGCAGCAGCTGTAGGATAGATTAGATCGGGACTGATAGGAAAGAATAATATGGTTTAGCAGGTCGTTTAGAATGAGGATAGGAACAAGGATAAAAAAAGTGTGAGTCAGTACGAGAGCATGGCTGAACACTTAATTTGATGTAGAGAAGGACCTGGACTAGTAATAAGGAGAACAAAGGAGGTGGAGTGGACAGGGGTGGGTGTTGGCCAGGGGTGCAGGAAAACTGGCAGAGCACTGACTCATCCGTCAGCACGCACATTGGCCATTTGCTCTTTGAAGGAGCTAAAGTTAAGGCCAGGGACCAGCAGAACAGTATTCAGACACCTCTCCCCCAGACTTTCTACTAGCACTCTAACCTTCTTGCAGCAAATGCTCCTAGCTCAATACTAGAACCATATAGCACATTACAGCTTCCTCTGCCTCCCTTGAGACATGATAAACAGCCTCACCGTCAGGTCTTTCCAGTGCATGGACAGACCGTGGACAGAGGTCAGCTGGGACTTCTCCAGGACTTCTTCAGTTTGTCAGTACTGTAGCATCTTGGACCTTACATGCAGGCAGTGGAACAGACATGCCTTTGGGATCCTGAAGACTGTAGATGAACAGAACATACCTGAATATCCCAAAGCCCCCTTGTGATGGCAGTGCTTGTATCTCGTGTCTGTGGGTATGAGCAGTGAACATGATCGTTCTCTGCCATGGCAGTCTCCACTCCACAGCCATGTGAACTGAGTTAAGGAGTCTGTTAACAATATTGGTGTCCAACCTCAGCAACCATTGGCTCAGCAGTAAGTCTATGCCTCTGAGCTCCTGGGCCAATGAGCACTCTATGAACATGTAGGTAACATTGAAGAAACAGCACTCAATTACTGTGGTGAGAGCAGAAAAGGCAAGAGGAAGGAGGAGCGAAATGTGAGCGTGGAAATAGATCAAGATTTCTGGTTGCCTGTGGTTACTGTGGTTAGGTTGAGCTAGGAGGATAGCTGTTGCCTCCCCAGACAGGCCACGGGCTGGAGCGAGGAGAGGCTGCCATTCCTGCTGCCACGTGCCAACGTGAAGCACCCATGTAATTTCATGAAGGGGCAGCTTCATTTTTTTTCCCATGCCTCAGAAACACCATTGGCTCAAAGCATCCAGAAGGCTGGAAGCAGCCCCAGACTCCTCCAGTGAGGGCACAGGGAGGCCTCGCAGGCTGGTGATCCTCTCCGCTGAGTCCCGGTGTCCAGACAGCTCACTGATGATTCTTGTGCTTCCCAGCTGAGTGTGAGGTCTGACTGCCCTGCAGCCAGGAGTCTGCCTTTCAACAGTCTGGCCTCCAGCACTACAATTCTAACTAGAAACTGTTTGTTTGTTTGTCATAGTTGCTGCCAGATGAAGCTCGCAATGGGATACTCTTCTCTTGCAGAGTCTCTGGCAGAGCTCATGGTGTGGTATTGACTGATGCCATGGAGCAGGTAGATGGACCACTCGTTCTGCTCACAGAAACACAAAACTTGCTCAGCTGTTTTTTTCTTTTGGTGTGGTGGCAAAGATGCATGGACCTCCTTCTCATTGGAAACAAATTAATTTGGACACAAGACAGATGTGCTTGTGGCGGTAGGGCTGCCTAGCAGGACCTGGAGAACCTCTTTTCATGACCAGGCTGTAGCTGTTTTCTCATTCAGTGTTGCCTGGTGATATCTGAAGTTTATCCCAGGTGATTCCTCATGAGGTGGCAACAGACATAGTTCATGAGACCTATTTTTGTTGGATGGAAATAATCTCTTGATCACGTACTCGGAAAGTGACAGACATTAACACAATGTAAACCTCAATATTTTTAGGATTGCACAAAATTCTCAGGACCCGGCTAAGCCATGTGGCTACCGGTGTGGAGAGTGAAGATCCGTGCTGCCAATGGGTATTGCATGGTGGGAGAAGACTGTAGAACAAAATGCATTGAATGGAGAACTCTTGTGCAGTCTCTGCCTCTTGTTTGCTCAGTTCTCATCTACCATGAGCTAGGAGGAATTCAGTCAGACTGGCCATGCAGACAACGCCACAGAAGTGATTCTGAACATAAAGACATGCTACTGCCCTTTCCAGCTTGCACACATACATCACTTACTGGTTGAAAAGTACTCCTCTGACAACTTTGTTGCCTTTTTTTTTTAAATGCTTGTGTTTGTTCCTTCCTGTGGTGATGTTCTAGATCTTGCTGTCCAGAGGTGATCCTTTCTGACAGTACTGTTTTCATGGGATGCTGTGTCAGGGACTCTGCCAGTTCCTACATGATACAGTCATGCTTCTCCAGCTCCTTCTTTGGATAGATTGACCAGTCCCTCTGCGCCTCTAGTGGGGGCTCTTGATCGTTCTCTTCCTTAGCTTGAGAACGACACATAGTACCAGCCTATACCCAATACTGCCCAGTGGGATGCTTCAAGCGTGCCGTTGCATAAATCTATGGCTGACTCTTGGCTGTGAAGTGCAGATGATGTCGGAGTCTTCCCTTGGACTGTATCTGCTAGGAGTGGAGAGGAAAACCTACGAGGCTCTGTCTACAACTGCTGTCCTGAGGATGTAGAAGCTGCCTTTTTCATCTTTTGCCCTGTATTTCTTCCTGCTGTTTTCTACTTTCTGCATCCTTGAGACGAGGGAAGTCCTTCCCCTGCCTTGAGCGAAATATGTTTCTTGTTGAGGACAGGTTACGGTGCGTAATGTGCTACTTAGCCTGGCTGTAAGGATCCTATTGCCTGGTGCTGGCCTGGGAATGATCTGTAGTTACCAGCAATGGCTCTGCATAGGGCTAGAAGACAGGGTGGAAGTGGTTTGACTTGAGTGTGCCATTTATGGGATAGACAGCTCTGCCTCAGCTTTCTGCACAGCTGCTAAGAACAATTTCTTGACATTCGTATTGCATGGCATAATTCTTTGCTGGACCTGATTCAAACCCTGTCATTCATTTTGAACTCTCTCACTTGGGCCACATGGAACCCAGCAAGAATTATGGACAAAATGTTTTGGTCTCACAGAAATTACATCTGCAGTTACTCACAAGGAAGAAGAAATGGTCTGTGATGTCTCAGGGCAGATCTCATCAGTCACCCAGGAAAGCTTCAGATCAGATCTGCTAGAACAAAATAGTTATGGTATACATTAGGAAAGATAAAACCTTTTCTAGGTCAAGTAGAGCTCTGGCTGAGTGCCCAGCCTTGCTTCCAAACAGCTGGACTTGCTGTTGGAGTAGAAAGTAGAAAAAGAAAGTACGTTTGTCTGGAGGAATCTATACAGAGGTTGACAGAGGTAAGAGACCTTGTTCCCACAGATCAAAATTACCTGGAGATTTCACCACTGTCCCTTCCAAATGCTTGCTGGAGAGCCTTTAATAAAACCAATTTATTTAAAATGAAAGCCCGTTCAAAGGCTGTGTACTTCCCTAGGCTGAAAAATACGGTGTTATGGAAAACAATCTCTATAAACAATAGAGCTGTGCTTTGTATTTTTTTATTTTTATCCTACATCTTATGCTACAGTCATGTACTTCAGAACATATTGAAGTTGCAAATCACTAATAAATGTAGGACCAAACTCTGCTTCTGGTCAGTACCAGCATTTCCCTTCCTGCTCCTCCTTTAGAGTGCTTTGCCTACAACTCACCAGCACAAACATGAACAATTCTATGTTAGAGTCTTGATATTATTTTTTAAAAAAACACAATGAAGTAAAAACCAACAAAGTGAAACTTTGCTTAAGTAAGCAATCTTTTCTCTGTAGTTATTTTCCAGATAGGGACTAATACTGTCAAACTAATGAGAATGGTAATGACATACTAATACAAAGTCATGTGAGTAACTTACAGAAACTCGCTTTTCCTGGCTGGCTACAGTCTCACTTGCTTTGCTTTCCACTGATGCTTGGAAGGCCCTCTGCTCAGCCTGCACATATATGGGCCAGTCTGCATCATAGTTATTTGTACATATGAGTGCTTCACTTTCTGGGAAGTGGATAGAGAAGTTAAATTCCTCGTGTGAACATCAGATGGTAATTCTGTCTGTGCAAATGGTTGTAGAGTAGATTTTGTATTTATATCACCACTTCAGATTACTAAGGCAAATGTATTTTGCTTAAAGGAAATTAATTCAGGGCAAAAAAAATGTTGTAAAAGTTAGATCTTTGTCAAGAAACAGAAGGAGCATTAGAGATGACCAAGTACAATAAATGATTTTCAGGCATCTGGTTTCCAGTAACCCCTCTTGTGATCAGTTCATGAGATAGTCCATAAATTCACTATGTGCAAAACAACGTTACATGAATAAAACATCGAGTGGAGAGTGAGGATCCGGGGCCGCTTGCTGGATGCCCTCCATGTGTAAGCACAGCTCACGGTGGGTCCGTACTGTGCCTCCAGGCACCGTGCGTTTGCGTGCCTGGCTGCAAGCAAGGGTCTGTACCACAGCTGGAGCGGGGCTGCAGCCTCAGGGCTCGTATGTCCAGGTGCCAGAGACTGGGGAGACTGGGATCCAGGGGCAGCTACTGGGCAGACTGGGCGCCTGAGCGCAGCTGCTGGAAGGGATCCACCTTGTACATTTGTATTGACGTATTTCCCACTGACAGACCTTCAGCCTGGTCAGCCAGGGAGGGGAGCAGGGTGAGGATGTTGGTGTTGTTTGTGTTTGGTGTGTGCTGAGAGTGTCTGTCTGTGCTGATCTGTGTGGCCAGCCATGGATGCATGTATATATGTATAGATGTGTTGTAGACAGGCATTTGTACGTGTGCCTGCTGGGAAGAAATGCTCAGCCTCACTGCTAGCTGGACCTGGGGGCACGGATCTGTGGGAGCCGCACCTCTCTCAGGCTGCTGGCTTTGGTGATCCGTAACACCTAGGAGCTACAAGTCTGTTATGCTCATACATCGTCACACATCTGTGGATTTTTAGGAAGAAACTGAATCCCTTATATTCGTAACATCTATGTTACAACAGCCACAGCAGCGTGTCTGAAGCTTAACCTTCAGGGTAGTTGCTAGAATTACCAACTACCGGGTGAAATAAGGTTGCACATGCTTTCTTCTTGTTAGTTTCTATTTCTGATATACTTTTGTTATTTTCATCTGCTGCAGAAGACAGAAGTCTCTCTCCCTCCAAATCCTGACCAGGTAACCTCAGTCTTCCTCTGCTCTACAAAGTCTTCAACAGTGCAATCCCTTATCAGCAAACCATGCCAAACCCTGCTGCCTCAAAACTAAGTGCTTTTAGAGAGCTCTAACTGTGTGTACACTGTTCAGTGTTTGGAGAGATCCCTGCTTTGCTGTCTCTCTCGTGGGCCTTCATGCCTGTTTGCCTGGATGTCTGTCTAACATCAAACACATGTTCTGCTCCCAACACCTCTGTTCCACGCACAGCACAGCAAAAAATGAAGTCCGCTTTGGGCAGGACAGCTCATTTCCCCTGCCCTGCCCCCAAACCGAAACCATAATAACCACCAAAAAAACTTCCAAACCCAAACAAAAATTGTAAGCTTCTGCAAGGCTAAATTTAAAAATTCTCTGTGTGCGTTTCCATCTTTCCTGGCCTGCTTGGCTGAGCACTGTGATACTCAGCGAGGGTCTGTGCCCTAGGTGCTGGCAAGGAACTGGTCTAGTTGCCAGTAATTTTGTAGATGCTGAAGGCTGCCATACTGGGGGCTGGAGGAGAAAAAGGATCATGAGCAGGAAGGTTAGCATCCCTTGTTGTTCTGTATGCTGTGCAACATAGACACAGATGACTGGTGAAGACCTCTGCTGAGGGTGCTTGTTTGTCGGTGTATTCTTCTCTGCCTCTGTGGTCCACATCTGGGAGAAGCATAACACTGAACTGGAGGAGGGGACTGTCGTTGAAAGTGCTACTGTGACTAACGACTTCTGCTGTAGGTAGTGCTTACTGGGGACTGGATGCTATGATGCAATAGGTACCAAATAAGCCCATATCTGTGCAGTACCACAATAACACAATTGAGAACAGTGTTTGACTGGATTTCATGTGTAACAAAGTAAGTTAGATAATCAGTTCATGTTTCTAGTTAGCCTAGTGTTAATGCAGACACCAAGTGCTAGAGAATGACGTTATTACTTGATGAAAAAGAAGACATGGTTTGTTATCTGCAGTGTTACTTGTACTTTATCTTTTTTGATCTGTAACAGAACTGGGAATATTCAAGAAAATCTCTGAGATTTAGCCACAGCAGCAGACGGGGTTACATTTGCAGAGGAGTTGCCTGTTTTATTTACTTTGAATTGGAATTGAAAGCTGTTGTGATGGCAGTTCATCTCGTATGAGGAATTCAGAAACAAAGTACAATTACTTCACTTTGATTGACTTGTGCTAGTAGGCCTTTTAAAAGCAGTAATTATAGCGTATTGTCCATTGAGGTTTGAAATCTCTACCTTCCAAAACACTGCATGACAATTTAAGTTTAATAAAACCACTTAAAGCAATTGACAAAAGACTCTTGCTTACAAGTGCCATGTAATAGTTTTATTTTTCAATTTTATAAAATAAAACTTTGTATTGGGTTTGCATGGCAAAGTTTTGGTAGCAAGGGGGCTGCAGGAGTGGCTTCTGTGAGAAGATGCTAGAAGCTTCCCTCAAGTCTGACAGAGCTAATGCCAGACAGCTCCAAGATGGACCCACCGCTGGCCAAGGCTGAGCCCATCAGTGACAGTGGTAGCACCTCTAGGATAATATATTTAAGAAGGGGGAAAAAACTGCAGCAGGGGAGAGAGGACTGAGACGATGTGAGAGAAACAATTCTGCAGACACCAAGGTCAGTGAAGAAGGAGGAGGAGGAGGTGCTCCAGGTGCTGGAGCAGAGATTTCCCTGCAGCCCGTGGAGAAGACCATGGTGAGGCAGGCTGTCCCCCTGGAGCCCATGGAGATCCACGGTGGAGCAGAGATCCATCAGCAGACCATGGAAGGGACCCCACGCTGGAGCAGGTGAATGCGTGAAGGAGGCTGTGACCCCATGGAGAGCCCATGCTGGAGCAGGTCTGCTGGCAGGACTTGTGACCCCATGGGGGACCCATGCTGGAGCAGTCTGTTCCTGAAGGACTGTAGCCCGAGGGAAGGACTTACGCTGGAGCAGTTCATGGAGGACTGTTTCCCATGAGAGAGACCTCACATTGGAGCAGGGGAACAGTGTGAGGAGTCCTCCCCCTGAGGAGGAAGGAGTGGTAGAGACAACGTGTGATGAACTGACCGTAATCCCCCTTCCCCCTCCCCCTGCGCCACTTGAGGGGAGGAGGGAGAGAAATCAGGAATGAAGCTGGGCCCAGGAAGAAGGAAGGGGTGGGGGGAAGGCGTTTTAAGATTTGCTCTTATTTCTCATTAGCCTACTCTGGTTTTTGATGGGCAACAAATTAATTTCCCCGAGTCGAGCCTGTCTGGCCCGTGACGGTAATTGCCGGTAATTGATCTCTCCCTGTCCTAATCTCAACCCACGAGCCTTTCGTTAGGTTTTCTCTCCCCTGTCCAGCTGAGGAGGGAGAATGAGAGAGCAGCTTTGGTAGGCACCTGGTGTCCAGCCAGGGTTAACTCACCACAAACTTGCATAAACATTTGCCTAATTATGCGCAAATAACAATTCAAGAGAAAATTTGATAGCAACAGGAATGATGCGTTTTATAACACATCAGTACTCAGTACTGGATCGGTACTTGGCCCAGTCTTCTTCAACTTATTCATCAGTGATCTGGATGAAGGGACAGAATGTACCCTTAGCAAGTTTGTTGATGACACACCATTAACTTATCATAATAATAATTATGATTATTATGACACACCAATAATTCATCATAAAAATAATGAGTAACTCATCATAGTAACACATCAGTACTGGGTCAGTACTCAGCCAGTCCAGTTCAATCTATTCATCAATGACTTGGATTACAGGACAGAGTGTACCCGCAGCAAGTTTGCTGATGACACCAAACTGGGAGGAGTGCTAGGTACACCGGAAGGCTGTGCTGCCATTCAGCGTGACCTGGACAGGCTGGAAAGTTGGGCAGAGAGGAACCTGATGAGGTTCAACAAAGGCAAATGCAGGGTCCTCCACCTGGGGAGGAACAACCCCATGCATCAGTGCAGGCTTGGGGCGGACCTGATGGAGAGCAGCTGTGCGGGTAGGGACCTGGGTGTCCTGGTGGACGACAGGTTATCCATGAGCCAGCAGTGTGCCCTGGCTGCCAAGAAAGCTAACAGGATCCTGGGGTGCATTAGGAGGAGTGTGGCCAGCAGGTCGAGGGAGGTTCTCCTTT
>Ga0065711_1010874_pt1 | contig 13876 bp, 7 predicted proteins | sample Hoacrofraction12_FD_59098 | JGI IMG/M metagenome (GOLD analysis project Ga0065711, IMG submission 59098) | Hoatzin crop microbial communities from Cojedes, Venezuela - Epithelial fraction 12 v2 (version 2) | ecosystem: Host-associated > Birds > Digestive system > Esophagus > Crop | place... | reverse complement strand
GAGCCTCTCCCAGCGCCGCCGGTCGGGGTCACGGCTGGGGCCACGCGGCTCGGACACTGGCAGATTTACTCTGCGCGTTATTGGTTGCGTTAGGATGGTCAACAAGTAGAGAATGATCAAATGCCTGACATGGCTTTTGATTCTGAGCTTGCTGTCTTTAGAACAGACGTCCTCCTGACACACAACTTCCAAACCCCTCTCCTAAGCAATCATCTCAGAATCTTTGAAAGAAGCAGCTCGTCTGCTGGCGCAGCATCCCTTAACCAGGCCCTTCCAGCGGCACCTGAACTCACCCACGTGCGGCTAACGCGGTCCCTGCTTGTCGAGTCCAGCTCCTGGGCTGCTCCAGAAAGGCCTTGCAGTTGGGGCTGTGATGTTTCTACAAACTGGAAAGTAGGGCAGAGCAGCCTGAAGTACCTCACTGCTGACAACTATACACATTAAGCACACACGCAAAAAGTCTTTTTTGTCTCCTTGGATTGGTTTGAACTGAGCTCTCAGAAGTGACAGAAGACGAATTAATCTCTCCCTCTCATCCGACTTTGTGCCACTTTCCCTGGCCCATTCTTACCCAGTGAGGTTTAACAGACAGCGAGTCACTGTACTTTTTAAAGGTATATTCCCATTCTCTGTTCATTTTAGTTACTCCACTTGTGAAAGGGGATTATACAGCTGGAGAGGGAAGAGTGGAAATCAAAAAGGAAAAGAGATTAATACTGTGCCTTGCCTCTACAGCAGCTCTGCCTTGAAGGTTGCCACATCCCCATTTCTTGATGTAACATTATAAGATGATTTGACCTAACACACCACATTATTTGTAAATTCTACTGAATATGCACTACGGTACATTCGAAAAGACACCATTAAAGGAACTTCACACATGGGGAGGGTGTACAGACTTTGTGATCAGAAAAAGAGGACATTTGCATTAAAAGAAAAAATGTCTCAAATCTTAGCTGGAGATGTCAAAAAATTTAGCTCACTTCTTAATAAGAGAAGATGCATTTTCATAAGATTCTTCTTCCAGTATCATGAGCAGAATTTCTAAGGGGGCTGGACCACTTGTTCCTATTTCAGATTAGGTACCCACACTTTTGACAAGTTTTCCTCGGGGTTTCTCTGAACTTCTGAGTTTTCCACATTAGAAATTCCAATATAAATACAGAAGAACATTAATGGTATCAATTTTATTGGTCAGTAATTTTGAAAGCGCTTTGCATTATATGATGTGTCTCATTCATTGAACTAAAATTATTTAAATGAATAAAGCAATAAATGTAAGCTTTAAGAGGTTAATGGCATGATAGCACAAGGAAAGGGAATTCAGTGGAAAAACAATGAAAGCACTTCTGCAAAAATCGTAAAAATACTAAGCTTCCAGAATTTTTGCAATATACTGGGGGAGATAGGAAATAAAGCATTGCCAACGAGTCCCAGGTACACCGCGTGAGAGAAAGTGAAAACGTTGCCAAAAGGGCATGATAATGGTTTTGTATCCATAATTCATTCATCTCGAGGGATGCGAGCTTCCGTAATGCAGTGGCATTGCTGCATCCTGATTCATTAATAAGTCCTACACATCATTTTCCGCATTCCTAGTTGGGACAGCGTGCGAAACGCGGAGCCACTTTGTAAATTACTGACTCCCATTTTCCTGACACCGCTGAACGCTCTCACGGTCTGAAGTTCAATTTCACAGCAGCGGTACGACAGGGTGAAAGCCTGAGCGACAGCTCAATCACCACTGCATGGGCCAACCGGAACGACTCGGATTAATCACACTGGTGTTGAAAGAAGAAAGACTAAAAGAGCAGATACACTTCCCACTTGATCATTAGTTTCCGGTAACACAAAGGGTGATGGAAGCTTGAAGGAGACACAGATAAAAGTAGCAGTAATAAAAACTGCACAGATGAAATATGGGACTCAGAATAGGGAGGTGAGAATTGGAAGAGTTCAGAAGGAACAGCAATTAAACAAGGGGAGAGAGAGTGTGAGCATGAGTACGTTGCAGAACATTTGGCATAGACGTGGCAAGTGAAGGAAAAAAGGATGGTGAGAACTCAAAAATAAGGTCAACAAAGAAACAGTGTTGCATTGCAATAAAAGAAAAAGAAAGAAAAATCAATTTGGAAAAAAACATTATTGGAGGAGGGATTATTGCAGAACAGAGAATGAATTCTAAAATTTTTAACAGCGAAGTTCAACATATGAGTGAGAGAGAGGGAAATAAAGTATGGAGTGGCCAAGAGAAATTACAGTGGTATCTAATGTGAATTAGAAAACACAACTTTCATATCCATTGAGCATAAATTCTTAGATTTCTTTCTACATATCGTCTCACATTTTTCAACTAGAGGAGAAGCGCAAATGTAATTAATCATTGAAAACACTGTGACTTTCCCTCCCTTCACCCCAACCAGGAGAAAACCTGTGGGATATCCCCAAGGCTTCCAAAACGTCCCCGTGTGACTTTTACGCTGCAACAAAGACTCTGTGCAATGTGTGATCTTTTCTTTGGCTCTTAAGAGCTGGGTGGTGTCAAGGAACGCTTCCTGCAACGGCGGCTTTCCAGACCCGTGGGGTGGGACCCCAGGAAGGAGATACACGCGTTGCCCCTGTCTTTACTGCCTGCCAAGACAAGCTACTTTGGGTCAGAGCAGGCACAACGCACACGTGCTCTTCCTCAGTCTGGCATCATGGCTCTTCGTTTCACTCAATGCCCAACTCGCTCCAGCCCACAACCGCAGCCACGAGGCTCCACGCGGGCCCTCACGAAGTAGCAGGGCAGGTGGGCCGATGGCCTCCGCAAGCCTCGAGGCCGGCCGGAGGCCCGGGGAAGCGCTCAGGGGACAGCTCGGCTGGGGTGCCACGGCACTGGCGAAGAAGCCAAGCTGAGACCTTTCCTACCCATCTCAACGTTTCACGGCAGTACTTTACAAAGCAGTGAGCAGATGGCATGCATTTCACAGCAACGTATTTGGAAATTGCCAAAAACAGGGCAATGCTAATATTTTGACAAGCTAAACAAGTAGTACATGTAAATGCTTGAAAGCCTTTATTTTTATTAATTTATTTTTTAATAGTGCCAAAAAAAGTAACTTTCTTCAAGCTCCATGCACTTTCTAGTAACAAACGCTACTGAAGTGAGCCTGCACCGCACCCACAAGTATGCAGTTAGTGGCTTTCTCCAGGTCTGGGGCAATGAGAGATACTCACAAAAAAAATGTAGCCAGTGCTGTGAAAAACAGCTGGAACTGTGCACAACTCATTCTGAATACTCTGGTTTTCCCATCCAAATACAGCAGCTATATACATGCACTACACAATCTAGAATTTTGAAAAAGAAACCATGTGTCAAACAAGCATCTCATGAGATGGAGGACCTGACACAGGTGATGAACACCTCCAAGAAGCAGGGAAAGAAAGTGGATGCTCAAAAACGTAAAGCAGGCACTTGCCTTGCACAGAGCGTTCACGTCTCACGGCCAGCCAAAGGCCTGTGAAAGCTGATTGCTCCTTTGCCTATCGATCTGAAACTCTGCCTTCAAATTGCTTCTAGCTTTTCTTAATTGCTATCTTCCTGTAACCGCCTGACAGTTTGACAGAGACTGTATTTCTGAGTAATTTGTCCTTTTTGTTTCGTTAGAATGAGGTTTAGGGTGTGGTTAATACAGGGAAATTGGGAAGGCGTATTTTGCGTTGGAACATGGGTGCACAGTGACACAGCAGGTGATTCTTAATTACTACAAATAACTGGCACGAATTCTTAGTGGCAGCACCTTATATTTGTGTGAAATTGAAATCCTAAAATTTAATCTCACAGAAGAAGAACCTGGATTTCACAGTGGACTTGAATGTAGTGGAAGAAAAAAGGATTTAAATCTACATGACAATCTTACGTGGTATCATGAGGGCAAGCACAGAAGACAAAAGGGATGGGGAGATCCAAAAGACTGAACTGAAAGCAAAGGATAAAGCACGTGGCTCTTTCTCATTCTCTTTTATTTTACTGTAGGGATCGAGTTATTGTCTTGCTGATCCACTGACGTGATTGGTATCTTGTATTAGACACGTTTCAGCCTGCCGCTTCCGCGTACGCCTGACGCTGTGTGCCTGCTGCCGTCCAGCTGCGTGTCCCAAGCAGACACAGCAGCATACTCAGGGTTTCTCGTTTTACTCTTTCAGTTGATTAATGTGTACATTTGGACTGAAAAGTCATGCAGAAATATTGTGCTTAAAGCACAGGAGGCTTAGCAGGCGTCATCACCAGAAGTGAAAGGCTGCTAATTGAGTGCTTCCCAATAACTTATTGATTTCAACCATGTCTCCCCAAAGAAGCATGCCAGCAGCAACATTGACAGCTACGTATATAAAGAAACAATAACAGGTAATGGAGCAGCAGTGGTGGGAGAATTAAAGCTTTTCGTAGAACTGATCTGAATCCAGATTCTGAACAGGACACATCAAAACACATATATGACAAGAAGACACCTTAAATTACAAGAAGGAGAATCAGATTGTTCAAAGCGCTATCATTTGAAGCATCTTGTTCTGTTAAAAATAAGCAAAGCTCAAGGGAAACCCATTAATAAACATCCATATATTGGGGTTAATAAAAAGCTCTCATTGAAAACTAAGCTATCAGTTTTCATTTAGACAGAGAGTGTTAACATAAGAATGCTTAAAGAGTTTTTTCGATCAAATATATCCCCTCAGATAAGGGAAAGCTATGCAGAACCATTACCATGATTGACATGATAAGATAATATGTCTTGGTCAAAAAATAAACACTTCCAGAAAGTCCTGTTTCATACACAGAAATAAAACATTATGGCAAGTTTTGGCCATCGTAGTGTTCAATTGCTATTAATTTTAAATAAATCTTTGACATCTGTTGGAGAATTTGCTGTGTGTATTTCCAGTATGTGATGAACTAAGGAGCCTGCAGCTTAGATACTTCATGGCTCGTAGTATGAAAAGAAAAATATTGTATGCAAGAGACCCTCTAAGAGCACAGCTTTGAAGCACTATGCCGGATTTTAGAGCTGACGCATCTTCTGCTTTGTACCTGGATCTGTGACCACGGTATGTTCAAATATGCTCTTTTGTCTCAGATCAAACGATCTAAATTGCCTTCAACTGACTTACTGGTGAAACTGTCACTGTCACCTCGGGAATTTTTCCCATCTTGGAACGAAGGACAGGTCTTTTTTAAGCCACTGTCATCTTGACTGCTGGGTTGAATTTTGTTTCCTGGAAATCCCTACGGATTCCTTTGGTTATTATAATTCTTTACGGTAGCTCTTTTTTGTTTTAGAGCGTGACAATTCAGTTTTTTCCCAGTAGAACTGGAAAACTGAGCAAGTCTTCACAGATATTGCTATGAATGTATTGCACACAAAAGCCTACTGGTTTTGTAACGTTAGGGATCTTCTTTAAGAGCTGATGGATAGGCAATTCCAAATATTGGAAATATCAAAGGAAACTTTTTAGTGTCTTTATCAGTAGTAGTGACTACACTGTTTTTAAGTTGAATCACTCGGTCTCGTCAGCCTCTGTGAGTTATCTTGAGATCACAGCACTGCCTAGAGCCGTCCCTGTCTCCGTCATCTCCATCCTCGTCATGTCTCCTACATCAGAAATTGCTTTCCCAAAAATGTCTTCCCTTGAATCACACAGGAAACTTGGATCAAGTTTATGGCTAGAGAGGTCATTTATTGCCTCTCATTAAGGATGTCTTCACTCAAGTAGCAAAGCAAAATAACTCTGCAATACCATGCAATGGTATTACTACCCTCTCAGTAACCACCGCAGTCTAAGCATCCATCAGCTGTACTCCAAAATTTGCTCATCACGGCTGTCTTCACAGCAAGTCTATCTTCTAAGCTGCTGCATTATATATCCAGTGCAAAGAATATTCATGGTTATCCTGATCATGTGCTTGGATTACAAAGGATGCACCCTTGCCATGCTCAGATTACTTCAATTTACCACTGAATTTACGTAATGCAAGCTTTTGAATATATAACCTGCAAGTACATACCCATAACCTGCCAGAGCAGGCTGCCGGTAGCTGGTCAAGATGCCCGTTATTCACCATTTCCAAGCAGTTACTGCACATAATCTTCTGCTCTATCCCAACCAGATGCTCAGCAACCTGGAACGCAGGTGCCAGGGCAAAGGCGCAGCCGAGGCTCGCAGTGGGCTGGGGCTGGGAACGAGCAGCTGCCCTCAGCTCCGGCTCCCACTGCAGTCCAGACCCAGCCGAGCCCGGGGATGTTGCCGAGCCACTCACCATCCTAATTCTGTGTAAAGCAGCATTCCTCATCTCCTGCTACATTTCTTTACCAGCACATGCTATATGTTTGGGAACAAAACCCATGATCTGGCACACTGCCCTACAGCAGCTGAAAACCCGATCTTGCTGCGGTACCTGCCAGGGCTTCCTCAGGAATCCAGGCAATGAGATGATAGACCTGAAGACCTTATTTACTGGCTCTCCTACCTGATGGGCATAGCCAGGATGGAACATACAGGTCTTCCCGTCTGCTAAATAGTCTGAGAGCAGCTGGTTTTGCCACAGAAAACCAAAACCTCTCATCTTAGGTCCCGAGGACCAACAAGATGAAGGTTTTAAGTATCAACAATTATAATAGTAACTGGTTACATATTATTTTGTGCTAGCATAAATTAATAAAACCAGCTATGTAAGAGTTTAAACATTTCAGTAAAGCATTACTGCTCTTTGTTACTGCTCTAGCTCAGTTTTATTGCTGCTCCAAATTTAATTGTATTACTGAACTAAATTTAAAAAGCTCTCCACCTGCTAAGAAAACCTGGCATGGGGGGACACCTCATGACACTCTCACCTCCTCGTCTTTTTCCCAAAATTCTCAGCATCTTCAAATTCTCCCAGCCCTTCACTCCTTGCATTTACTGTCCTTGCACAGCAGTGAGGCAGCCTCGGCACACAGGCCAGGATCTAACCATCATTTTCTGAGTCGCTAGCCCTGAAGAACACTTTCTCATACGAAAGCTGTGCTGATTTGTGCCGTGCGACTGCAGTTCCTCACCTCTCGTTTCACTGCCGCAAGGGCCACGTTTATAAAAGTAAAGCAAGTTGGCGTTAGGGAAGATCAGCGTCAAGCCAAGTGGGTGGCTTCTCACATCCACTTGCGCCAGCCAGCAAAGGCAGCAGCACAGGCTATAATCGACTCACGGAGCTCAGTCTACACGGGAGGAAGGTGTTTCCTAAGCAGACACCGTTCCCAGACTCACCAAATGCACTTTTTACAGATATAGGCAAATATAGGCTGTAACTAAACCAGTACTAAGGAAGGGAAAATATTCAATAAGGCTGTAAGCCTGAAAGAGAATTAGGCAGAACTGTAAAAAGCCCTTGGGAATTCTTTCTTCCACAAAAAAAAACCCAAAAAAACCCAAAACGTGTTTATGTCATCTAGACACTAAGTAGATCTCTTTGAGAAAAACTGTTACATTATCTGAGTAAACATGTCAGTCAAGAACAACAACCGGCAATTCACAGAAATGATGCTCGATAATTTAGCACTGAAAGAGTAAGGTTCTATGGGCAGAAATGTTTTTATTTACACACTGTATCTAGAACGGGTTTAGCCTGGGATGGAATAACCATGACAAATATTAAGGGTTTTGTTACCTCACCAAAACTCCCCAGGCCTGATACTGCCTTTTTAAGCACCTTTGGCAGTAGTTTGGCTGCGTGGCTGGTTCATTCAGCTCCTCGCTCTGCGTATCTTCCACGAGATCTCCGAAGAGCAAGAGGTCTTACAAAGAGAAAAGAGAGATTCCCCCCTTTTTAGGCAAATAAGGCAAATCCTTAAAGTGAGCTGGGTCGGAGCATTACAGACTCTTGACAACTATTTCTTTCACCGTGCTCAGCGCATCACCTGATTAGGCTTTGGATCGTTAACTATAGCTGCGCACAAAAGGAAATGATGGAATTACACGTTGCTCCCCAGTTACTGAGGTTTTCATCACTGCAGGCTGATTTTCTCATTGTACTTCCGTAGGGTTTCTCCTGACTTAACATTCTTTTAAGGTAGCCTGTGTTGAGGGAATTATCTTGTTTTTCAAAGCAAATTTTAGCTGATTACTAAGTATTTACATACCGTAATTTGAATGTCTAATTATACAATTAGTGTAAATACATGTAATATGGTTTATTTTTCACAAAAGCTGATAAGGTACATTGCTTTTTGCATTCCAGTGTTACGAGGTTTTTATTGCTTGTAACACACAATCCTAAAATTCACATTAAAAGTTTCCGGTAAAAGCTGCTTATTCATCAGTTAACACTTTCCAAATGATTCGAAACACACTTCATACCATAAACCAAAAAACGACATCTGCCTTAGTGCTAAAGACGAGAGCTCCCAACACCACCTTCCACTCCTAAATTTGAGAGTTGCCTTCAGCCTCCACAGTTTTTCCTTGCAGGGCTTTATGAGCAGTTTCCTTCCACCTTGAACCAGCACTGCGTGAAAATTCACCTACCGACTCCATTAACGCATCACCGCTGGCCTGAGCGACATTTTCACATCACTTCTACTGACATTTATGATGATACCCTTGATGAAATAAGGAAAAGAGCACTCGGGAAGATGAACGGAGAAGATGCCCCTCAAGTTTCAGAGCTGCTCCCTTTTTAAGCAGCTATAGATAACAACTTCCTAATTAGTGGCCAGGAAAGCGTTTCTTTACTCTCAGTTGCTGAAGCAACAACGCACAGGCACCGACCTGCAGAAAGCTGCCAGCCACCTTTGCTCCTCCTCAAAAGTCTCTAACACGCATCTAGAGTCAAGTTCGACTAAATCCGAGGCTTCCAATAGGATGGTATTTCTGCAAGTTCTAGAAAATATCACCTAGTAGCAAGAAAAAATTGAAATCGGTGGCTCTGGGAGCCGACGGTCGCACTGCGGGAGGCATGGCCATTGCCCGCGGCCGAGCACGACCCGCACCCACCAGCTACGCTGTGTGGCTCGCGGGGAGCCGCGGGGTGCTCGTGGGGACAAACAGGGTGGCAGGAGGGAGCTCCTGCGATGGAGGGTGTGGGATAGCCTGGGTCACTGCTTCACGGCACCTGGGACAACCTGCTTGCAAGTGATTAGGACTCTTTTTTAGAAATGCTTTACCCTCCAGAGATGCAGCACCTGACATTGATTAAAACAATTATTTATACACCAAATATAGAGAACACAGATCAACACTTAATTTTTTTAAAGTAGTGCACAGGTTCTGAAAGACTGAAAAATCAGCAGAGAGGCTTCAACAATTTCTGTAAAGCGCAGACTTTTATTTCTGGTAGAATATAAGTTTATGTCAGAGTGGGTTTGTATTTTCAAGTTTAAATATGATTTTCCCTCACTCAAGCTAGTGTTGAACTCACATGTCCTATTTCTTTAACATTTTTTTCCCCAAACTTGATTAAACATATGGAAATCTTATTTAAACAATGTGGAAAGATCAATTATGTAAGGAACATTTCTGAATTATCTTATAAAAAGATTTCTTTATGTATATTTCCCTGACTTAGTACTCACCTCGCGGTGGAAAATTCCTCCAGTTGTATATTGGATTGTAGAGCACCCTGGCCAATTGCATCAACATTTCATGAGACGAAGTCTCACATTATCAACACAAAGCTTTAGCAGTCACTGCCATTCCCCAGATGCCTTCTATGGGAACATCCTTCACAGAAAGTCATTTTAAAATACAGCAGCTATAAGAAAGCAAAACTAAAGCCACAGAACGTGACGCTGGCCTCTACAGCACCAAGAGCTATGAGCCTTGTCTTGAGACAGCCACCTGGACTGGCCTATGCTTCTAAGGTACAATCAGTGCAACTCTGCAAGCACATCGCGCTTTCCTAAGGTATACATCAGATTTTGCTGTCCTTGATCACACAAAAATATCTTATCCTGAGAATAAGATAAAATTAATATATTACTACGAAGAGTAGGTCACCTTTTGACACGTGAAGATGTCAGATTCTGGCCTGAAGATAGCACTCCTATACATTTATTCCCTGTTCTTACTGAAAAACGGGACACCGTCATGCCACAGTCAAAAGACTTAGCAGCCTGAAAGAATAAATCAAACCTGTGAAACGAGTATATCTGAGAAAAATGAAAAGTAAAAAAAAAAAAAAAAAGGATTTTTACTTCATAAATACAATGCAACACTTCAGAATAATTTCAAATATAGATTTCTTAAAATTCTGGGCCCAGCAACAGAATATAGCCATGTCATTAAAGATATTGAACATATACTTAATTTACAGCTTATTTTTATGCCCCCCTGGCCTCAGTGAGATTTAAGGACGTGTTTACATTTTCTATTTAATCAAGGCCTCAGTTCTGAGGATAATAATGCATTTACAGCATATATTTTTCTACTGTAAGATGCAACTTACAACCCAAACGTGAGGAATATCATGTTTGGCAGCGTTCCCTAAGGGAGTCTGGATCTATAAACACAGGGATGTAATGTGTTTGTTAATGCAATTCTTCTTCCATTCTCTGACAGTTATAATATAAATAACATTTTCTCCTTAGGAAGCAATCCAAATACAATCAAACCAGTATATTAATATCTGGTAAGGTAATCTTCAACTTGGTAACTGTTTCAGAACTCCATTTTGTGGAAGACTATAAGGAACTGGACAAGGACACGAGACAGCAGCTGTACATCACGTCCCACCGCCCAGCCCGTGCAGTGCTGGGACAGCTCTGCTACACCTCGTGTTACTTTGCTGTCGCAGACAGCGGTATCTCTCCGCCAGCCTGTGACGGATGCTTTTGCACCATTCCTCAGCTTTAACCTCGTATTTATTCTTTCAGTTTTCTCTCAAGCAGCCTTTGTGTGAGGACTCCACAAGTCAGGAGTCTCACCCGAAAGCCCGGACAGACGGGAAGGTGGGATGCAGCTCCCGCTCCGTACTCAGAGCCGCTCTGCAGGAGAACGTATTTCTGAGGACGTGGAAGGGGAGAACGCGTCCGGCTCAGATGTGAAAGGCACATCTGCTCCCACGATCCGCCACTTCACAGCACTTCAATCTCACGGAAAATCTAAGTCGGGCCATCAGGTCTAGTTAAGTGAGACTGGAAAGATCTCTTGTATATCAGCCAGAATGAATCGGTTCGGTCTGTATCAAAATGAAATAACTCACAAATAAACACAGTCACGCCAGCCGCTCCCTCGTATGTGCTGGACTAATGAGCAGACATTCAAAAGAGCGTGACAAAAAAGCCAGAAGTCGGCCCGAGTTCAGAGGAACAGAGGAATCCCGAAGACGGCCTCTTTCAAGAAGTTGCCAGTTAATCAGGAAACACATAGAAGCACAGAATCAACAGATTGGAAAACTCAGCAAAAGATACAGAAGTTGGAAAAAAATGTGGGTTGTGAATATTTTGTTCAAATTAATATTCTGGCAACTACATTTTGAACAAGCTGTAATTTGTATAAGGCACCTTCTGTTAAATTTGTGGCACAGAATTACTAGGACCAATCCAACTTGAAACCAAACCATGGATTTGCATCAGTACTTCTATTTACCCTTGCTCACCCAGGCCTCAAACAGAGAATGAGATACTTCAAATCAAAGAATGCAGATAAATATTTAAAAATAATTTCCCTTCAAAAACAAAAGATGCATTTTATCTCTCCGAAGAAACTAAGGTAAAGGGACCTGTGTAAGTCTTTGATCAATACTCGTGCTCTGACAGCCTTTGTTCTACGTATTAATTTCATACAACACATAAATTCATAGCTAGCAATGAGGTTTTAGGAAGAGAATTAAGACAAGGGCTAATCCATCAGCTGTGTTGTCAACACTGCATTTAGAGAGATGAAGGCAGAAGTATTAATCTGTCAAAATCAAAGCCACGGACAACGCTCACTTCTGCAGAGTGGCTGAATCGAAAGTTCTCTCCTGTGCATTTTATTTTTGAGTGCTTACTAAAGAGGTAAACCACTTTAAGCAGGGTATGTAGCACAACAGTGACAAAATGATCTGGCAGAGAAATACAGTCGACAAATTATAACCTAAAGAAAAATGAATGACTGACTGTTCTTGCTAGGATAATATGGAAACTAATGGGAAAATAGAACAAGCAGCATGAATTTTTAAAACAAAAAGCCTAACAAAATTATTTTAGATTTACTGCAATACATACGTGTGCTACAAACATTATTTCAGCTCTGATCCACCGTTTTACGTACCTCAATTTTTCGCTCCTTACGTTACTGCTCGCGACGCCAGCCATACTGGTTACGTTCAACACAAGTATCAGTACCTAGGCATCTAACCAGGTAATTTTACTATTCCATCGGTGATCAGACGTTGATTTTTCAGAGATATCCTCAACTGTTCTATGGCACAAATACTATTTTCTGGACATCACAAACCAAAATGGTTATTACAATTGCTGATTTAGAGAATGACCTTTCAATGCCAGCCAAGCTTTGAGCCCACTCCGCGTTAGGCGGATTGTACGTGCTCTTCAGGACAACACCGCTGCTCTCAGCTGCGCTGCCATGCCATTTTATAGGTTGATCACGTGCACAGTTTCCCTAAACTCTTATTTTATGTATTCAGTGAGGCCATACCTTGGCAATTGGATAACACGTAGTGGGCATACACCTGATCTGTAATTCAAAACAGCAAAGCACATTTCAGCTTTGATGGGAAGTGTGCTATATATCAGATTTTTGCTTCTTTTCATTCAATACCCATTGCTTTGACAACCATTACCAAATTACCATGATCCAACCAGCTTTCATGTTTTAATGATTAAAATAATCTGGTTATTATAACAAAATTAAAAAGAAACTATGTCCAGGTCACTGCAGACAGTAAATTTGGATAATCCTAAACACACTCCTGAAAGTTATACCAAAAAGGTGTAACAGTCTGTGTATGAACCTTGTGAAGAGTGCGCTGGGAACCAGCATCATCCAGGCTTTGGAAGAACAGTATTCATCCTCTGTTGCTTATTAGAAATTAAATCATTGTACAAGCAGTAGGAAGTATCCAGTCATGCAACAATTTAGGTTGGACAAGACCAAAGGAGGTCATATAGTCCAACATCTTCAAAGTTAGATCCAAGGTGAGCTGGATATAGCAATCTGCTGCTTAGATGAGGTGGACCAGTGAGCCCAAATCTAATATAAAATACTGCAAGAAATCTAATATAAAATACTGCGGGGGGCATCGATTTTATGAAATCAAGTCATGAAACCTAGAAGCACTTCCACCTGATAGATGGCACAAAAAGGTCTACGCAACACCAGCAATAAATGCAAATACTACAGCCACATTCATCAATACAATACAGTACCAGCAAAACCATCATATTGAAGTCTATGAACAACTCTTTAAAACACGTCAAGCACGTGCACAGCCTCTACATCTGCAGTAAATTTTTTCAGTGCATAATATAAACAAATGTCTTGCCTATGTTCAGCCCCAGCAGGATGTGTGTTGCTGTCTTCGCAAAGTTCCTTCAGAATGGGAGCACAACTCCAGCTGGCAACTAGTTTACAAATGTCCACACCTCTGGTAAAAGCAAAATGCAATCCCCAATCAGCAAGCTCTGAACTTTTCTCGGCGGACTACAATACGGCTCCACAGACACTCTGATTCAGGCTCCATGATACCAGAACAAAAGAGCTAGCTTGCAATTCTGAGAAACGCAATGGAAGTCTCAAGGGAGAAGAACTGCTCGAGATGTCCAAATAAATTAGGAAGAAAAAAAAAATAAAAAGCGAGGCTATGCGAAGCCTGGAAGCATGAGGTAGACCTGGGTTAAATGCCAGGACCAGCTTAGGAACC
>Ga0065711_1044793_pt1 | contig 13877 bp, 5 predicted proteins | sample Hoacrofraction12_FD_59098 | JGI IMG/M metagenome (GOLD analysis project Ga0065711, IMG submission 59098) | Hoatzin crop microbial communities from Cojedes, Venezuela - Epithelial fraction 12 v2 (version 2) | ecosystem: Host-associated > Birds > Digestive system > Esophagus > Crop | place... | reverse complement strand
GGAAGGGGAACAGCCAGGGGGTGGGGGCTGACCCCACCTGGCCAAACAGAGCCCGGTATTCCATACCATGTGACGTCACGCTGGGTTCCGGTGGGGGGGGCGGCGCAGCGGGAACTCACTCACGGCTCTGGAGCGCATGGCACCGGTCCTGTCCGGGAGAGAGGGTCTGTTGTGCGAGTTTGTGTCGTATTTTCTCCTTATCTCTATCGTTGTTGTTGCTGTTCCCTCTGTTTGCTGTTCTGTTAAACTGCCCTTATCGCGACCCACCGGTTTCTGCCTCTTTCTTTCCATTCTCCTCCACACCCTGGCAGGGGGAGGGGCGGCCGCGTGGCGCTTTTGTTACTGGCGGCAGCCGAAACCAAAACACTTCCGAAGCCACTGAGTCTGGAATCAACCGCAGAAACCAGGTGCAGGCAAAACTGTGCTTTTCTAGTTCTGGTGTTCAAAGAACAACTTTTTTTTTTTAAGAATAACTGCAGATATTGTGAAATATTACTCTAAACTGAAGGTAATGAAGTCTTGATATTATTTTTAAGAAGGTTCAAATCGGGATGCTCCGATTTAGTGACATAAGCTTTCGAAATGGGCATGATGCTTTATTTTTCAGCTGAGCACTTCAAAAGCCGTCAAAATAGCCGTTACCTTCTGTCCTGGAAACTGTCAGGAACCTATAAACAAGCATAAAATAAGACAGGAGCAAAAAGAAAATGTCATGCCAGCAGTTAATGTTGTTGTTGTTAATGCTACTGTTTCTTTTTTTTTCTTTTTACAGTGTATCCTATTCAGTGCATGTCTCTGAGGACTACCCAGGTATAGTGCAACATTCTTGTGCATGACAGAAGTATGAATGCTACCACAGTTTGCTATATTCACATGAGAATATCTGAAAGGATGTTGATGTCTTCCAGATGCATCCTTGTGCTAAATATTTTCCATTAGTTAGATTATTTTCACAGTCATTTCTCCTTTTCAGGTGTCATTTGTCAGCTGGGTCAGGGTGAGAAAACGCAGTTCACAAGTTTACAGAGACCGGAGCTTGTGATGCTCTCTCGGTCTGGAGGCAACAGCGACAGGAGTGAGAAAGCACCCAAGTGCCCCTTGGCAGGGCAGATAAAGCTTGGTCTTTCACCAGGCTGAGCAGCCTGGCACAGGGCCAGCAAAGCATTTCTGCATTAGGCCTTAATGACACTACTCAGGTTCTTCAAGTTAAGCTTGTGGACTGTGCGTTGATGCTTCTCAGGGTCAGTTGGAGTCAAGGGTTTGTGTACAGGTTTGTCCTTAGTAAAGTAAGCTTGCCAAACTGTTCCCAGCCGCTCAGTGCTGCCTCCCTGTCACGCTCTGAGCCAGGCTGGCAAAAGCATGTGTGTAACTGTGCGGCCAGTCTAGACAAGGGGAATTATTCATATGAAAGACAACAAAGCAAAAGCTAGTTTTCAGCTAGCTTGTTTCCCTGATTCCCTTCATGAAGAGACTGCACAGGTACTTCAGGTGGCACAGAGGTTAGCGGAAGCAGGAGAGGGGAACGGGTGCTGTGCAAGTGAAGGTACATGGCAGTACTGTTGGATTGCACCATGTTGTCTATTTTGCCCCTGGGAGTATTCAGTAGTGTAAGTACCATCAATGCTATTAAACCCTTATTATTTTGGCCTTATTTGATCTTTATGCATAACATCTCTGTAATATTTCTAGAAGAAATATTTCTTGTTTCTTTTAGAATCTCTAAAGAAGTGAGTATCTTCTTCACTGATAAGCGGTAGACTGTGTCTGTTGAAATTGGCATCAGCAGTGATGTTAAATACAATGGGATCATCCGTGATGCTAAATACAATGGAAAGAATCTAACAACCTTTATGATTTTTTTTTTTTACCAGTACAAACTGGAGTGAAAACTATGCTACTAATAATCTATTCGACATGTAGTAAGGGGAGAAGCGGAGATTCATGAAATACACAGTCATACTAGTGATAAATTGATTTACTGGTTACAACATTGAGCTGACAATGAAAGGGGGGACAAATAGGTCAAAAAAAAATCTGCATTGCATGTTATTATCAGATTGTTTTATTAAATGTCAGCAATTGATTTATTCATTTCAGGGATTAAGATGTTCATTTCAGGGATTAAGATGTTAAGAAGACACAAAACTTGATCTCTGGAAACCCCTAACTAAGCAGCAAGCTTGGGGCACTGCACCAGCCAGTTGCTTCCACAGCACGAGATCTCATCTCCTGGCAAACTTCTGTCTGAAAGACCTCAAGCGTCCCTTACGGATGCTATTTGCAGCATGCTCTGATGGCCTACAAGCCTGAGTGACTTTGGTGGCTCTAAAACCCAATGAATATTCTCTGCCATCACCCCCTGTATTTTAAAACCAGATAGAATGTGAACATTTTACGCTGTAGCTAACTTGGTGAGGAGGGTGTAAACCAGCTGCACCTGTTTACTGATCAGGGCTTTGGAAAAGCTGATTTCATTCATATCTCAGGCTTTTGCAGTGTCTGTGTTTGCTTTGTGAAGAAGAGGTGTTTATTGTGTTAGGAATGACAATGACTCTTTGCCGTTTTACAGCTTTGGTCCTAAAAATACTCGTTTGACTCTCTTTGTCCTAAATCTCTAACTTAACATTACTGCTGATGACAGCTCTCTTCTCTGGCATGTATTTTAAAGGATGTTTCAGGGACATGTCAGGGTGCGATGGTGCCAAGTCTGGGAAGCTCTGTGCTGATGTCCTCCTCAACTGGAAGACGATCTTCGAGTATTGCTGCTAGATGATAGAGTTCAGAGCAACATGTGCTGATCAAATTAAATTTCTCACAGGATGAGTCTTTACAGGTCAAGGTTTAAGTCCGTTAATGTGTAGCTATACTCACGTTGTGTTATCTGGAGATTAAGAGTGTGTAATACACAATGGATCAAATTTGGGAATCTAAGAGAAGGCTGTCAGAGTTGATCATCAGATGAATTGCTAATGCATGTAATAAATATATGAAAATAGAAAAGATTAAGTTACTACACATAATGATGTTCATTCAGCAAAAAATGATACCACCACAAGTAAATTCTAGATATTCTCAGAAGAGTTTTGAGTATGGCATATTCTCTAGCTCCCTGCATTGCTGTTGTGTATGCAGCATCACCACTTTGGCCCTGATAACAGTGCCTAGCTGTTGCTGAATTGCTTCATAAAGCACCAAAAGATTGCAAACAGCTGAGCATTAAAGCATACCTGTGGGAACTGTAATATGACATGACAACTTTTGACAATGGAAGGTGTTCAAAAGTTTCATAATTACGAGCAAAATCTAAAAATATGCTCACAAAGGCACACTGAATAACTTAATAGGAATAGTGTTGAGAGAGTAATGTCTCAAAGTTATATATACATTGCTGAAATTGTGAAAATATCACTGAAAATTTTAGAGGCAGATAATAACAGTTCCAGCAAAATATCTCTGTGACTATTTTCTCATAACTTTGACACAACTGGGGAAAAATAATGCTCCTAAGCAGCAGTTATAGAATATAACATCAATGAGTAAAGTCCCATTAATATGAGTGCATCATGACTCCTATGAGAACCACTACAGCAGCAGGCATTTTGCTAATGAGTATATGTTCAGAGTGATATGTGTTGGCTGCCGTAAATTTGTAGAGCCGCTGTAGTCTTTTATCCCAGTGATTTGTGAGTTCCACACATGTTAACAGAAACGTGGTTTTGTTAGACCTCACTAGACTGCAGCAGAGACGGAGAGAACCAGTTTGGCAGTGAGTGGTTTGCTGCATCCCTCCACAAGGTCCAGGCACTAGGTCCTTTGCATAAGGGGAGAGGTGGTCCTGGGTGTAGTGTGTTAGAAATTGGATGTTGAAGAAAGCGAACCAAAACCAGTATCTGAATTTCAAGATTCATTAGACTGGTGGAAGGAAAGAAAAAAATCCTAACGGCTGCCAAATAGAAAAGGAAAACAAAAACTTGGCAGTGAAAATCATATTATCCAGCTGCCAAGAAAGAATGACAATGGGCCTAAAAATGTAATTGAAATCTATAAAACCTGTAAATGATCAGTCCTTTTTCCCATATATGTATATCTTGGTAAATATCTATTCTGTACAGCACATATTGTTGTTTTCCTACTTTTCCATACAGCAAGAAGTTCTAGCACGTGGATTTCCTTTCTCCCATCCAAATACATGGTGTTAGGTATATTTACAGCCAGATGGTGGCCGCTGTTATTGCAGCTGATTAGACTCCATAGCAGCAAATTACACTCCCAAACTTGGGAAAGGAATGGGCCAGTGTTGTATATGCCAGAGCCATCCAGCGTGGTGAGGCTGACACTGAAAAGATGGCAGCAAGGTGGAGCATGCAGATGTAGCCAAGGCAGGGGTTCATGGAGAGGGTGAGGTAGCTGTCCTGGAGGCACAGTTCGCAGCCTGTCCTGCTGATAGACAGAAGTGGGAGAAGGAGTGAATGCTGGCAGGTGGCTGGAGGAACCTCATTTTATTCGCACGATGCCGTGGCTCTAAAATGTATCCCTCTGCCAGGCGTGTAGCTGAGCAGATACCGACTGCGCTGATGGAGCAGGTTGCTGTGCCCACTGGAGCGCAGTGCTCCGGGGAAAGCGGTGTCAGCCTCCCGCAGCAATCGCCTGCTCGCAATCTGTGCATGTTGAGCTGGGCGCTAATCACTCAGATTACCTTGTGGGACAGCGCAGGGGTGGAAGTAGGCGAAGGTGCGAGGTGGTGTCAGACCCGGTAGGTGTGTGTGAATGTGGCAGAAAGGCTGTTTCACAGGTGGCAGGCTGGGAAAGCCCCACGCGCCGGTGCAGCTGCCAGTCTCCAACGGCAGCATGGCACATCCGTGCGAGGAAGGGGCTTCGTCTTCATGCAGGCTGCTACGAACCTCTCTAATGCGAAGGACAATATTGCTGAATTTACAGTTCAATTGATGTTAACATCTTTTAACATTTTGCTGGAATCCCTCTGGTCAGAGGCTTTGAGACTGCAGCAGTATACTTAAAATTACATGTGGCTTCACACACTTTGCTGCTGTGGGAACAGAGTATTCGGAATTATGATAGATCAAGTCCTTGTTTCAATTCTCTTATTTGTCTCTTTTATCTGTGATTATCTTGTCAGCATTTCTACTGTAGAGCATAAGTTTCAATTCAGCCCAGATCAGTAGAAAACAAAATATTATTACTTTCACAGGCAGTTCAGCAATTCATGCAAAATTAGCTTCTGCAGATACTACATAAAAACTTGCTGCTCCTTGTGTGTTGTTACTAAACAATTGGTTGGAAAGCAAAAAAAGAAACCAAAACAAAAACACAATATGCACACTCCTCAGCTTAATTCCCCACATTTTGCAAGAGAATTTGGGATAGACTTTCCATATTCATATCCATACTTAATGTTTTTGTTAAGAGGGAGGAATTTTTTTTTGTTCCTGAATGAGGCTCAAGAAAGGTTATCCACTGATTAGACGATACTTGAACAGCCTTGATGTGACTAGGCAAAATGAGGCACAGGTATTTTGCATAATGGGCTGTTAACACCCAGCTCTGAATGCAGCCTTCACTCTGCACAGCAGATCTAGCTCGAGTTTTAGTGTCAGGCGTAGCAAAAAGCATAGAACAAGTCTTCATTTTGGAAAGGGTTCGCTCAAATCCCCCTAAGCCTTGTGGGGTGGTTCAGAGCAGCACTTAGTGTGATTCATGAAGGCCATGACATTGGACTCCAGGGGTTTGCTTGTATAAAATTCGGGTCCGAATCTTCCATCCTGTTCGTATTTTTCTTTTTGTTGGCAATCTGACGGGAAAAAAAGCACACCCGGAAGATCACAGTGGTTGGCTTCCCCAGACATCTGGGGAGTATTTTCTTGGGGTACAGGGGTGGGATGGGCAATGTGGGAAGGGGCTGGCAGAGCACAACTGGACTTCACCATGCAAGACATTTTTCTTTCATAGATAACACTTATGTTTCCAGTTCTGATAACGATGAAGATGTGTTAGTTACAACAGAGCCAATTCCAGTAATTTTCCACCAGATTGCTACAGGTAATCTTACGTCCTGAGTGTTATATCAAGTTGATATTTTGTGAGGAAAGACAACATCTTGCCTGAACTTCAAGGGTTAGATGTTAATGTGTGCAGCTGTACAGTTTGCTGTTTTCTCACAGTCTTGCTGTTGTCCTGCATTTCAGAATAGAAGAAATTAAAATATTTCTTTTGTGGATCAACACGATTGTGTAGGCAGAATGTATTTTATTCTTTTAATGTCTTGCAATCTGTGCGAAAGCAATTCTCCTTGAATACAGTTAGAGGTGCTTAATACTTCCCAATTATAAGTTTTCATGCTCACTTGCTTAAAACTTCACTAAATCTTCACCATTGGGGATAAAACAGCCTGTAACTACAGTTGCCTCTGGTGAATTATTTCAGGAAATTTCAAACAAAATGGTTCAGCTGTTTCACTAAATAAGACTATAGAAAAAAAGTATATTTTTTCCTAGTGTTTTTGGGAACCTCTCATTTGGAATAATTTCCATATTTTCAAAAAGTATTTGATACATGAAAGGGTATGCTTTACAGACATATAGGCACATTTATATAAAATACAATCAGGATTTGTGCATACTCAATAGCGACTTTCTAGATTTTAGCAGCCAAATTCCCTGATGATTTAAGGCTGCAGGAGAAACTGCATAGAGCAGTCTTAATTCTGGCAGTTCTTCAGATAGGAACACTTGACTTTGCAGTCTTTTTATTATTATTACAATGCTTTAGGGCTTCTTTTGCGTAACACAGAATTGCTTTGAATTCCACAGGAAAGCCAATATGATCTTCAGCCTCTGATTTCATTTAAACTGATGTAAATCAAGAATAATTTTACTGAAGTTTGTGCTGCGGCACCCAGACAAAAGCTAGCCATTATAAGTCAGAAGTTTAAGATAAATTTTACGTGCAAATATTTCTGTAATTTAGAAAGAAATAAAGCCTGTCATTTAAAATAGAATAAAAACCTATGTTTTGTATAGAAAACTATCTGATTTAATTTTGCTGAGGGGTTTTGATTTTTCATTCTTTTATGAAGTATACAAAATTAATGAAAGACACTAAATTGTAAATCACGGATTGGGAAAAACAAAAATTCTACATGGATCAGCTGAGTTTCATTTCACAGTTAAAATTATGAGTCTTCTGAGACAGAGGGGCTTCTTGATTTTAGACTGCTGTATTGTAAACTCTTTGATGCTTCTCACATCTGTACCTTTTTGTTCCTTATTTGCTCTACTACTGCAACTGAGTATCTCAAGTCTGCGTATACAAAATTGTTTCACATTTTTCACAGATATTCCCTATTTTCCCTTTTCTTTTAAGAATTAAGAAAAACCAGTGATGTCAACTATTGCTTATCCATAAAATCAAAATTACAGAGGGAGAATGGAGAGGTATGTATTTCTTGTGTTCGTATTTTAACGTAAATTATTTTAAGAAACAACAGTTAAGAATAAAATACCAATGTTTACCATAGATTTCCTATCAAATGTGTGCTTATGCAAACTGTACACATTTACACATTTTAGAAGATGAGCATAGTTCTCTGGGTTTCATATGTGGATTAACCAGTGAATTGCTTAGTTAGGATAGAGGTGCTCCCATCTTAGGAAACACAGTTTTGGCATTTATTTCATTTTTTGCTTAACAGTGGTATAGACCCTGTTTGCCCTAAAAATACAGCTTTCATGGAGAAGTAGATCATGATGCCATTACCTGCTAGCCTCCTCCTGCACATAGGACCACATCCCATTTGTTAGCTCACTTCTTCTTCACGTGGCCTACAGTGGCCCCGATGGAGTCTCTGGACCTCTGCATGACTCTCTTTGCCATAAATAGTGTCTGGAGTATTAAGGCCTTCCAGTCACAGCTGCCTTTGTCCTGAACCTCTGGCATGGGTCCATGCCCAGGCTAACTGAGACATTAACTCAAGCAAGAAGTGGTGCTAACGTGGAGTCTGCAAGGGCTTGACAGTGTTATGGGCTCAAAGAAAACACCACATGGGCTCCTACCCCAAGCAAGAAATTGAGCACTGTGTCAAGAATTCAGGTGCTTGACTTAAAGGCTTCCTTTGGTAAGGGTGACTGCTCAGTTTCTTGACAACTGCTTATTGTGCTCTGATCTGTATTTGATCCTGGAAAGGGGAGATAAGTATGCCCAGGTGTGCTAATGTGTATGGTTGATTTTTTAGTAGACGGAACCTGATTTGATGTAAAAAGCTGCACTGGAAGTACTGTGCTTCTACTGCCTCATCATAGTATTCAGTGTCGGTAAATGTTAGAAATTCAAATGCAGGAAGAATTTACCCATTTGATTAAAAGCCTGAAACATAGTTAGCATCTGTGGGACACAGTCTGAGCTTTTCTTTTGTTTATAGCTGAACAAGGTACTTAAATATGAAAATACTGACACCTCCCTTTTTAAAAATGTAACACTGACTATTTCTGTTGGCTAGACAATTAGAGTTTTGGTTAGGATAGGGTGGGTTTGCCACTATTCTATTGCTAGAGTTTCATTTCTCTTTGGTTTGTGTTTAATTTTTGTAGTTGAGTTTTGTTTTAGCACAGACTTCCGCCTGAGCTAAAGTTATTACAAAGCCAAGATGACGAGAGTCACTGTTTCTTTTCAGTGAATTAGAAGCAGAAATTATTTTTATGTGTTGTAGAAAATTGCCGTGAAATTGGCTGAAATAATACAATTTTTGTTCTTTGTATACATGCAGTGAATAGAGCAGGAATTTAGAGGCAAAGGTAGGGAAATAGGTTTAGAATGTCTGACCATAGAAATTAATGATAAGGTATATTGGGCTTTTATGAATATATGAGAGTTAGGGATAACTCCTAGTCTTTGATGCATACATCTGATTTCTATTCCATTATGGCATCTCTGTGCAGGACATAAATACAAAATAAGCAGTAAGTACATAATGTTCAGGTTGAAATGAAGAGTTATGTTTTTATCAGGTGTTTTTTAGGGGAGCGTTGTCAGTGTAGGGCCTAGAAATAACACATGGATTGTGGGAAACAAGAATTAATACCTTCATGCAATTACATAATTATAAGTAAAGGTTCCATTGGTGGGAAGCAGAATATAACACTTCAGCTCATGCTGAGTTGCAGTCTGTGTCAGCTTCAGTTCTATTTGCTCAAGTGCAATTATTCACAGAGCAGCCCATTTAGAGCAGGTTTTACTTGGGTAGTCATAGTACTTTCTAATCCTTCATTTTCAAAGTCTCAGAACAGAGCTAGTCAGAAAATTAAGTTTGAACTTTGCTGGCAACAGGCTGGTACTTTTGTTGAAAATAATGATTAAGCAGCAATGTGTCAGGTTTTCATGGAAAGGAACTCAAGAGACCTCATGGTCAGACTCAATTACTCCCTTAAACTATTAGAACTGATTGACCAGAATAAAGCAAATTAAAATTTTATTAGATCACTGAAACACCAAATGAATTAAGTCCAGAACCTGTCTTGATGGGTAAATTATGCTTTGTTTAGCAAAAACATGGGGTGAAGTGTCCCCATGTAGTCTACTGAATTCCCCAGTTCCTTAAAAAACCACACTCTGTCTGTAGCCAGACAAACTATTGTTTCTTTCAACATATATTTGTATTTTCATCTATGCAGTTAGTAGGTGCTTGTTTGGTCTGATATTTCACTGTTGTTAAAACAAGCCCTTAGTACTCTTCTGGAAAAATTATACTAAAAGATTTCTTAATGAAAGGTACTATGAGCTTATTTGTAAAAACGTAACTCCTGTAGTTATAATTGGAACTATAAGTGCAAGATAAGCGTGTCACTTGTATCACCGTTAACTTTCCTTTTCCTTTAAGGAGTCACGGCACAACAGCACAGTTGAAGAAGACTCTGAAGGAGATAATGATTCTGAGGAATTTTATTATGGAGGACAGGTAATGGAGGAAATTTTTGCCAAGTTTCAAGAAGTTAGTATTTGAAAGCTTCTGTTATTCATTATAAATATATGATAATAATTTCTTATGTTTATTCAACATTGAGTAGAATGCCACGTGTGATAGAAAAATACATAGTATTTTATAGCAGAAGTATTGCATATGTTATATTGTATAATTACATCAAATTTAAAATAAGATTTGTTTGTTTACATTTGCAAAGCTGTAATAATGCAAAAAGCACGTACTCTTCAGAACATTTGGAAATAGAAGCCAGTTGCCTACTTCCAGGAAATAGATACTCGCTCTTTAGAGCATATCCCATGATTGATACAAATAGGAAGTCAGGCTGGATCCGAACCTGTTTGCTTCTGGAGGACTGCTGTTTTGTAAAGTCAAGAGCACTGTAATTTGTTGGTAAAAATGGTTGTTAGAAAACAATTTTGATCCAGAACAGTGCATTCTTTTTTCTGAGCTCTACAGTTAAATTCACCTTGACAAATGCTGCATATTTTTAGAAGAATGTACTGCTCTGTGTCTTTCCTGCTTGTTCCCTTAGCAGAATTAGTTATTATTACATTCTCCTATGTATTGGGTAATAAAATCTCTTTGACTTTTTTCCTTTTGCAATGTCAATAGAGTGCGTCACGCTGCTAGTCTCTTTATTCAGATTTTTCTTATCTTTTTAGTCTAACTGTTGCCCCAAAGGAATCATTCCCCACTATTAGAACTGTTTATTTCTATGAACATTTTAATGAATTACGGTTGCTATTTACGAAAGTTGTCACTGCCTCAGCCTTGAGGCTGAAGCCATCCATGCCCTGGGTGTGGAGCCAAGGCCACAGGAGCGCGCCAGCAGTGCCAGCCAGTTGGGTTGGTGCGGAGAGCGTGGGATGCTGATGAGCAGGACATTGCCGAGCCTCTCGTCTTCCAGAGCCAACTGCACGGTGGGATTTGAATGCAAAATTACACGTTCAGGTGCTTTGCTTTAAAAAAAAGTGCACCCCTAAAAAGCTGTTAGAAGTCATATTGAAACTGGAACTGAAATAATGTGTTTTCAGTATCAGAAATAACTGACATGGGGCGTTGTCTCGTGTTCATTTCAGAAATGAGTGCAGGAATTGCCTCCCTTCAGCTGCCTACTCCTTCAGTCCCATGGAGTGCTGGGGACGACCATGTACACGTACTTCCGTGCAAAGAGCAGTGTCTTATTTTAATCTGCCTGAGAGGAAAAGTCTTCTGATTTTGCCCTGTGGTGATGAATTGTGTGTACTGGCTCCATTTTTCAGCTCTGCAGAAAGGGCAGTAACCTCAAGGTGAAGGAAGAGGCAGCAAACAGCTGGGAGTGCTTGCTTCTTGAACTAGCACTAATACATTTGGTAAAGGATGCCTGCCAGTGCGCAAATGAATGAATAAATATTAACGCTGCCTGTGAGATATGAACACAGAGAGCAGTACATCATTTAGTGAAGTGTAAAAGAGGTGTGTAATAGGGAAGACTGGTTAGAATTTAGTTGCCTTATATTTGAAATGGAGAACACATAATACTGCATTCTCATTTTTTTGAGGTAATCCTTAAAAAAATTTATGGAATTATAACTGGCAAAAAAATACAATTAGATCAGCAATAAAAGTAAAATATCAGATGATTGTGAATGTCTGGAGTATAGAATGCTCAAAAAGCAAACTAAGGAGAACAAACAAACAAATGAAAGATGTTATAGAAAGTGTATTTAATGAGAGAGAAAAAATGAGATTTTGAATTTAAAATTTCATAGTCAAAAAGACAAAATTCTAAAGAAGACCTGTAGAACAAAAGAAAATATTGAGAACTGAAAAAGTAAATAGGAAATCAGGTAGTGAGTAAAGTCCCTCAAGAGATAAAAGGACAATCCTTTTTTGAATAAAGTGACTGTAAGAGTTATTAAGTGAGTACCAGGTGTATTGGGAAGACAAAATAGTTGACTGTGGGGAACAAGCGAGGCAAGCTGCTTCATTCAAGACAAGTGTGTGCTGTGCCCACAGAGAAAAGGGACAAAAATACTAACTTTAGCAATTAGAGGGAATAGATGCCAGGGTAATTGTGTGCAATACAGTTGGGAAGGGTGGAGGTCAGGGAGAAGTCTAAACTTTTGAAGTGGTTACAGCTGGAGAGACAACGGAGAAACTGGTGATGAAACAAGGACCATGGAAGATGGAAAATGGCATTTGATGGGCAGTGAAAACAAGATACTACCTTTTGGTCATAAATTAAATGTTTGTATCCGCTTGCTAGGCACCTGCTTGTAATCCTCCCTAAGGATTTAATGGATAAATACTTGAGCTAAGTGATTCAGTAGCCTAAGTCCTATTGAATTTCAATGGGATTTAGCTTTGTAAATCACTTAATCGCCTTTAAAAATGCAACCTTTTGTCATTATGTGGGACAAAATAATCCAAATCTGGTCTCAGATTAAAAACTGGGACTTTCTAAACACAGACCCGTCAGACAGAGCAGAATTATCAGATGTTTTAGCTTTTATATTCACTTTCTCGGAGACACTGTTAATTCTTGCTTTGAATCTCTATCTTCTACATTTGCAAATGAGAACAGGAGATTGAAACAGTAATAGCACTGCCTTTGGCAATCCCTCTCCCGTGTGCTTCAGTTACAGCACATACTTGCAAATGCAGATATACAAAACTCTGGCAGTCTCCTCTGCATACATCAGCATGTCTGTGGCACTAATTCAGGGGTGGGAAATACCATACTGTGGTCTTACAGTTTGCCAGAACACTGCTTTGTGGCCTTTTTGAGTTCAGAACTCCTTACCATGAGAAAATACACTGGAGAAAGCATTATGCTGAGCAGTTCAGTCTTCTGCATAGTGTTCCTTTTGGATTTTACTATTACTGATACATAAGACTGATTAAAAACTGTGGTTTGGGACCAACAAAGATGGTGAGTGCACCACAGCTATGATTTGTAAAATGATTGCTGTGCTCTCTTTGGAAGCAGGGCAGCAATTATTTATGCATCTTTAAATAATTCATCTTCGAGTAAGGAGCATGTGAAAATTATTGGTTTGCTCCTACCTAAAGTGGAAAAAAAAAAGATAACAAAGATTTTATTCCCTTGCAGTTCTACTTGGAAAACTATTCTGATGAGCCTGCCAGTCAAGGGAGGGGTACTTGGCTTATACCCTTTTGGTCATGAATATTGTTGATATCTTTGATAAACACGTGCCCATGCTATGCTGATGAATTCTGTGCCTAATATTTGAGAATTCTAACTATAATCAAATCATTCTTAGCTAAGTTTCACATGTAAAAAGTGATCAGGTGATTATTATTTTAATTGTACTGACATTTATTTAATTAGATTGGAAAGTACATCTCTGGATATCAGAGCTGAAAGGGGCACAGCACTGGTCTCATGCAAATTTGAATGTACAAACAGAAGAAACAGTTAGATATGGTTCTGCAATAGCAAGAATTCTCTGCAGGAATTCCTGTATAACGAGACATATATATATGTCTAAAGGGCTAAATTACACTCCTGTGCTTTGTTCTCTGAATTTGTCAAAGGTACAAGCCAAAACCTACCCTAATTTCTGAATCTGTCCAAATCTAAGAAGTTCATGGGCATTTGTGGAATTACTGTCATTCTAATTGTTGTAAAGAAGTAAAATTAAGTTCACACAAGCATGAGCATATTGCTTAATGAGAAAGTAGTAATAGACTTTGAGTACACTGTTACAAGTCTAAAGAGGTAATTTGTAGAAGATAGAAGGATATTCACAGAATCACAGAATGGTAGAGGTTGGAAGGGACCTCTGTGGGTCATCTAGTCCAACCCCCTTGCCGAAGCAGGGTCACCTACAGCAGGCTGCACAGGACCTTGTCCAGGCGGGTCTTGAATATCTCCAGA
>Ga0065711_1044792_pt1 | contig 13877 bp, 3 predicted proteins | sample Hoacrofraction12_FD_59098 | JGI IMG/M metagenome (GOLD analysis project Ga0065711, IMG submission 59098) | Hoatzin crop microbial communities from Cojedes, Venezuela - Epithelial fraction 12 v2 (version 2) | ecosystem: Host-associated > Birds > Digestive system > Esophagus > Crop | place... | reverse complement strand
AAGATGGCGGCGGCGGCGGCGGCGGCCGTGGCGCGGCTGGAGGGCCGGGAGTTCGAGTACCTCATGAAGAAGCGCTCGGTGACCATCGGCCGCAACTCGTCGCAGGGCTCGGTGGACGTGAGCATGGGCCACTCCAGCTTCATCTCCCGGCGCCACCTGGAGATCTTCACCGCCGCTCCCCCGCCGCCGCCACCGGCCGGCGCGGACGGGCCGCCGCCTCCGCCTCAGGGGGACCCCGCAGTTGCCGCCGGCGGCGGCGGAGGGGACTTCTACCTGCGCTGCCTCGGCAAGAACGGCGTCTTCGTGGACGGCGTGTTCCAGAGGCGGGGGGCGCCGCCGCTGCAGCTGCCCCGAGTGTGAGTAACGCGGAGCCGGGCCTGCCGTCCTCGCCCGTCACACCGGGGCCCGCCGGGCCGGGCCGCGCCGGGCTGCCCCGTGCTCCCCGGGAGGACTGGCTGCCGCGGCGGGGGTGGTGCTGCTGCTCCTCCGCGCTGGTTGTCCCCGGTGCCGCTTGGCTGGCACACGGTGCCTGACAGGCGGGGAACCGACCCCGTCCTGGCGACACGCGCCGGCGGTGCTCTAGGCCTCCTTCTCCCCGGCACCACCCGGGCACCCGCGCCTCCGCCCGCTGCCCTCGGATGTGCCCTTCCTCCGGGGGTCCGGGCCCCGCCGGCATGTCCGCCTCCCGCTCCGGCCCCTCCGGCAGCCGGTGGCGCAGGTGGGAAGCGTGAGACCCCGGCGGTGCTGGGGCGAGCGGTTGAAAAAGGGTCACCCTCCTCCCGTGCTGGGTCTTGCACGTAGCAGTGGCTGTTGTGAGTTTGGGAGCAGATCCGTCTGCAGCCGTGCTTGGAGGTATTGTAATTAGCAAATGGAATCGGATACACCCTGGAGTATTGTTTACGTGCTTCAAAGGAAGCCGGTCGAGTGGTTATCCACATATCTGGGATTTCTGAATTTAAGATCAGTGCTGAGTAAATCTCGTAACACCCTTGGTGCTTTTGCAGAACGTAGAGAGATTGTTTTGTGCCTGTGTTTGCCTTCTGATTTAGTGGCACTTTCTGTCTAATTGCGACGTTTATCGGTAAACTGAATCATACGCGTGAAGTACTTCTGCTAGTCTTAGTGTTTTAAGATGTGTTTCCTTACGGGACAACGAATGTATGAAGATTTTTTTTATAATACATTCTTTTACCATTACCAAATATTAACTGTCTTTGCAAAATAATTTTCTAGGGGAGTGTGCGAGGCCTACCTACTACGTTTAAGGATACGTTGGACAGTAAATAAGTTATCTGTGTTTTGAGGACTCACATGTAGGGAAAGTGAAAGTGTTTTTGTTTAGTATATTTCAGATGCCTTGAGTAAGAAATACCTAAAAGGTTATGAGTGCTTTACCTTTATAAAACACATGCCATCAGTGACACAGTCTGGCTTAATGCCTTGCAAGGTTTTAAACAGTGTTTAGGACGTTGACGGCGTATATTTTCCACTTTGACATCTTAATGTTAGTTTCCCCACCCAGTTCCTCTGTGAAAATCGAATTGTCTTACCTTTCTGCTTTCCAGGAAATGCTCATTCTAAAAGGGTTTAACAGTGCCAGTATGTGTAGAGTTGTATAATCATGAATACAGTTGGATGACTTGTTTGACCTTTAACTGTAACTTCTATTTTTGCTTTCTGCTTTTTAATATTAATAATCATTTGGCATGTGGTTAATCTATATTTTAATCTAACACATTTATGAAATATACATCAAATACTGTTGGTTTTTTTTTTGTAAGCAGTTTGGTATAATGTACTAATTGCAAGCAAGTCATTGTGCATTATGTATGTTGATTGCAAACAGTCTAGAATTAGTTTGAGTAATTTAGGCAGTAGCATTCTGTTAAATGCTGAAGACCTCAGGAAAAAAAAAAGTACTGCTTCTTCATGCTGTCCGTGTCATTACTGACTTGTAATTTATTTTAGTTCTTTCTATCAGTGTTACTTTCTAAGTAGAAAGGAAATTCTGAAGCATTTTTTGTGTGTCACTTTTTTATTGAACGATGATGAAAACTTCTGTGCAGTTAAAATTTCTTCACGAGTTTATGTGGGTGGTGTTACAGAAACTAGCATTTGCTTGAAACTGACTGTTCAGTGATTACACCATTTCTTAGACTGCACACCAGTACCCTTCAGTTTCAAGGTCTGTAAGCTGGTTGTAGTAGTTACCTCCTGGTTACAAAATGTAGGTGTGATCTTCCATGAAGTCTTGTAAATAAAAGGTGGCATACCTTCAGTCCTGGCTGGAAACAGTGGAGCAGTGTTCAGCTGGGTGAACTAGGATTTCTTTAGTCAACAGGCATAGGGATGAGTTGTATCTTGAAGGGCAGGCAAAATCTACAGGGTCATAGCTAGATTGGTGATTAAGATCAAATGCTGCCTTACTGCTTTTTTAAAAAAATAAGTCTGTTTATAAAGGGAAAGTCTTACTGGAGTTTTATAGGGAAATAGTATAACGAAATAGTAGTTTCATTATTTGCAAAGATTTCTTTTTTTTTTTTAAGCACTGGAGTCTTCAGGCAAGTTCAAAGCAGGCGTTATCTGCTTATAGCAAGTCATTACGGTGAATTAATGATGACTAATATTGTTTGTAGCTGTGTTCTTGAGTTTCATTGTAGGTTTAACTGGTCACACTGAAGATGATCTCCTGGATTTTAAGAATCAAACTTAGTTCCTTCAGTATAATGTAAACATTAATTAACAGTTGAAACATAATTTGAAAGAAAGTAGTTTTGGTGTGCGTTCCAAGATTGATGATTGCTAACCTCCAGCTCAAGTAATCACTAGATCTATTTTTGTTGTTGTTTAATCCTACTATGTTGCCAGGAATATGCTTTGCCTATGACTACACAATCATTTGATTTCTTTTTTTAATGGCAGGTGAAGTTTAAAGAAATCAGGGTGGCCTGTTCCTTCTGTTTGTTTTTAAGTGATCTTGGAAAACAAGAATGGAGTGTCCATCTCTGCTTTTTGTAATTAATAGTGAACTTACAGATAACTCCAAGTAAAATATTGTTACAGACTTGAAATGTCTTACTTATTTAATTGTCACTAGTAATTGTATGTAATTCCAGTGTCCTTGGCCTTTTTAAAATTTCAGCACAGCATTTAAAAATGATTGCATTAATAATCTTATTGAATTTCCTGTTTTTGGAAGGGAAAAACAGAAATACAACTTTGTAGTCTCCTGTAAAACACTCATTTTTAACATCTGGAGAATTTAAATTATTAATGTTAGAGTATACCTTTACCTATAATAAAGGCATCTTTCTTTCTACAGATATAAATGCCATGAAACGTGGAATTACTGTGCATGAAGATAACTGTTCTGGTAGCTATTTTTAATGCTTCCCTGGAAGCCTTGCTTACAATTCAAATATTTAAGCTATCAAGCAGGAGGTAATAGCAGTGGGAAGTATGTTTTTGTTTTTCTAGTTCTTGACAGACTCGTACCTACTTGTGTATGTACAAACCAGCTGTCATCTTGTTAGATTAATAAAATGGGGGCTGGGGCAAAATACCAATTTCTTTGTTCATGTCCAGTAATTAGCTCTCCTGTCTCTGTCATAACAGAGGCATGGGATGAAAAAGGTTGTAGAGTCTCCTGTTAAACACACACAAATCAAAGCAGTTTGGTTAGTCTTTTACACTTGCCTTTAAGATGCATGGACTACCACTCTCCAGTTCATAAAGTTCCTGTTTTTTAATTGGTTTCATTTGATGCTTGTCAAATTTCCCCTGACTTCAGTGAAAGCATTGTTAAGATATATTGCTAGGTAAATAACAACATTAATATTCGAATTTTGAGGTTTGTGCTGGGCACAGTGGCAGTTGTTGACAGAGCTCTTGTACATGGCTTTTGTAGAGGCAGGGTTCCAGACAGATGTAACTGATACAGCTGGAAAAAGCAGACTGACTTCTGGGTACAGCTTAGCTCTGAAGAAGTTTTGTTTTGTTTTTATTTTTGGGTTTGTTGGATGTGCTTTGTACATTAGCATTTGAATTCGCAAAGACCCTGACATTTTGAGCTTGACTGTTCGAAGACAATGTCTTGTTCGTTTTGACAAAACCATGTATTTTGTATTTCAGTGATCACTTTTGGTTTTGTGGAAATAGATTTGTGAATCATAAGATACCATTAACATAGGAACAGCATTTCTGAGTTCATACCAAAGATACATCTAGTCCTGCCTCCAAGAGTAGTCAGTAGCAGGTGCCTAGGCAGGAGCATAGAAATGGATGTGTTTCGCTTGTTTATTCTTTTGGATCCCAAAGGCAGAGTTTTGGTTTTTTTTTGGTTTTTTTTTTGAGTTCAAACCATTTATTATTTCCATTTTTTTCTCTCTCTTAAAAAATTTTTTTTTTTTGAAACCCTGTAAACATCTTGTATCCACAGCATCCTTGGGCACTGAGTTCTGCAATGTAATTGGAGCCCATGTTGGGAAAAATACCTCTTTTTGATGAGTTTTTTGAACCTGATACCTGGTAATTTCATTTGATGCAACTGAATTTAGTTCTTGTATAATAAGAGACAGTATGTTCTCATGCTTTTCCTCCTAGTGTACAGAGGGCCGAATCAATATTTTTAGTTTGGCCTTGTGGTCTGGATCTACAAAGAGGAGTTATTACTGCCTTTTAAGTAGTAGAAGCTTTCTTGCCAGCGAAAGCCAGTAGATTCTGAACAAGGATCAAGTATATCCACTGAGTAAATTCCTTGGAAAAGTTTATTCTGTTCAGTGTTACCAGAGAAGGAAATAGCACAGCAGATTGTAGAGAACCTGTAAGATGTCAGTGCACTTTTTTTCTATCATCTTGTTGCAGTTACTGAAATCGTATGCAAAGATGTGATTGCTGTATGAGTCAGAGCTGTGGCTGCAAGCATGCTCAGTGAAAATTTCTCACTGGAAACGACTCAGGTTTGGCTTAACAGTTGGGGTGAATGGATCGTAACATCTCCTTAGGTAATGTTACTCGCTAGGTTAGGAAGAATGTTCTTTGCTTGTTTTTTTGGCTTATGGTTTTTGTTTTAAAGATTTTCTTTATGAATAGAAGTATTAAGATACTTTAAGAAATCAAACAAAACACTTTTTTTCGATTAATATATTTGTAAGTATAGATAAATTACCTCAGGCTGGATTGGCACCTGCTTTTTCCTTTTCTTGACAACACTTCTGATAGATACAGTTGCTTGTAAGGAAGACAGCTGGCTGAAATGTTTTTGAGACCTTATGATTGTTTTGTGTTCAGACAAGTATGTTGGAATTCCATACTGGTTGTATTAAAACTGAATTACTTAAAAATTACCTCTAACCATAAAACTAAGAAATGTTGGCCTTGACTGTGGCTTACGAATCAGACTCCAGAAACTTTTATTTACTTTCTTTAGCAGACTCTGTGTCCCATACGTAATGACCAATAAGATTAACTGGGCTATGTTTATGGGTGGTTGTTTGTCTACTTTAAAATAGGATTTGCAAATGTCAGGTTCACTAGCAGTAGTATTGTCACATAAGCAGATCTGGTTGAAAAGGAACATGGGAGGAAGAAGGTAGAGTGCATATTATTTGAAATGAAAATAGAGAGATGAGCGTGAAGTTTCTATAGTCATAATTTCTGTTACAGTTGTTTGTCGTCTCATTTTCTTCGTATTTCCCTCTCAATTGTGCACACCTTATGAGTGAATTTTTTTGTTGTTGCTGAAACAGTGTTGCAAATTGTCATATACCAATACAGTATACTTAAAACAGTTTTGTATTTGGATTAATTTGCACTTGCCTTGCTTTTTCTGTTGATATGATTGATACGTACATGAAACTTCCTTACCAGATTCTACAGTTTTACTGATCTTACAAGTGCTCATTCATCTGCAGTTAGCTATAGGAGTAAGTACATTCTTTGTGTAGCTATATGAAATACTGTAAACTGAGAAATCATCTTAAAAATTAATGGTTTCTTTATCGTCTGTTAAATTCCAGTTCTATGATAGAAGCAAGATTAGTGTTGGTTTAAAGATGCAAAGTCACTATTAAAACTCTCTGTTCCAAGAATCTATAGTTGAAAGAGAGTTTTGAGATTCTTACCTTCAGTTATAATAATGAGGTAAGAGATATGTAAATTAAATCATTCGTTGCTTTGCGTTGATTAAATCAAAATACAATACTGGTATTTGGTTGTGAAATGCACTGTGTTTGGGTAGGAAGAGACAACTTCTGCTATCGGAGAAGTGTAAGTTAAACAAGTTAATAAAAAAAATGTTCATCTTTCACCCTTGCTTTTCAAAATAAATGTGTGTGATTAATTTGCTTATAATCAGGAAATGGTATTGTCTTGTAAATACTAGTCCTTCCTGAAGCTTGGTGTGTTTTAGAGAATAATTCTGCTGTGGAGGAATTCTGCTGTTGGTTTTAGTGTTTGTTGGTCGTGGTGTTGGTTTTTTTTTGAGCATGTGCAATTCTTATGCACAGAGCAAAAGACTTTTTCACATAGTCATGCCTAATCTATTTAAAATAAGATAATTGTGCATCTGATTTACTGTATTTTTCAGTAAATACAGCAGTGCCTTCAAGACCTCTCAAGTCCCATTGCATTGTGTAAAACACTGGGAAAAAATATATTTTCAAAGAAAATTACAAATTTGTCATGTGGTAGTGTGAGGCCATCTCTTTTGTACCCGATGATGAGTTTTCACAACAGTTGTGTTTACTGATAAGCTGGTGTCTTTCATGGAACATCATACTGAAAGATTGGGAAGGTGGTAGTTTTATCTACTGTCTTGCCTGTTTTCATGATAAAAAGTTGATGTGTAGTGACATTTGTTTCCCGTGACTTCCTGCCTTTAAGGAGTTTTTTGACCTAGATAAAGCAGTCAGAGGGGAGGAACAATATTTATTCTGCAGCTATTCCACATTGGATGGCATAGAAAATAAATGTTATATTCTTCAGTTCAGATTTCATTCTTACTGTTGTATCACAGAAGGGTGCTGAGGCTTTGGTAGGTTACTTGAAGAGCTGGTGCAAATCTTTGTTATTTTGTAGTACATCATGTTTTACAGGGCTAAAGAAGGTCTATACATGTTTTCGGTCTTTGTTTATTCGCATTTGTTTGCTTGTTTCTGTTGCAGCTACTGCATGTGCTTCTGTGCTGTTCTTTCTGTGCTGTTCTTTCTCATTAGTAATGTGAATCATAAACTTTTATAAAACATCATCTTCATGTATGCCGTACAATTGAGTATTTGTGGGAGTAAAATTTTCAATATTGAAAATTTCAGAATGTCTTAATATTTATATAAACATATCACATTTTTGTTTGTCCACATGTGCCAAATAAAATGCAAAACATGAGCAGATTAACAAACAGTTATGTCCATGCTAAACTTGAAACCTTCCTGTCGACTTGAGCAAGGTGGAATGAGCATTTGTAGAATCAGAGCTGTAAAGTAAAAAAGCCAGCGACATGTCATTATCATAGCTTTATGAAGCGTAACAAAATGACTGTAGAGTTGACTGGAATTAATTTTAATTCAGTGTTAATTTCAGGTTTTACATTAAGAATTATGGAAGAGACCTCCAGCCAAACTCCTACTAAAAGCAGAAATTACTTCAACGTTAGATCAGACTGCTCAGCACCTTGTCCATTTGAATTTTCAGTATCTCCAGGGATGGAGAAGTGTTAACTAGAAAATGCTTCATGTAACTACAACCCCATATTGAAAAAAATATTATCTGTGTTTCCAGCAGCAGAATTTTGGGAATACACAGGCTGCTTAGCTTGATGTACTGCTTAGCGCTAAATAATGAAAAAAATACCTCATCATTACTTTATATTGCTACTTGATACTGTTGGTGATCTCAAGTAAATGCAATTGCTAATAAATATGTACAGATGATATCTATATTGGTAAACATTCTCCTCACAAATAAAGAGGACAAAAAATGGACTTGGTCAATACATATTTAAAAAAAAAAAAGGCATTTCATGAGGTATGCAGGCCAGATGTACAGGGTAGGAGACTGTTCTGAATAGTAGTAGAGTGTGTTTGAGGGTCGTGACTGTAGAGAAATTGTTAGATGCCTGCACTGAGATGATGTGTCAAAGCAGAGGGCTGTGATGATTGTGTGGAAATACAGGAGCTGTGTCAGGGAGTACCAAAAGGTTCTGGAACTTCATGTGGTTCTAGAATCAAAATTTATGTTAAATCTTGCAAAGGTGCAAGAGTTTTGAGGGGGTGATTGCTAAAAAGATTTGAAGGCTGGAGGAAATCCCAAATAGTGAGGCACTCAAGGAGTTCCATATGTTTGTCTTATCAAAAAGGAGTGCAAGATGGCTGGCTTCTTTTATGGGGATAAATTAGGGTACTGAAAGGCTTGCTAATGCATCACGCACAGGTATAAAAACCCAGAGCCTGTGAGCACAGCTCTCAAGGTTTGAACTAAGCACATATTTTTAGCAGCATTGGAACAGCTTACGAAGAAGAATGGTGGTACCTCCATTTCACCATCTTCTGCTGATCAAAAATAGATACCTTTTTGGAAAAGGTGGTTTAAAACAAAAAATAAACCTTGCTGTAGTCAGACCTGGTGATTAGGTGCAGTATAGGTATGGTTGCATGAAATTTCATGGCTAGAAGAAATACAAGTAGGTGAAACTTCTTAGCTTTTCAGCCTCCTTTTCCTCTGCAAGTACTTTTTTAGTAAACTCCCATTGGGTTATGGCAAGAGACCTTTTCATTAAATGTTTTAACAAGAAGTCAGTGCTTGGCTTGGTTTTTAATTAAAATTGCTTCTAAAGCACCAGACATCTAGTTGAGCATTTATTTATTTACACTTGCCAGCAGTGTTCTTGCATGCAAATGATTTTGATGCTTTTGTTCATTATCATCTTAGTCCTCATATTGGTACACCATGAAGTTTCAGAGATAATTTTCTTATAATATACAGTGATTCTTTGAGAATCATTCTTCTTCAAATAAGTCTTAGAGATACCTCATGAGGCATAAGCCTCTTAGTTCTCATGTTGGTAAGAAGTCAGGTTAGCATGTCATATAGAAAAAGTGTTTACACCTTGTACTGAAATTAAATTCAGGTTTTCAAAATCACTTAGAGATGAAGATGAATGTGTGTTTTTGGTTTAGAGATGGTATTAATGTACTGATAGAAGTTGCTTTTAAATTCTGATTTTTACTGACATTGCAGTAGGGTAGCAGGTGATTTCCTTACCCATTTCCTTACTTTTTCCTTTTTTTTCTTCCTTTTTTTCCTGTCACAGCTGGGAAAAAATAGTTTCACTTCCATTGAAGCATCAATTTCCTCAAAAAATGTGTATGTGAAATGTTAGTGTCTTAGCACAGTATATGATACATTGTTGCACTACATGTAAGGTAGAAGGCTGATTTATTCATGAAGATACAGACACATAATTATCTGTTTCTGTGGGATTTTTTTGTTGTGATGGTGGGTTTTTTTGTTTTTTTTAAGACTGAGAATATGTGAAAAATATCTTTCATCACATTGTATTGTCCTGTGTGCCTATTTGAGGTGTTCTAGGCAGAATATAATTTGAGCAGACAAGGCATATACACACAGTTTATATTCTTTAGTAGCAGACAGACTTGATGGTTACAGTATCAGTGCAGCAAATGCATAAGGGAAGTAGTTGGAAAGTATAAATGATGGAAGCTTTCTCTTAAAGAAAATACTTTCCCTCCTTCAGTGATACTGCTGTCTTCTGGTGTTTGTAGATGGGTGAAGAACGCCTGTGGAACAGTGAGGGGAGATAGAGACTTAATAAGGTTAAGAAGAGTAAGACTTAGACAAGAGAAGTGTGAATGTACTCATGCAAAATTCTGTGTGGGGATAAGTTCAGATTTGAACTAGAACAAGCCGATTATTTAGGTAAGCAAAAAAACTGTAAGAACAATGGTAAAGAGGATGATTTTAGTATCATGCCATATACAGATAAGAGAAATGGAAGAGGAGAATGCAGTCACTACGTGGGAAAGATGAGGACATAGGGCAATGTGTTTTGCTTTAGGATATGAACAGGGTATTAGTGGGGTTTGTAGTTATGCAAGGAGAAGTGAAAACATTTGCTGGAAGGCTTGAAAAAAGATGGGAAAACGTTGAAAATCACCTCAAGTTTGAGAGTTGAGACTGAGAAGTAATATAATTGTTATTATAGAATGTAAGGGGCTCTAACTTTATTTTGGGAAATACTAAAATTTTTGTAGAAGAATTAAGAAATATTAGGAACTAAGACAAATGTTAATAATTAAGAAATATTAAAATGGAATATTTTAAATATTAAAATATTTAAATAGTCTTCTTAAGTCTTATTCAGAAGAATCTGGGATCTCACTTTTTAGAAGCACAGGCTGTGCTTTCATTAGCATCTAAGTGTTTCACTGCTGCTGAAATGGAGCATGGGAGGGGAAGGTCTTGTTTTCTGCAGTGCTCCTGACAGCAGGTTGTGCTGGCCTTGAAGCTTGTCAGATGTTTCATAAGCCACTGATGTCTGATTTTTTTGCTTTTTTTTGGGTGGTTTTCTGTAGCATTGAAGTGGCTCACCGAGAGGTCTGGCAAGCAGTGGAACTGGCACGGAGTATGTGGTGGGCCTGCACAGACTTTCGGCAACAGTCGGCTTGCTGTGTCTTGTGGAATCATACATTAAGGAATTGCAGTTATAAGAGCTGTTATGCTCTATGAAATAAAAATGGAAGGGAAAGGAAAGATCCAAAACAGTAGAAGACCAAAAACAATTTGATGTATTAAGAAAGCACTTGCAACGTGATATAAAAATGTTTAAATCCTGAAAGCTCTTGAGACAGCGTGCTTTTAATAATGCTAAGAATTTGTTTTAAATTAAAAAATAATTTTTTAAAAAGTAAATATAGGGAGAGTGGATGCTGAGATGACTCCATTGTCATACCTTTGGTTAATATGTGCTTTCTGGCCCCTTTTTTTTTTTTTTTGTCTCTGCATGAATGTGAATACACAGAGAAAATGGCTAGAGAAAAAGGGGTTCGTGTTCCTTGGCTGTAGATCATCTCATAGCAGAGGACAGAGTTAATTCCATACCCTAAATCATTGTATGTCCTGCTGTGAAAGGTAGACTTTGCTCCCTAGGTCATTAGTCCAGTTGATGGTTCAAGTATATTGTAGTCACAAGCTCGAGATAAAACTGAACATTAAGGGTACAGTGGAGGTAGATGGCCCTTTTAAAAAATTTTCTGTGTTGTTCTTGTTTGTCGTAGTGTCCCCCTGTGCCCCCCAGCCCTTTTATCTCAGAAAAGTAGGCTTCTCTACCTGTAATAGTGACTGGCTAGAGTTTGTGCAGCATTCTGTCATTTGTCTGGAAGAGAAGATTATTTTGAATAAAATTGTAAAAACATTTCTGTTTCTTACATGTCCTTTTTGCAGGGGTGGTGTATATCCTTAGTATTTCTTCAGGAAATAAGTGAATCTGCTGAAGCTTTTTCTTTGCCTTCTTTATGTGGCATAGTAAAACCAGGCTGCCACTTAAGGCAAACGTGTGAGTAGTCAAGAGACAAGTTTAGTTGATCCAGCCTTTCAAAACTGCTTAGGTAGGAGGCTTGAAAGTAGCTGCGCATTTTCTCCCTGTTCTGATATAGCTGTCTTGCTGTCAGTCTGAAGCTTCCTTCAGAGGGCATGAGGTGAAAAATTTAAGAAAAGCAATCATTTGGAGGAGGATCAGATTATGACAAAAAATGCCCTTCATTTCGAGTGCAATATTCAGTGGACTTGGATGCTGACACAAGTTAGTAGGAGTGAAGTACATAAACTATCATCAATCAAAATCCTGTTTATAACTTCCACAGATGCAAGCATTAAAGAACGTATTAAGCAAAGATGTGTTAAAGCAAGCAAGTTATTTCCTTTCCTTACATGTGTGAATATTCTGGGTGTGGCTGGGTTAGGTTCAGATAAGATTTCTACTAGGTATTCTGCCTGATCTGGTCATCAGTTGATACACTTGTTTTGGGGTCACCAACTGAAGCACTTTGTGTGTGTGTGGAGATCTGACCCAGGACGTTTTGTCGGGAGGAGGGGGTTGATGGCTTTCGTTCTTTCTGCACTTTCATCTTACTAAGCGTCTTCGCTTTTTAGTAGCATTAGGAGTTACAAGCTAAACGGTGAACTGTTACACTGTTAAAATTATATAAAAACTTTGCTTTGAAGAGTGTGCAATCTATTCTTAAGTAACTATTAAAATGACTAGATTGTGTAAGAAGATTCTCACAGAATGATGAAATTCATCCTCATGCAGTCCGACTTCCAATGATACTATGAAGAGTTAGAGTACAGTCTTTTTCCTGGCAGCAATTCTGTAGCTACATCACTGAGTTGAAGAACAAATGCAGTAGTTTAAGGTGGTTACCCTCTGCTATGAATGTGGGTTCTGAAATGAATGCAGAACTGAATTCTGAGTTTAGGGTGGGCTCCACAGTTTGTGGTTTATTGTAGTATTATTCATTCAGCTTTCTAGATATTGATAATCGCTACAAACATTTTGGACCTGGAAACCGCAAATGTGTATGTCAGTTGAAATGTTCAGGTGACAGGCACATTAAGCAACACAGGAAAGAGATGCAATAGGTAAAAACCACAGTAGAACTTCAGTTGTTTATCCTCTTGAATTGACATTCATGCCTTTGTTTTTAAAACCTTTTCCTGGTATTGGTCTGTCCATAAAGCTGAGAAATGCAGCTAGTCTGTATTATCAGCAAATTCCAGAACCGTTTAACAGTGCGCAAATACCTTGTGAACCCTGGCAAGACAAAATAACCTTCTGCAGTGAAGGGTACAAAGCTGTAGCATTTCTTGCCTGTTTCATTACTTAGTTCTCGACTAGCTGCATCCCTTCTCTTTTTTCTTCTCTCCTGAAAGACTGCTGGCCTGGGAGGAGTGCTGCTGTTAGAGCAGAATACACAGAGTGACTTCAGAAGTTCCTGTGAGCTGATTGAGCTGTACAACTTCTTGCGAGGGGTTAAGCAGAGGAATGGGGTGAGATGGAGGGAACAGCGAGCAGCAAGCTGACAACAAAACAGGCTTTTCTGGAAGTGTTTCATTTTTACGTGTTGTCTTTGCTTGAATATCCAATTCTGTGAATGTCCAGGCTTTATGTAACAAAACTTTCTTCATTAGAACTGAGGTTCTGCCGAAATTCTGTTAGAACTTTAAAAAAATTTAATTTTCTTAGCTGTTTTCTGTGGGGTGAGATGCTGTTTTCTAATATAGCCATTTTTCCTTAACTGCATCATAGGACATAGGGAATATTACCTATTTCAGATATAAAAAAAAGTCGGTAATTAAATGTTAAAGAAACTTACCTGAAAATGAAATGGGAAACCTCATTCACAGTTGGGAGAAGAATTCAGATCCTTCCACCTGCCTCTGTTTTAAAGATGCAAGTTAAATTCTGACAGCAATTTGTGATCAAGATTTTAAATTGCCTTCATGAGTTTTGGCCTGTTGTGAATAGCTTTTACTGTCTGCTGCAGTACAGGCAGCTGGAGCAATCATCTGCAAGCACACCCTAGTACACAAATGTTTACTTTTCTGTCAGTAGTGAAATAACCCTGCTTGTTTTATGGTGTGGTGGTTCTGAGGTTGGAAGATTGTTGAGCCTGGAAGAGATCACTAACCCCAGCTTGCTACTTAGCTATAAATAAGTTTGGTCTGCTGTGGGCTAGTAAGTACCCAAGATTCTTATGTGAGGTTATTCACGATTATCTAAGGTTATCAGCAAAATGACTGTTCTTAAGCCTTTAAAGAAAAGAGGCATGCAAACCATGCCAAAAAAAAAAAAAAAAAGTATG